>Ga0315282_10005067_pt1 | contig 22612 bp, 19 predicted proteins | sample YL17G07_20_MG_FD_203693 | JGI IMG/M metagenome (GOLD analysis project Ga0315282, IMG submission 203693) | Sediment microbial communities from Yellowstone Lake, YNP, Wyoming, USA - YL17G07_20 | ecosystem: Environmental > Aquatic > Freshwater > Lake > Sediment | place: USA: Wyoming | collected... | reverse complement strand
GCTTACTTATTCTGCCACTGGCTCACTCACTCTCAGTTTGGGAAAGTGCTGGTAGCTGTACGAGATGGAGAAAATCGGCTTCGGTTCCTGGGTTATAATCCGACGCGTTTTAAAGTTCTTATTTTTGCCGTCTCTGCGGGGCTGGCCGGGATGGCAGGAGCCCTCTTTGTTCCTCAGGTTGGCATTATCTCTCCGTCGATGATGAGCATCCTCCCCTCTGTGGAGATGGCAATTTGCGTAGCTGTGGGAGGGAGAGGAACTCTCATCGGCGCAGTGATCGGAGTTGTTTTAGTGAATACAGCCAAGAGTTTTTTCAGCGAAAACTTTCCTGAACTCTGGCTCTATTTTTTGGGAGCCCTTTTTATCGGTTTTGTCCTCCTTTTCCCCCACGGAATAATAGGATCTGCGAAAAAGCGAGGGCTCGGTTGGATGAGCTTACCGTTGCGATGGCGCGAAAAGATGCTTTCAAGGCCTTCCTCGAATGGCCTAGCGCGAAAATACCGTTGAGAGGAATCGTGTGGCCGGAACGATCATTTATCTGGAAGACGTCATAGTGAATTTTAACGGCTTCAAAGCTCTCCGTGGGGTCAATTTTTTCGTGGACTACGGCGAGCTTCGGGTTTTGATCGGACCAAATGGGGCAGGCAAGACGACCCTTCTGGATGTCATTTGCGGATGGGTGAAACCGGAGAGCGGAGAGGTGATTTATGGGGAAGGCAAGGATATCCGGAACCTGACCGAACATAAAATCGCCCGGTTGGGCATCAGCCGAAAATTTCAAACCCCTTCGGTTTTTATCAACCTCACTCTCTTTGAGAACATAGAGCTTTCCTTGAGAAGAAATGAGGGATTTTGGGGGGCTCTTTCTTCCACTTTGAGCTGGGAAAAACGGGAGAGGATATTTTCTGTTCTGGAGTTTACCGGTTTAGCCGACAAGACATACAAAAAGGCGGGATCTCTCTCCCATGGTGAAAAACAGTGGCTGGAGCTCGGCATGACGATTGTTCAGCAACCATCACTCTTATTAGTCGATGAACCGGTGGCCGGAATGACTGGGAAAGAAAGGGAGAAGACGGGTGAACTGCTTCAAGCGATCGCCAAAGACAGATCTGTTCTGATTGTCGAGCACAATATGGAATTCGTTCGTCAAATTGCAAAAAAAGTTACGGTCCTTCACGAGGGTACTGTTCTGTGCGAAGGGACGATGGAGCGGATTCAAAACGACCCGACGGTGATAGAAGTCTATTGGGGGAGGGGAGAAAAAGGAAGACGTGAATGCTAAACATTGAGCAACTGAGCTGTTCGTATGGTGAAACCGCCATTCTACGGAATATCGACCTTACCGTCCCCGCCGGAAAGGTCATGGCGCTGATGGGCCGCAACGGGGTCGGGAAAACAACGTCGCTTAAAACGATCATGGGACTCCTCCATGCGCGTGCGGGTAAGATTTTTTTCGACGGTCAGGAAATTACCCACTGGTCAACGGAGAAAAGGGCAAGAGGAGGAATTGGATATGTGCCTCAAGGCCGGGATATTTTTCCTTATTTAACGGTGGAGGAGAATCTTCTCCTCGGCCTCGAAGCCCATAAAGCAGGGAGAGGGATGACCATCCCGGAAGGCATCTTTGATCTATTTCCCGCATTAAAGAACATCCTTCTAAGAAAGGGAGGAAACTTAAGCGGCGGTGAACAACAGCAGTTGGCCTTCGCCCGGGTCCTGGTCTCAGAACCGAGATTGTTGATTCTCGACGAGCCAACTGAGGGAATCCAGCCCTCCATCGTTATGCAGATTGAAAATACAATTCGGTTCATCAAGGAACAGGGAAGAATTTCTATCCTTTTGGTGGAACAATATCTCGAATTCGCCCTCCGTTTGGCAGACTACTATTACGTCATGGAAAAAGGTTCGATCGTCTCTGAAGGAATAACCAGCGGGCTGAGCAAAGAAGTCATTGTGAACCATCTGACCGTTTAACTAAGAGGTGTGATCGATGCATCTAACGCAGAGAGAGAAGGAAAAATTACTCATCTATTTGGCAGGCCAATTGGCTCAGGAGAGAAAGAAGAAGGGTTTGAAATTGAACTATCCCGAGGCCTTAGCCATGATCAGCGCCGAGATCATCGAAGGCGCCCGAGAAGGTAAGAATATAACGGAATTGCAGGAAGAAGCAACGCAGATTCTAAAAAAAGAAGAGGTCATGGAGGGCGTGGCGGAGATGGTGGATTGTGTCCAGGTAGAGGCCACTTTTATTGACGGGACAAAATTGGTGACGGTATTCAATCCCATAAAGTGAGGAGAATGAAGATGAAGCCTGGGGAATATCTATTGAATGGAGAACCGATCGTGCTGAATGCATGCCGGGAGGTCGTAGAGCTGACTGTGAAAAATACGGACCGCCGCCCCATCCAGGTGGGTTCCCATTTTCATTTTTTTGAGGCCAACCGGGCGCTGTCTTTTGACCGGAAAAAAGCTTTTGGCAAAAGACTCGACATTCCGTCGGGCACAGCGGTACGCTTCGAACCAGGAGAAGAGAAGAATGTCTGTTTGATTTCCCTGGGAGGAACAAGAAATGTCTACGGCTTAAATGGGCTGACCGAGGGCAGTACTGCGACAGAGAAAGGGTTCGAGAAGGCTCTCTCCAGAGCAAGGGCTGAAGAATTCGGGGAGGTATGAGATGTCTTACGAGATCAAACGGCAACATTATGCAGAGATGTATGGTCCGACCATCAAGGACAGGGTGCGATTGGCAGACACCGATCTGATCGTCGAGGTGGAGAAAGATTTTACCATTTACGGAGAGGAGTGCAAATTTGGGGCAGGCAAGGTGATCAGAGATGGCATGGGCCAAAATTCCAGAGCCCTCTCTCAAGAAGGAGTTCTCGACCTTCTCATCACCAATGCGCTGATCATCGACCATTGGGGAATTGTGAAGGCAGATATTGGTATAAAAGATGGAAAGATCGTCGGGATAGGCAAGGCCGGTAACCCCGATGTCATGGACGCGGTGGATCAAGAGATGGTCGTGGGAGCATCGACAGAAGTGATTTCAGGAGAAGGACTCATCGCCACAGCCGGAGGAATAGATTCCCATGTCCATTTTATCTCTCCCCAGATTATCGAAGAATCATTGGCATCGGGGGTCACGACAATGATCGGAGGTGGTACCGGTCCGGCCACCGGAAGCTATGCCACCACAGCGACTCCCGGCAAATGGAATATTCAAAAAATGTTGCAGTCAGCGGAAGGATTTCCCATGAACTTTGGTTTTTGCGGGAAAGGAAATTCCTCAGCAGTCGACCCTCTTAGAGAACAGATAGAGGCCGGAATCATCGGCTTAAAATTACACGAAGATTGGGGCTCAACGCCTCGGGCCATTCATTCCTGCCTCGATATCGTCGATGAATATGATATCCAGGTCTGCCTCCACACGGACACGCCTAACGAGGCTGGCTTTGTGGAAGACACAATATCCGCTATCAACGGCCGCAGCATTCATGCTTACCATGTTGAAGGAGCTGGCGGGGGCCATGCCCCGGATGTGATTAAACTTTCCGGGGAACCCAATATTGTGGCCTCTTCAACCACTCCGACATTGCCCTACACTCACAATACGGTGGATGAACATCTCTATATGCTGATGGTTTGCCACCACCTTGACCCGAAGATCAAGGAGGATGTTGCCTTCGCCAGCTCTCGCATTAGAGCCAATACCATCGCAGCAGAGGATATTTTGCACGATTTGGGCGCAATCTCCATCATCAATTCCGATGCTCAAGCAATGGGTAGAACGGCTGAGGTGATCATACGAACATGGCAATTAGCTGACAAGATGAAGAGGCAGCGGGGAAAGTTAAAGGAGGATTCAACCCAAAATGACAATTCTCGCGTCAAACGCTATATCAGCAAATACACGATTAATCCTGCAATTGTTCACGGAATCGCTCCCTATCTCGGATCCCTGGAGAAAGGAAAATTTGCAGATATCGTCCTCTGGAAACCGGCTTTCTTCGGGGTCAAGCCGGAGATGGTGATCAAGGGAGGATTCATCGCTTATGCCGCTATGGGAGAGGCGAATGGTTCCATTCCAACTGTTCAGCCGATCATGGGCAAGTATATGTTTGGCGGCTTCGGTAAGGCCATTCATTCGGGCAGCATCACTTTTGTCTCCCAATATTCTTATGAGAATGATATTGGGAAGAACCTCGGCTTGCAAAAAAAGATTTTACCTGTGAAGAACTGCAGGCAAATTGCTAAGAAGGATATGATTTATAATGCCTGGGTCCCGAAGATTGAGGTAGATTACAAGACATATGAAGTGAGGGCCAACGGGGAATTGCTCACCTGTGCCCCCGCCAGAGGGTTGCCCTTAGCCCAACGTTACTTTCTTTTTTGAATAGCGCACCGGACTAATACAAACGCGTTTAATAATTAACTGGCATCACCTCCACCCTCCCCCCTTGGAGACTGTGTCGTAATGGGGAAAACGAAAGGAAATGTCATGCTAACCTTGTTCAGCATCTAATCGAGTCAAAGACCTATGAGACCCTGAAATCGTAGACCCTGAACTTGATTCAGGGCATGGTTCAGGGTGACACAATAAGACTTATAACACGGTCTCTGAGGGGGAGGGATGGGTAGGGGTTCTTGGCGCCCCAAACAATGTTTGTTTTCTAACAGCGTGCTTAAATCTCAGCAAAGAATTTCTTGAAGAATGACTACCAGGATAAAAATGTTGTAGAGTTTATCTCCACCAACTATTCAATAATCTTAATGAAACCCTATTAAATCATAAACCTTTACCAAGCTGGCATAAGGATTGCTCTATTCTTTGCCATGCAAGTCCTAATCATCAAGCATGTCGAGATCGAAGGACCGGGACTGATTGAATATTGTTTGAATCAAAAAAGTTTCCCCTATCAGGTAGCCTCCCTCGATTCAGGTGTCCGGCTCCCGAAGCCCGAAGACTTCACTCACATCGTCCTTTTGGGTGGACCCATGAATGTCTATGAGGAAGATCGCTATCCCTTCCTCAAGGACGAGGACCTTTTCATTAAGGAGGCAATTCAAAGAGGGAAATCCATCTTGGGAATATGTTTGGGAGCACAATTGATGGCGAAGGCCCTGGGGGCAAAGGTCTTCAAAGCTCCCGGGAAAGAGGTTGGGTGGTACGACGTCTCATTAACAAGAATAGGTTTACGTGATCCCCTCTTTTCCGATCTTCCGAAAACATTTCCCGTGTTTCAGTGGCATGAGGACACCTTTGAGATTCCAAGAGCCGGAAGGCTGATAGCCACCTCCAGTCCTATCTCTCATCAAGCCTTCCGATATGGAGAGAACGCCTACGGCCTCCAGTTCCATCTCGAAGTGACTGAGAAAATGATTACCGAATGGGTGGAAACTTATGGAGAAGAAAATGTCGGCGATCAAGTTTCTCCTTTCTCGAAGGCTCAAGTCCTGACCGAAACGGAGATAAAGATTGAAGCCTATACGAGAAGGGGAATGAAGTTTTTGGAGAACTTTTTCAGATAATAGATTCACGCCCCCCCACCCTTCCCCTCTCCCCTCTGGGGAGAGGGCGGGGTGAGGGGAATTCGTTAATTCCTCGAAGGAGTGATGAGATGAAAAAATATTTCATTCTATCGTTGTTTTTTACCTTATTGATTGCAGGTGTCGCATTTGCTGAGACACCAACTCCGTTGAAGGTGGATACCGGAGATACGGCCTGGGTCTTGATCTCTTCTGCCCTGGTCATGCTGATGACCCCAGGACTTGCCCTCTTTTACGGAGGTATGGTTCGAACCAAGAATGTTCTCGGGACGATCATGCAGAGTTTTATCGCCCTCGGGATCATCAGCATCCAGTGGGTACTTTATGGTTACAGCCTCGCCTTCGGCCCTGATATTGGCCATGTCATCGGCAGTCTTAAATGGGTCGGACTGCAAGGCGTGGGACTCGATCCCTTCCCCAACTATTCCGCCACCATCCCTCATCAGGCATTCATGATTTTTCAAATGATGTTTGCCGTGATCACGCCTGCCCTGATTACCGGTGCGGTTGCCGAAAGGTTTAAGTTTAAGACTTATCTCGTCTTCCTCATCCTTTGGGCGACCTTTGTTTATGATCCTCTTGCCCACTGGGTCTGGGGAACCGGAGGCTGGATCAAGAATCTTGGTGCCCTTGACTTTGCAGGAGGACTTGTCGTCCATGTCAGTTCTGGAATCGCTGCACTGGCAGCAGCTTTGTTAGTGGGGAAAAGAAGAGGCTACGGAGAGGAACCCATGCCTCCCCACAATATGACGATGACACTTTTAGGAGCGGCTCTGCTCTGGTTTGGTTGGTTTGGGTTTAATGGCGGGAGCGCGGTGGCATCCGGTTCTCTTGCAACCTCCGCCTTCGTGGCAACCCATATTTCAACCGCCGCGGCAGCCCTCTCATGGATGATTGCAGAATGGTTGTATCGAGGGGAGCCGACGGTTCTCGGTGCGGCATCGGGCGCGGTGGCCGGGCTGGTTGCTATTACGCCCGCCTCAGGTTTTGTGGGACCGGTTTCAGCCATCCTCATCGGACTCGTTGCTGGTCTCGCTTGTTACTTTGCCATCAACCTTAAGACCAAACTTGGGTATGACGACTCCCTCGACGTCGTGGGGGTTCACGGAGTGGGTGGCACTTGGGGGGCGCTGGCGACAGGATTGTTTGCCTCAAAGCTTATCAATTCAGCGGGGAACGACGGCCTTTTCTTTGGAAATCCTTCTCTGATTGGCATTCAAGCGCTGAGCGTTGTCTCAGCGTGGATTTATTCTTTCGTGGTAACGCTCATCATATTGAAGGTCCTGGATTGGACCATGGGTTTAAGGGTGACCGACGAGCACGAGATCAACGGTCTGGATTTAAGCCAGCACGGAGAAGCGGGATACTCTTTTTAACCAATCCCCCCTCCCCCATTTAGCAAAAGGGGGGTATTGGGGGGATTTGACCGGAGGCGAAATGAAAAAGATCGAAGCCATTATCAAGCCATTTAAGCTGGACGAAGTGAAGAATGCTCTGACCAAAATCGGTGTTCAGGGGATGACGGTCACGGAGGTCAAAGGGTTTGGAAGGCAAAGAGGTCATACGGAAGTCTATCGGGGAGCTGAATACAAGATCGATTTCCTTCCCAAAGTTAAGATCGAACTGATCACAACCGACGAAATCGTCTCTCAGGCAATTGAGACCATTGAGCGGAGCTCCAAAACAGGCAAAATTGGAGATGGAAAAATATTTGTATCGCCTGTTGAAGAAGTGATCCGAATCCGAACGGGAGAACGCGGAAGAGATGCAATTTGAGTTAGGTCTCACCAGAAACGGGCTCATCGATACGAAAAACCTGATGGCCCAGACAATCCCCAGTCATTCCTCTCCAAAGGAATTCCTTCGCCAACATTCCGACATCGTAGATGGCCTGGTGAGGAAAGCTTTTCAAAAGGCACAATCCCAGGTTTTGGCCCAATCGGTCTGCCTGGTCGCGGTGGGAGGATATGGAAGGGCTGAATTAGCTCCCTATTCAGATGTCGATCTCCTCCTTCTCTACTCTTCATCACAAAAGGAAGCTCTACCGCCTCTGATCGAAAAGATTCTTTATCCCCTGTGGGACTTAGGGCTGGATGTCAGTTGCAGTTCAAGATCTATCCATGAATGCGTGAAGATGGCACAGTCGGATTTACAAGTCAAGACCAGCCTCGTGGATGCTCGTTATCTCGACGGCGAATATGAATTCTTCCGGAAGTTGTACAGTCTCTTTACGAAAAAAGTCCTGCATCGAAAGGTTCAAAAATTTGCGGAGGGTCTGGCCAAGGATCTTTACCTTCGCAACCAGAAATTTCAAGACCCCAACTATGCTCTGGAGCCCAATATCAAAGAAGGAGAGGGAGGGTTGAGAGACTTTCAGATTGGTCGATGGATCATCCGGGCGAAATATAAAACGGACCGCTGGGATTCCATCCTCTTTCCGGATCATTCACGAATGTTAGAAAAGAGTCTTCAATTTCTCTTCGCAGTTCGAAATCATCTCCATCTTTTAGCCGGGAGAAGACAGGATGACCTCACATTCGAAATGCAGGAGAAGACTGCACCCGACCTTGGCTTTTCCCGTGGTACGGACGGAATTGAAGAGATGATGAGGCAGTATCATCTCTCAACCCAAAGGATTTCAAACTTCGTTCGGGATATCCTCGAGCGGGCGCTTTATGAACCCTCCCCTTTGAAAAAAACCTTCTCTTTCCTTCAACGAAGAAAAATTGATGACAATTTTGGGATGGCCTATGGCGAACTTCATCTTCTTGATCCGGTTGCGTTTAAGAGGGACCCCGCACAATTAATGACCCTCTTCGCACATTGTCAAACCCGTCATGTCAAGATGGATTTCCGGATGGAGGAAGCGGTCATCGAAGCACTGCCTTTTGTCGATGGTTGCTTCAGGAACTCGGAAAAGGTTAATCAAACCTTTCTTTCAATCCTCAGGGACGGACAAAGGGTGGATGACCTTCTGAGGAAGATGCATGAGCTCGGGCTTCTTTCTCGGTATATCCCTGAATTCTCGGAGGTGGAGGGAAAAGTCCATTACGATCTCTACCATGTCCATCCCGTCGATGTCCATTCCATTTTAGCCGTGGGAGAACTGAGAAAGCTAAGGGAAGGACTTTATCAAAGGGATTATCCCTTGCTCACCGAACTGATCCGGGAGATCGACAAACCGGAGATTCTGTTCCTGGCAGCACTTCTTCACGACATCGGAAAAGGGATGGAGGGAGACCATTCTTTCGTGGGTGCGGAGATAGCCAGGCGCATTGGAGTTCGGATGGGACTTTCTTCTGAAGATAGGGACCTCATGGGATTCTTGGTGAGTCACCACCTCTTGATGGTCGAGACAGCCCTTCGTAGAGACCTCCATGATGAGCAGGTCATCCTACGTTTTGCGAACGAAATAAAAAATATAAACCAATTGAAGATGCTTTACCTCTTAACCTTCGCCGATATCAAGGCTGTTGGGCCCGAGGCCTGGACCTCTTGGAAGGACACTCTTCTGATGGAGCTTTTTTTAAGAACCTCCCATTTCTTCGAAAAGGATGGCATGACCGGGCCGTTTCTGAAAGGAGAGGAAATGGCCAAGAAGCTCAGGGATTCTCTATCCCCGGAAATGGTTTCCAGGTATGTGGAGCATCTTCCGGACCGATACCTCTCCTGTTACTCTTTGGAAGAAATTACCCATCATATTGAAATGGCTCGTTCCGTCGAGGAAGAACTTCTTCTCGCAGAATGGAGGGTAGAAAAGGAAATCCAGGCAAAGGTGACTGTCTGCACGAAAGACCGTTACGGGCTCTTTTCAAAAATAACGGGTTCGATGTTTTTGAACCGCCTGAATATCCTTGAAGCGCAGATTCACACCTGGGAAAACGGCATCGCCCTCGACACGTTTTGGGTCGAAGATGATACAAAAGATATTGAGCGGCGTCTTGAACAGTTCAAACAGGATTTAGAAGAAATCCTGAGCGGGAAGGTCTCCCTAAAAGATCTTCCTTCTAAAAGGAAAGAATCGAACGGGATCAAGCAGAAGGTCATCCCCAGCGTGCCCGGAGAAGTAAGGATTAATAATCAGGACTCTGGCTTTTATACGATCGTTGAAGTCTTTGGAGAGGATCGATTGGGCATCCTCTATGAATTGACCCAAGCGTTGACCGATCACGGATGCGACATCCACTTTGCAAGAATTTCGACCTTGGGAAACCGGATTGTGGATGTGTTTTATGTCCAGGATGAGTTTGGAGAAAAAATACAAGAGAAAAACCAAACAGACCGACTTAGGAAAACAGTTCTCAACCTTCTCACCGCTGCGAGCAGATGACCAGTTTCGATCCGCGTCACCCCCACTTCGATTCCAACCGTTGAATCTCTAAATTTTTAGAATAAAAACTCTTTATTATCAATGTGTTGTAGTATCATCATCATCTTATTTGTTAAGTTTAACTCCATTGTTTTTCAGGCATCGAAGTATTATATTTAAGTTAAGGAATTCATATGCAGCCCCACAAGAGAAAGGAGGGAGCAGACATGAGAAATCTACTTATTATAATGATGGCTTTGAGCTTGATGGTAATGCCGTTTGCGGTTTATGGTCAATCAGAACAGACAGCATCAAACTCTCCTCCGCCGGTTTCACAGAAACTTATTCCGGAGGGTGATTTTGCTCTGAAGCTTGTTACCGTACTAAAATTAGGGACGGTCAATAATGAAGCGCAGGCTGAAGACATGCTATCGTCTGTCGGTATTGCGCCGAAAAATGGGTGGATTGCAGATTATCCAATGACACCCGTTATCGTCGGCGAACTACAAAACGCCGTGGTCGCCGCAGCTGACGCCCACAAATTGCCAACAGGAAAGGACGATGCGCTGAGGGCATTCCAGGATGTTACCACTGAATTCGGTTTAGCGGTTGTACCCGGTAGCCCTGGGCAGTATGCCGAAAACCAACCCCAACCTAACCCTACCGAAATAAACAACTATTATTATGACGAGGGTCCGCCGGTGGTTACCTATTACCCGCCGCCCTGGGACTACTATTACCTGTATGCATGGGTTCCTTATCCGTTCTGGTGCTCCGCATTCTTCTTCCCTGGATTCTTCGTCCTGAACGATTTTAGTACTGTCGTTTTCGTTGGTCACCATCACCATTTGATCACCAATCACTTTGTCGACCCGAAGACCCATGCGGTCCTCCGCGTTGACCCAACGACCAGGACGATCGGAAGAACGGTTAACGCCTCTTTGGCACGTACCCAGGGGTTTAGATCTTCGGAAGCAAGAAAAGCTGCTGGGTCAATCTTTAATCGCAGCTTTGAAAGAACGAATCGAAGCATGACGAGTTCCCTGGGCAGCACTGGAAGGCAAAATGGAATGAACTCTCGGCAGGGTCAAGGAAGATCTTTCAATGCTCCCAATGTTACGCATGAAAGATCCTTCAGTTCACCCCCCACGGGTGGAAAATCATTTAGCCATCCAAGCCGGTCGTTCGGCGCATCTCCGGGTTTTTCCGAAGGGTCTCGTGGTTTCTCCGGTAGTAATTCGTCCAGAGGGTCCTCCGGTAGTCATTCGTCTGGTGGCTTCTCCGGTGGCGGCTTTCGTGGAGGCGGAGGCAGCTTTGGCGGCTTTCACGGTGGCGGTTTCTCCGGCGGTGGTGGAGGCTTCCACGGTGGTGGCGGCCGTCGATAACTGAACCGGCTGCACCCTGTTAGAAATTCCAGTCGTTGTGACTCGAGACGGGTGGTGCAGTATTTCTAACAGGGCAAATTATTCATAAGAGGATCCTGTGATCCTCTTTTTTTTATCTCAACACGTGCGAATGTAAGTTCTACTTCTTCTTATCAAGGATAGAGGCTACCACAGAAATAAGCAAGATGCCAGCCACCATGGTCAAAGCAATGGCGATAGGAATCTTGTAGATATCAGCCAGAAGCATCTTCATCCCGACGAAAACCAGCACGGCTGAAAGTCCGTAATGGAGGTGATGGAATAGTTCCATGATTCCGGCCAAAGCAAAGTAGAGAGCCCGCAATCCCAATATGGCGAAGACATTCGACGTATAAACGATAAACGGATCAAGCGTGATGGCAAGGATGGCCGGAATCGAGTCTATTGCAAAGATGATATCTGTCGTCTCAACCACGATCAGCGCAATAAACAGGGGGGTAGCGAGGTAGCTGCCGGTTCTCTTCACAACGAATCTGCCTTCCGCATAGTCTTCCGTGACCGGCACCCACCGGCGGAAGAGCCGGAGTACAGGATTCCTGTCGGGGCGTACCTTCCTCTCTTTCTGCAGGGCCATCTTCATCCCGATCAGAATTAGAAAGGCACCGAAGATATAGATCACCCAGTGAAACTTCTCAATCAACGTAATGCCAGCAGCGATGAATGCTGCTCTCATGATCAGCGCACCCAGGATTCCCCAGAACAAAACTTTGTGTTGATAGAGCAGAGGAACACCGAAATAAGAGAAGATCAGCAAGAAGACGAAGATATTGTCCACGCTCAGGGACTTCTCAATCAGATAGCCGGTGAGAAATTCGAGGGCTGTCTCAGGACCACGCCAGAAGTAGACTCCTAAATTGAAGAGCAAAGCCAGAGTAATCCAGGCTGCGCTCCAGATCAACGCTTCTTTAATCTTTATAACATGGGCCTTCCGGTGAAAAACCCCCAGGTCCAGAGCGAGGATCACGAGCACGAAAACATTAAAGACCACCCACAGGAGGATTTGATTTTTCATTGAGTAACCGCTTAATATTTCAGATGCATCTCGCCTACACACAATGATACCCCTGCCCTTCAAAAAATATCAATAATTTATTCTTCACGGGATAAAGTCTATGATAAAATGGAACGAAAGTTCAGCCTCAAACCCAATCGTGGCGATCCTTCAGCCACCGGAGGTGCATCATGAAAACCTACGGTCCAGTCAATCTCCCTTTCACTGGCGTCGCATCATTCTGTAAATTTCCGATTCACTCGGATCTCGAAACGCTTTCAGCCGATGTGGCTATTTTCGGTATTCCCTGGGATGAAGGGGTCGGGTATCGGCCCGGTACGAGATTTGGACCGAGATCCCTGAGGGAATACTCCACCCGTTTTGCCTTCCATGAGAGGGCTGCGAAAAAATGCGGCTATTGGGATATTCAAAACAGGAAGAGGTATTTGGAAAAGATGAGTTTAGTGGACGGTGGTGACCAAGATGTGCTCTACTTAGATGTCGAGAAGACCTTTTCAGCGGTTACAGGTTCGGTAAGAAAAATGCTTTCTGCAAAAGCACTTCCCGTTATCCTGGGAGGAGACCACTCCATCACCTTTCCCGTCGTTCGGGCCTTTCAAAAAATCAAACCACTTCACCTTATCCACCTCGACGCTCACTTAGATTACAACGATTCCGTAGAGGGTGTGAAGCTTGCGAACGGCAGCCCAATCAAGAGGATTTCTGAGCTCGGTTTCGTGGGCGAAATTGTTCAAATCGGGATGAGGGGAATTCGGGCCCGAGAAGATGCTTTTAAAGATTCGATGTCGCGGGGCAACAAGATTGTTACAATGTCCGATTTTCGGAGAAGAGGAATCGATGCAGTCCTGAGCCAAATCCCCAAAGGGAATCTTTATGTCACGATCGATATCGATGTCTTAGATCCGTCCATTGCCCCAGGAACATCTTCTCCTGAATTCGAAGGGATGACCTATAATGAAATGCAGGCTCTTCTGAGAGGCATTGCCTCTCGAGGTAAGGTTGTTGGTTTTGATCTCACCGAAGTGAATCCCTTTCTTGATATGGTGGGATTAACCCAGTCTGCCGCCGTAATGATTATCCTGGAATTCCTCGGGGCGATTTTTAACAAGAGAAACCCTTAAAACAAGCACAGGCTAAAGCCCCTGCCTACCGGCAGGCAGGCGCGGCTACAAAATATCATCCTTTCTTGAAGAGATTGCTCTTGCATAGCTTCTCACGTTTGCCTGCCTTTTATCTCCCTTAAAGTCGATTAAAGAAGCGATCGAGGCTCAAGCAAAAAAAGACACTTTGTCGTAGGAGTGTCCTTTCTTGTTACTTTTAAAGGTCCTCAGATTGAACCAATAACATCTGTTCCTCAGAAAAAACTATAAATTCCGATAGATGCGTCTACCAACAATTTTCAGCTTTATGGCATGCAAGATGCAAGAACAAACGTGAGAAGCTTACTTTGTTTACAGGGTTTACAGACAAACAATGATGGACTCGATTAAAACCTCACAACAGGGACTCAAAGACGGATGGACAAGGGCTACATTTATCCTGAGAAAGGACTACCTGGAGAAGCTCAAGTCGTTATCCTACTGGGAAAGAAAGAAGATAAAGGAAGTGGTCGATGAGGCTCTAACATTGTACCTGAGAAGGAAAAAAACGAGAAGAAAGACAAATGGATAACATTCAAGTAGGTGAAATAGGACTTAATGCTGCATATCAAATCTAATGTTATAATTATTTAAAATGATTAGCAAATTCTTTATGAGAAAAATAAGCGTAATGGCAATCTTAACGTTGGCTTTTCTTCTGGTCGGGCTGCCGTCAGCCCATGGAGAGTTGAGGAATAGGAACGAAGGCTTTCAGGCAATCAGGGTTCCCATTCTTCTTTATCATCGCTTTGGGCCCCTGGTCAGCGACAGCATGACCGTGACGACAGATACCCTTAAGTCCGAGCTGAAGTATCTGAACGACAATGGTTACAGAGTGATACCTCTTGCAGAACTTGTGGATTATTACCTCGGAAAGAGGAAATCCCTTCCTCCCCGTTCAGTCGTGATCACAGTTGATGACGGTCACAAATCGGTCTATGCTGACATGCTTCCTCTCGTTAGAAAATACCAGACTCCGGTCACCCTTTTCATATACCCTTCTGCCGTCTCCAATGCATCCTATGCCATGACATGGAATCAGCTGAAAGAAATGAAAGAGACAGGGCTTTTTGACTTTCAGTCTCATACCTATTGGCATCCTAACTTTAAGAAGGACAAGGTGAGGTTAAGACCGGCCGAATATGAAAGTTTCGTAATCATGCAATTGAAGAAATCAAGAGAGAAACTGGAAAAAGAACTGAATGTCAGGGTGAATATGTTAGCCTGGCCTTTCGGCATCTATGATGACGACCTCATCCATAAGGCCAAAGAAGCGGGATACGTGGCCACTTTTACGATGGAACGGCATCCCGCAGGCAATGATGACAATGTGATGGTTCTTCCACGTTTTCTCATGACGAACGGAGAAAGAGGCAACGCATTTGCGACGATCTTGGCAGGCTCTTCAACGAGGGGGTAACCCCGTTAGAAAATCTTCCCTGACTACCGGACTTTCTAATGGGAAGGCTCACGCGGACGTTAGACCTCCGTGTTCACTGAAAAAGTAACAGTTACCATTCCCGCCGCAAACCTGCATCGCAGGGAGTACAGGGCAAGCAGCGAGGATTTCTAACGGGGTAAAGATGCTCATGAGCAGAAGACACAAGGCATTAGCCATGCTATTTGGTTTCCTTCTATTCTTCGCTCCAGTGCACGCCATGGCGTATGCAACTGGAAGAGTCATTGATTTCTTTACGGGGAGGCCGGTGAAAGGAGCCCTTGTCACCTGGAACAACAATGTGATCGTGACCGACGACGAAGGAACCTTCACGGTAAACACTGTGGTGAGTAAATTGGCCGTGAGAGCACCCGGGTACGGAAGAACCGAGCAGACCGTCATCCCTTTGAATGGCGCCCCGCAAGAGATCAAGCTCATCCCTTTCTCACCAAAAGCCCTTTACCTCTCCTTCTTTGGAATAGGCGATAGGAATTTGCGAGAATCTGCGATCAAACTGATGCAGGAGACCGATCTCAATACCCTCGTGATTGACGTGAAAGGGGACCGAGGGATGATTCCCTATAAAAGCTCCATCTCTCTTGCCGCTGAAGTGGGTGCTCAACGCGTCACCACCGTAAGAGAGATGGCCAACCTGATGAAATCCCTGAAAGAAAAAGGGATCTATACCATTGCTCGGATTGTTGTGTTCAAAGACAATCCCCTTGCCCTGGCAAGGCCAGACTGGGCCGTGAAGACTCAGGCTGGAGAGATATGGCGGGATAGAGAGCACCTCGCCTGGGTAGACCCTTTTAACAAAAAGGTATGGAATTATAACATTGATATAGCCATGGAGGCTGCTCAATACGGATTTGATGAGATTCAGTTCGACTACGTCCGTTTTCCTGATGCCTCGGGCCCCCGATTTTCTATGGCCAATACAGAGGAGAACAGGGTGAAGGCCGTCTCCGGATTTCTCGCGGAGGCGAGGCGGAGACTCGTCCCTTTCAACGTCTTCGTTTCCGCAGATATCTTCGGTTACGTCTGCTGGAATCTGAACGATACAAGTATTGGACAACGGCTCGAAGACATTGCGCCTCATGTGGACTATCTCTGTCCCATGCTTTACCCGTCCGGATTTCAATATGGAATACCCGGTTACAGAATTCCTGTTGCAAACCCTTATCAAATCGTCTATCTTTCCCTTAAGCGAGCCCAAGAGCGAACCAAACTACCGCCCCAGCGTTTCAGACCGTGGCTTCAGGCGTTCAGAGACTATGCCTTTGACAGAAGAGACTTCAAAGCCAAAGAGATCACGAGCCAGGTCAAAGCGGCCGACGGATTTGGTTCTGACGGCTGGATGTTCTGGAATCCGAGGAATAATTACTCCTCGCCGGGTCTCAAAAAAGAAAAGCCCTTGGGCTGAGATTCATCATTTTCTCTTTACCCCAAAAAAAAATATCAATTACGAAAGGAAGAATACTTTGAAGTTGTGGAGGATTTTCTTCCCGCTCTTGCTCTCCGTATCGATGGTCGCCCCGGCATTCCCTCAGAATATAGGAGAAAAACAACTGGTTCCCATTGCAGAAATGGCGAAAAAGTCGATTCAAGCCGGTAAGATCCCAGGAGCTGTCATTCTGATCGGTCACCAGGGGAAGATTGTCTATCGTCGGGCTTTCGGCTTTCGGGCACTGAAACCGAAGAAACTTCCGATGACGACAGACACCATCTTTGATGTCGCCTCCCTAACCAAGGTAATCGCAACATCCACTGCGATAGCGCAGCTCGTAGAGATGGAGAAGCTGGATCTCGAAGATCCGGTGGCCAAATATTGGCCCGATTTTAAATCAAACGGTAAAGAGGAGATCACGGTACGTGATCTCCTCACGCACTATTCCGGCCTTCGACCTGCTTTGGACACGAAGTCAGGGTGGTCGGGTTACGACAGCGCTCTGAGAATGATTGAGGAGGAGATACCCGTCTTTCCCCACGGCACAAGCTTCCTTTACAGCGACATCAATTTTATCACTCTGGCAGAGCTTGTCTCCCGAATCTCTGGAGAGCCATTTGATCTCTACTGCGCGGAACATATTTTCAAACCCCTGGGAATGACGGATACAGGCTTTAAGCCCTCCCCTGCCCTGCATTCCCGCATCGCGCCCACCCTGTACCAGCACAGAACCGGAGGAAAGACCCTTTGGGGAGAAGTCCATGATCCCATCGCCAACGCCATGGGAGGGGTGGCGGGTCATGCCGGGATTTTCTCCACCGCTGACGATCTTTCTATTTTTGCCCAGATGATCCTCGACGGAGGCAGCAAAGCAGGCGTACAGATCCTCAGCTCCCGAATGGTCGAAAAGATGATCGCCTCCCAATCTCCGCCGGATAAAGTACCTTTGAGAGGATTGGGCTGGAATATTGACTCGTCGCTTGCTTCAGGTTCTTTTGGACACACAGGATTCACCGGAACCGGAATCTGGATTGATCCCGCTTCCAGTACCTATGCCATCATCCTGACAAACCGGGTTCACCCCAATGGAAAAGGGAACGTTGAACCCCTCCGCGCAAGGGTTCTATCGCTTGTCAGTGGAGCAGCGGGAGCCACCGGTCGGCCTTGGCTCGGTTACCACAACGGGCAGGGAACGAACACTAATGAAAGGGTTCAGACAGGAATCGACGTTCTGGTGGCCGAGAAGTTTAATTCGTTGACGGGATTACGCGTGGGGCTCATCACCAACCATTCCGGCATCGATTCAACCGGGAAACGTACGGTGGATCTCCTCCATAAGGCGAGAGGCATAAAGCTGGCGGCCATTTTCAGCCCGGAGCATGGCTTTTCTGGTAAGGCAGAAGGAAAGGTTTCCTCGACGAAAGAGTCTTTGACGGGCGTACCCATCTACAGTCTCTATGGAGCCAGCCTGCGGCCGACACAAAAAATGCTTGCCGGCCTGGACGCACTCGTCTTCGACATTCAGGATGCAGGTGCCCGGTTCTACACCTATATCAGCACCATGGGTTATGCCATGGAAGCCTGTGCTAAAAAGGGAATTCCTTTCTATGTTCTCGACAGACCGAACCCGATCAACGCTTCACTGGTTCAGGGACCTCTCCTCGACAGCGACTTAAGATCATTCACCGGGTACTTTCCTCTCCCCATCCGGCATGGCATGACAGTGGGTGAGGTCGCGAAGATGTTTAATGCGGAGAAGAAGATGGGTGTTAAATTGCACGTCATCAAAATGCGCGGTTACGAGCGATCGCACTGGTATGATGAAACCGGCTTGTTGTGGATCAGTCCCTCACCGAACTTGCACACCTTGACACAAGCAATCCTTTATCCCGGAGTGGCTTTGGTGGAAGGCGCAAACGTGAGCGTGGGTCGGGGAACGGCCGCGCCTTTTGAGACCCTCGGCGCCCCCTGGATCAGCGGGGAACAACTTGCGTCATACTTGAACAGTCGTAAGATTCAAGGCGTAACCTTCACGCCCGCGGATTTCACGCCAAACAGTAACCCTTATAAAAAAGAATCGTGTCATGGCGTCCGGGTCGTCCTCCTCGACCGCCAGGCCTTAGACGCTCCAGCCCTTGGGATAGAAATTACCAGCGCGCTCTACCGGCTTTATCCGGGAAGCTTCCAGCTTGACAAGACACTGGGGCTCATTGGCTCACGAGAGGTTCTGCAAGCGATTAAGGATGGCCAAGATCCTGCAACCATTGTCCAGAACTGGCAGAACTCATTGGAAAGGTTTTGCAGGCTGCGGTCGAAATATTTGCTCTATTAACCCCGTTGTTGCAAAAGGTCCATTTGAATTAATCGGTACCTTTGTAAAAAGGTCTTGTGATTCCGAGGCCGAATTTAATACAACCACGGGGTTAACCAACACCTCACTCAAGAAATATTTTTTCTCTTCAATTCCTCAAATGCATCGAGCGTAGAAAGAATGCTTTTCACATTTACCAGGTAGGCTCTGCACTGGATACCGCTCCCTCGATGGTATTTGCCAAAATCCTCTCCGAAAAATTTGTAGACATGGCAGGTCAAAAAGATGTTGATCGCCGGATCCAGCAGCTGCTGGGGCGTATATCCATAGTCTTTGCCCCAGTGTCCCCAATTGATCTGGCCTAAACCATAATCGCCGGTTTCCTTATTGATGACATTCTCCTTGAAGCCGCTTTCGGCCATGATCAACGCGATGATTTCGAGGGGATTCACTCCACATTTCTGGGAAGCCTGGCTGATCAATCCCGCATACCTCAGGGCCTTCCCTTCGGAAAGCTGATCATCCGTGATCAAACGAATCATGCCCGAGAGATGCAAGACTTCTCGGACACCGGACTCACGAGCAGCTCTTGTGAAAGAAAGAAATTCTTTAATTCTATCTGGAAATTCAATTCTCAGACTCTTTTGGGCAAAGGGAGCGGCATATTCCAGCAAAAAGAAAGCTGCAATCGCAATGATGAAAAGCAATTTGGCCGCTTCCAGAACGGTGTGAAACATCATCCTTTTTCTCAACTTCACGCAAAAGTCACTCTCCGAACTGCACGGAATAAACATAATTTTGGAAAGTTTCATATCTCCTTCTCCTCCTTCAGCTAAATGCCTGCTCATCAAAAGGCAACACCAAGTGGAATGATTTCTATGGGCACTTCAAAAGAAGATTGATTAGGGAACGATTATGATGAAATGATTATTTCAAGGAATAATATAAAGTATAACATGAATCCCTCTGATGTAAAATCTTAAAATTTCGGAGACTGGGTAGGCAAATCCCTTTTCTGTTATAAAGTCTCTTGTAAGCTCGAAAGAGAAAGATTAAAATTTCAGGAGGCAGGACGATGTTATGAATACGAAGTTGTATGTCTACACTGGAACCGGCAATTCATTATGGATCGCACGACAACTGGCGATGGAATTGAAAGAAGCCAGCCTCGAATTTATGTCAGACTCACCAGGGGATTTTATGGTCGAGGCTGATAAGGTGGGCCTCATCTTCCCGGTTCATATCTGGGGTTTACCCCATCGCGTCATCCAATTCGTGAATCGTCTTCAAGTCAAGCGCGAGACGTACCTGTTCGCGCTGGCTGTTAATGCCGGGCAGGTTGCAGCCACACTCTTGCAGTTGAAAAAGCTAATGACAAAGCGAGGATTGTCACTTGCCATGGGTTATTCCGTCGTCATGCCTACCAATTATATTCCCTGGGGCGGTCCTGGGCCCCTTGAAACCCAGCAACGGCTCTACGAAGGAGCTCACGTAAAGGTGAAGACGATTGCTGAATCCGTTCTTCGGGGTGAGCGAAAGGAAGTAGAAAAGGGACCTTTTTGGCAGAATATCCTTTTCTCCTGGTTCTACAAAATGTCTTTTCGACAGGTTCCCAAAATGGATAAGAACTTCTGGGTGGACGATAAGTGCAATAACTGTGGAATCTGCTCAAAAGTCTGTCCCGCGGCCAATATCGAGATGCTAAATGGGAAGCCGGCGTGGCTTCACCGATGTGAGCAGTGCTTCGCTTGCCTGCAGTGGTGCCCGCAAGAAGCGATCCAATACGGAAAAAAGACCCCCAAATACCAGCGGTATCATCACCGCGAGGTCACCCTGAAAGACTTACTCGACCAAGCAAAAACGAGTAAGAATATAGGCTGAGGTCGAAGGGGGGAATGCACCATTGCCGCAGAGCACATCTTCCAGAAATCTTCTTTTTCAATCTCCACTCTTTTATGCAAGCGTAAGTGGTAATAATAGGATTTTGATTTCTTTTCCATATCGCAACCTTGAAAGAAGTGCGTGTACTGGCAAGATATCTGGCTATCTGGGAATAGGAACTTTCAACTCCATCGCGTGTGTTACTTCCTTGAAATCCACACGTCGCCATTTTTGCAAAACATGCATGATTTGAATCGGTAATCATCGGTGCTACTTTTTCTTGACATACAACTCCCTCCTTTATATTGTTAATTTATCCAACTCCAATCATGATCTATACGCATGCGCTGAATCGCGGCGAGTAGATAAGGGACAACGGGAAAAGGAGGTACGCAATGGGAGACAAAGGCAAGAAGGATAAGGACAAGGGTCGGAAACAGAAGATAAACAAACAGGAACAAAAGGCAAAAGAGAAGCTATCGAAGCAACCGGGAAGAACCCCTTGACAGAAAGCATGCCGAGGTGTCCGCTTCACCCATACAGTCAACATGGTCGTGTCCCTTGATGGATAGGCACTGGAGGACGGTGCCACCTCGGTGGGCTTTTCGGGGAGACAGGGGTTCAAACGCGTGAACACCACAATTCGTGAAAAGGTCCGATGCCTGATCACGGACGTTTCTTCAGGGAGGAAACATCATTCAAATTGTTGTGGATAAAGAGAAATGCAACAGCGATGGGATTTGTGTTGCCGAATGGCCCACTCAGGTTCTGAGGCTTGAACAAGGAGATCCCTGCCCTGTGCCTAGCTCAGACTTTGGGGAGGTGTGTCTCCGATGCGGCCATTGCGTAGCTGTGTGCCCGACCGGTGTCTTTCTCCCGTCATCTATGGCCCCCTTTTTCTTATAATTAATTTATTGTTGAGATATTGACATTCTGTTAAGGATATAAAGGGAAAGAATTAAAACACACCTTTTCCACATTGTCCGCTGCCTGATTTTGCAATTTGAACCTAACTTTAAAATCTACGGGTTTGTTAAATCCAATTTTTTCAGGCCTTCTGAGGGATTATTTGAAGATTAACGATTCTTCTTGTTTTTTAGTGGAGAGTAGTATATAAGGGAACTAAATCTGGCTGCAAAGAGTCCTTTTTTTGGACGTGAGAGAGACCCGCAAAGAACTCTAAACAACTTCTTTGCGGGTTTTTTTATCAAGCCTTATCCTATGATATATTTAATATTTAGTTACCAGGTTTCGTTCATTAAAAATTTGAAAATAAAAGGAAAAAGTTACAAAGGGAACTAAGGAGAAAATGGCGATAGTAAATTTATACAAAGAATTAGACAAGGGAAAACTGGAGGCTTTAGTTGAGATTTATGAAAAAATTAATAAACTTGAATTTGAGGAAATGCTGGAATTTTTAATCCATCAGACGGTCGAAACTCTTGGAGTGAAAAGATGCGCTATCTTTAAGGTTTTTCCTGGGCCAGAGGTAGTGGCCTTGGTAGCCGGAGAACCAAAAAATGAGCATGGGGTAGGCATGAAATTCTCTTTCAAGGATTTAGGAGCGGTAAAAGAGGTGATTGGGATTAAGTCTTATCTTTTAATTACCAAGCCCTGGCAGGATAAACGCACCTGGCACAGTCGAGAATTGATCTCCCATCGAGGCATTAATGTGATTTTGTTTGTCCCGATATTGGCGCAAGATGAAGTCATTGGCGTGATTGTCGTTGATGCGACGGGCGAGAGAAAAACTTTTACCGAGGAAGAGATATACTTCTGTGTGGTTTTGAGCAATTTGGTCGGCGTCATTTTGGAAAGAGATCTCATTCATAAAGAAAGAGAGGAGAAGAAGACGTTAATGTTTTTGGGGCAGGCAGCGGCTGAAGCTGCCCACCGACTTCGCAATCCTCTGGTCGTGATTGGTGGTTTTGCTCGAAGATTGGCAAAATTGAAAGATCCTCTGTGCCAAGATTATGCTTCGCACATTATCGAAGGGGCCGATAAGATGGACGCCGTCATCAGCGAATTGCTGAGGTTTTCTGCGCCTAAAAAAGTTCAGCTTACCGAGACCAAAATTAATGAGGTTATAAAACAGGTTGAGAAA
>Ga0315282_10005066_pt1 | contig 22612 bp, 13 predicted proteins | sample YL17G07_20_MG_FD_203693 | JGI IMG/M metagenome (GOLD analysis project Ga0315282, IMG submission 203693) | Sediment microbial communities from Yellowstone Lake, YNP, Wyoming, USA - YL17G07_20 | ecosystem: Environmental > Aquatic > Freshwater > Lake > Sediment | place: USA: Wyoming | collected... | reverse complement strand
CACTCATTCGATTCTCTCCTCGCCAGCGCGATTGAGTTTATCCCCCGCTCACCACCTTTCCTCCCTCCACCACCAACTCGCAACAACCTTCTCTACCAACCAAAGTGACGTGCACCCGCCGGGACTGCCTACCTCTTACACACCACCGCGCAGATTCCCGGAACGAGTTATACCGTCACCGTGCTGCCCAGTGTGAAAGACCCGGCTGGCAATCCCGTTGATCCCCGCTATCCGGTCGCGCGCGTTCAATTGAGGCGCGAAAACGGCTGTGGGACGATGGGATTTGTACCGGTGAAATAGGGATCAGGGGTCAGGGGTCAGAAAATGAAAAGCGCGGCTGAAGTTCCGGGACGGGACATGCATTTTCGTTGACGACAGCATGTTCTGTCATCAACCATAACCTGCAAATAGATTTACCCAAAGATGTCGTGGACGTGTCAATCGAAACGGCCCGCGTGGCCCGAGTTGTGGCGTCCGTCTTTCCCTGAGCAATCGAACCGCCCGCATACACTGCTCATAGGAGCCGGGAACACCTGTGACTCCGTCGTGGGTCTGTGGCGTGCGCCCGTAAAGAGTGATCTCGATCGAGAAAGGCCGCCATTCGGCCAGATGATCGGCGATGTCGGCCGTGAGAAGCGTGCCGTTGGTGAAGAGCGTGATGATCAATCCCTTCTGCTTGGCGTACGTATAAATCTCCAGGAAATCCGCCCTCGCGAGAGTCTCTCCCCCCGAATACAGAAGCCACAAACAGCCGGCCTCGGTGATCTCGTCCAGGATTCGGCGGTGTTCGTCGAAAGTGAGCTCCCGCGACCGCGCCTCCGAATCGTCCATCGGGAGATTGTTATAGCAATGCACACAGCTCAGAGGACAACGGCGGGTCAGCTCGACGGTCCCACTTGCGGGAATTCGCCGGCCGGCGCTTTGCTGATGAAGAGCCCCACTGAAATCGCTGTAAGAGAGGTCGTTCATCTCTTGCTCGTGCTCCGGGAAGTGACGGAGCTCAGACCTTCCTCTTACCGCGGACCCAGGATTGCGAAGGACATTTCAGGCGAGGCTACGGCAACAGATTCCAGTATCGCGCCGCGCTCGGGGCAAGGCCCTCGATCGTGTAGGCATTCAACCGGCCATACCCGTACACGAAATCCCATCCCGGTACGCCGAGATCCACGCAACCCGTTTCCATTCGGCGGACTACTGCATCGGGGCTCAATCCTCGATTGCTGCTGATAACCAGGGCCGCGATTCCCGCGGCGTGAGCCGCGGCCGCCGACGTTCCATAGTACGGGTTCGGATGACCACCTGCGCCCGTTACCGATACGCCGTCAATCCCCGTCACCCGCGGCGTTTGGCGGTAGAACAATACGGGTATGGCAATGGTCGAGCGACCCAGAGAGGTATAGGGCGCAATGGTGTCGTTGCCCGGATCGCTGGCATTAATGGCCGCAACCGACAGAACACCGGGCACAGCGGGATGGCCGAAAATCGAGTCGGCGGAGATCACGTGTTCCTGCCAGCTGACATCCCAGAGGAACATCTCCAGCAGCCGAGCCGCACCGGACGCTCGGTTCACCAGTATCCTTCCCCGAATGGGTCCACTGTTGGAATTCCGGAACGAGAACGCTTCATAGGGATTGTCATCCCCGTTCTGGATCGCGTTGCTCCAAGCCAGGGCCGTGGTCAGGCGATCGTCGTACAGGAAGAGATCATAGTCGCTGCTGGCGTGGCCCCAGGGCTCGGCCCACTGGAGGAACACGGCGATTTCCGTTGCGGGAGGGATGATCACCTCCATATCGGCGTCGCCGGGGCCGAAAAGGTGCAGGTTATTGGGCCAGCCGGTGGCTCCCGGATTCCAGTCCGTATACATCGCCTGGTAGTGTCTTTGCGCATCGTTGCCACAAGCCGAAACGTAGACCACGCCGCTGGTCAGCGCGGTGGCCACGGCTCGGGCGACGGGGCCGTCTTCGAAATAGGGCTCGTCGTAAAAGCCGACATCGTCAAAGACCACGTTACACCGGGCCGTATCCACCAGGTAATCCAAGCCCTGGATGAACTCCAGGCTGGTGTACGGGCCGGAGAAGGCCAGGCTCGCGCCGGGCGCAATGTCGTAAACGATTTCCAGCAAAGCCGTGCCCGCGTCCCCCTCGCCGGGGAAACGGGGGTCAATCTGGATCACGGAGGGCAAATCGCGCACGGTCTGCGAAACCGCCCGGTTCGTCATCCCGTCCGAGATCGCTCCCACCTTGGCCCCGCTACCGTCAATCCCACGCGCCCGAACCATGTTGGCGCGCAAAATCGCGTCGCCCTGGGTCATTACCGAACCGGCACGCAGCTGTCGGAAGGACGGGGGGCGAATCCGACGGACGGAGGGACGGGCGGCGAGGCGCTCGACCGCGCGGAGAGGAATCCAGCCCTGAACCGTCTTGAGCTCCGAATTGGCAATTTCCACGCGCAGGCCGCCAGAGCGCAGGTCCCGGAGCGTAGCGTCGGTCACCTTCTCGACGTCCACGTACACCTGGATTTCGCCCGCGTCATTGAGCCGGACAAACCGGTTGGCAATCGGGGCCGATTTGGCGGCCGGACCCGCTTGGCGGGACCGGTCGAGAACCTGTCTGACCTGCGGGGCAATTTTGCCCGCCGCCGGCGAAGACGCCTTCTTCACCTCAGGCAGGCCCGCCAGTTCGGCCTTCAACCGATCCATCTCGCTTTGCCCACCCCATCCGGCGTTGCCTACCGCCAGCACTGCGAGAGCCAAGAGCAGCACGCCTATTCTGCTCATGCGCAGAACCTCCTCCCGGATCATTTCAAATCTCGACTTACAAACAAGGATAGGAGAAACGGCAACCCCACCGGCTGCACAGCCAATCCGGGAACCCCCTTGTCCCCGGTTCCTTTCCGTGTCTCGCTCCCGCTGAGCCTTTGCCCTGCTCGTGATCTCAAGGCCCGTTCGTAACCTGTACTTCCCGCAGCCTTGGAGCGCACCGCCCGTTCAACCGGCTATCGGCGGCGTGTGGAAGGTGGTTCCCACGGAGGCTGAGTCGGGGGCTGTTCCGGAACCGTTCCGCGCCGACGTCCCGGCGGTAGCCACGGACTCATTCGTTCTCGTACCTCCGGCGGTGGGGCAACCGGCAGCCAACGATTCGTCACCGACGGGACTACAACCATATCGGGGCGGGCGCCAACAGGGGCGTCCCTTGGAGCGGACTCAAATACCCACCAGGAACCAACGGAGCGGATGCCGGAAACCGACTCTCCGGATGCACTGACAGGGGTTCCCTCCGGAGCAGAGGCGGTGGCACCCGGCGTGAGAGTTGAAGCTCTCCGCAACGCTTCACCGGACACGCGTAGGGATTGTCCCGCCGCGACGACAACGTTGCGACCGCCCTCCTCCACCAGCGCCAGCAGTCCCTTGAGATTGTGAAGCTCCACCGGCCGGCCTTCGTTCGCCTGAACGATGCCCGTGTGCGCCGCACGAGGAGTAATCGGCCGCGGCTTCACGCCCTCCGCCGGCTTCATTTCGCCCGCCCGCGCCTCAACTTTGGCGTTGACGGCGTTGAGTCGCAAAGCGGTGCCATCCGCAAGTGCGTAAAGGACCGTTCCCTTTCGGACGGTCAAGATGATCTCCTTCCCGTCGGTCGTGGACAGAGCAAACTCGCTTGCGGGCGCACCCTCGAAAAGATTCTGCGAACCCAAAACCACCCGGCAGTAGGATGGGCCCGTTCTGACTTCAAACGGTGTTACTACCGGGAACGTGCCCGCCGTCTGAGCAAACCACGTACCCACGCCCACCCGATAGGAGAAGGAACCTTCAGAGGCTAGTTGTCCGATGAGCGGCTTTGGGAATGGCCTCGATTGATCTCCAGCGTCAGCCGCCAAAACGCACGAGCTGAACAACAGGCTAACCGACAAGAAAAGAGGCAACAGCCCGTTTCTCCCCGCTGGCCCCTTCACCGTATGGCTCATACTCTTCCCCCGAGAACCCGTCGCTAGACCGTCTTACTATTCAGTACAACCAGCATCAACAACGCGCGTCCTGTCAAGTCCTATTTTCACTTCTCAATTGATATCCCAGACCCTGCTGTTGAGACTGAAACCGCTCGCTTCCCTGCCTCACATCCCTTTGGCGCCGTTGCGTGAGAAACGAAGTGAGAGATCGCGTTTGGCGAGCTCTCGGACAAAAGCGGTTGACCGGACCATTGGCTGCTGCCAGGTTCTTTCCGTGGCAGGCTCTTGTCGTTCGCCCTCTAGTCCGGATCCTCTCCGAACACGGGAAGGGCCGGGCGCTTCAGTGCCCGGTGAGCATGCGTCACGATGCTGCGCAAGCGGAAATACTATCTCGACCTCCAAGTCCACACCGGACGCTATTCGCCCTGTTCGAGAATCCCTCCGGAGCGGATGATTGCGGTGGCCCACTCTCGCGGTCTGGACGGCATTGCCGTGACCGAACACTTCGGCGGCTGGGTCCCGGAGGAGCTGGCCGAACTGAAGCATGCGAGCGGCTACCACGACTTCCCACTTCTCGCCGGCTACGAGATCCGCACGCAATCCGGCGAGCGTCCGACGGGCGATCTCATCGTCTTTGGCGTGGCCCAGCGCCCTGCCGAACCTTGCTCGATTGATCAGCTGTGCCGCGAGGTGCACCGGCAAGGGGGAATCGTAGTGGCACCTCATCCGTTTGCCGGGGTGCAAGGAATCGGCGATGAAGTATACTCGTCCTGGGTGGACGCGATCGAGGTCTATAACCTGCGCTACGGGGACCCCGATCAGTCCCGCCGTGCGGAGGAAGCCTGTCGGCAGATGAACCTCGCCGGCCTCGGCGCAAGCGACGCCCACGCGCTCGAGGAAATCGGGGGATGCTGCACGGAGTTTGACGATCCCATCGCCAACGAACGCGAGCTCATGGCGGCGATTGTATCGCGCCGCTGTCGCCCCCGACCCAAACCACCGCCGCGGCACCTCTGGCGTTTGTTCAGCTCAAGATAACGCTTTCCTCTGGCGAGGCAACGTGTTCCGGCTGCGCCCCACTCAGAGGGCCGGTGGCCGCCGGCCGACGTGACGGCTCTGCAGGCAAGCGCGGTCCGGAGCTGGAGGGCGGCGACCTGTGACCGTGGTGGCTTCCGTGTTTTTCCGAATCGTGGCTCTTTCCACGCGAATGGGTCGCCACATGAGTTCCCAACAGAATCCCCGCCATCAGAGCGGCGGTCACCGTGATGCTGGGGATGTGGAGATTGAATTCCGCAAAGGAGTGAAAAGCCAGGCCGACGAGGCCGCACCAACAGCCCAGCATCCAGGGATAATCGGTTCCGGCGTGGCGAATTTGCAGGAACGCTCGAACAAAGAAACCGACCAGCGCGATCACGACCAGTCCCATTCCCAGACCGCCCAGGGTCACCAGGCCCTCCAGCCACTCGTTGTGGGCCATGTAGGGATACACGAGAGTGCTCACACTGGCATATTGCATGTAAACCCGCGGAAAGTTGCCCAGGCCCACTCCGAACAGGGAATAGTCGCGGAGGATGCCGAGGCTGTCTTTCCAGATGATCGTCCGGCTGTCCGCGCTCGAACTCCGTGTCAGCTGCCCAAAGCGATCGAGCACATCCTGGTAGTCGCTGTTGATACCGTAGGCAAACATGGCCAGAGCGAGCGGGATGCCCAGCCACGAGACGGTGCGCGCCGCCTTGCTTCGCGCCCCGATCGCAAACATGAGCGCGGCGGCGAGGAGCATGGAGGAAAACCCACCCCGCGATTGGCTTTGAATAATGGCCGTCACCAGCACCGCCGGCGGGATCAGCCACAAGGCCTGCCTGCTTTGCAGGATGTCCCAGGAAGTGGCCGGCAACATGTGGGTCTGGTCGTGGCGCGATTTGGCGGCCGCCACACGATAGTAAAACCAGCCGATCATCACCGGCAAAAAAAGCGCCAGCGTTGCCGCAAAGTGATTTCGATTGAAGAAGGTTCCCCGCGCCACATCCCCTCCCACGGGAATCCAGAGGATATAGGCGTGACCGCTGAGGTTCTCGGCCAGACCGTAAAGCGCTTCGACCAGGGCCAGCACGACCAGGATTCGCATGACCCGCCGGACGCGCGTTCGACTCGTGGAGAGATAGGCGCCGGCGGTGAAGGCCATGACGGCCAGGGCGACGACGTTCAGCGCCCGTTGCGAGGCGTGGCGGTCCACGGTCAGGGGCAACACCCTGGGCAACGGCTCTCCGAGCGCCTCCCGAAACCGCTGTTCATGAGCCACCCGCAAGGGCGATAGAAGCCTCACGAGGGGCACCGGCAGAGGGAGGGTCTGGAGAATCACATAAGCCCCCAACGCCGCCACAACAATGCAGGCCATGCGCGATCGGATCCGAAGCGCCGGTGCGAGCGGCCTCTCGGCTGATTCGCTGGTTTTCGAGGCCGGATCCTTGATGCCCCCCTCGGGAGGCTTGCGGTGCGGTAGGTCGCCGGCCAGAAGGCGCATGCCCACCCATAAGCAAAAGGTCGCCGACAAGAGAGCGAACGTGACGGCAAGGCCCCATCCCCAGGCGGCGCCCAGGGCCAACGTGCTCCACATGACGGCGGCAATGACCAGGGCTTCGAGCGCGAAGTTGCCCCAACGAAAAACCGGCTCTTTCATTTCCGCAAAGTCTCCGACGTTGTGTCGGTCTTGAGTTCGACCGAAAAACCATCAAACCAGGCGTCACCGTTGATTCGGGCGTTCAGTTTTTCGCTTCGGTCACGACAAATCGCAATCTCCGCCCACTGGCCATCGGGAGGAACCGTAAACTCTTGCTCGAGCTCCCGCGGTCCGGTCCCCGTGACCACCTGACCGTTTTGCCGCAGGAGCGGATTGCTGTAGACCGTCAGCCGGACGTAGGGGCCGTTGTCCGTCGTGAGGTCGAGCAGACTGACCCGGTAGCGGAGCACATAGGTTTCGCCAGGCTCGACGAAGAAGAAATGGCGAATGTGAGAAAAGGCCACGTTGTCTTTGCCGTCGAAATGAAGCCACAGGCACTGGGATTTGTCCGTTCTTTTGGCCGAGCTGATGACTGCCTGGACCCCGTTGGGCAGCTGCTTCGCGATCCGCCAGGACAAACCCCCGTCGAAGAGCAACGGCAAATCGAAACTTCCGTTCCAGAGGATCTCCTGCTCGGGGTCCCATTGGACGTGATAGAACTGGTTGGCGATTTGTCGCCAGAGTTCCTTGGCCGCGGGGTACCGCTGATGGGCGATGAGAAAATCAAAGTAGGCCACCAAGCTGCTCTGGTCGGCCCCCCCCTCAGGCCGCCCCAAACCAGACCACAGCTGCTCGGCCTCTTCCGGCGAGACCCAGGCGAGGCAATCCTCAAAGTAGCGGCGCAACAATTTGACATCGCCGCCGAGCAAGCTCTCGGCGATCGTCATCGGGGATTCACCGAGGTTCCAGTAGACCGCATAAATGCTGCGAGCCAGGCTGGAGTTCAGCTTAATGGCCAGGGCATGATGCTGGGCCGCCATCCCGATCTGCTGTTGCGCCAGATAGAAATCACCGATGTCGCGCTGGATCACGTAGTTGTTGGGATCGAGCGATTCCGCAATGACAAAAGCCCGCTCCGCGCTCTCGATTTGGCCGAGATGCCAGCAAACCTGCCCCCAATCACTCCAATGAAAAGCCTCGTAGGGGTTCAATTCGACGGCTTTGCGATACTCCAGAGCCGCGAGGTCCAGCTGCGCGGGGACCGAGACCTTCAGCCAGAAATCGCCGCGGCTCTTGGCATAGTCCGCGACCGCCGGATCGAGTTCGGGGGCCACGGCCAGTTGGTCCGAGACGGTCGAGTATTCGAACGCAAACTCCGCGCGCGCCTGAGCAATCAGGCGGCGCGTCGCGGCAATCGAAAGGATAACAAGTCCTACCAGGAGGGTGGCCTTGCCAAAGGGCACCCACCAGCCAGCCGGTTTTTCAGACGGTATGGACATGGTCAATCGTCAGGGGCGGGGGTCGGGCAAGACCGGCACAATCGCCCAGCCGAGCTTATCTTACCGCCCTCTCAACCTCCCACAAACGGTGAAGAAGCTGCTTTCGCTCCTTGAGATCGGCCTGCCACTTGGCACGCAACGGCGGGGCCGAGAGAATCCGATAGGCTTCATTAATCTCGTTTTGGCGCGCACTCCAATACTCCTGTCGGGCGGGGTCGTGACGATCGGGATGCACTCGCTTGCTGAGCATTCGATAGCGAGAACGAATCTGCCTGGCCGTGGCCAAACAGCTCAGACCCAACACTTCATAGGGGTTCTTGCCTCCCAGGTCCTCCCCATCCAGCCAGCGCAACATGACCCGGGCACGCGTCATGATCGCGCGAGCAGAAGCCTCTTCATGGCCCCGCCGCATCGTGACCCCGCCCCGGGCCAACTGCTCGATACCGAAACGGAAGCAGAAGCCGGGCAAGGGGCGGCGGAGGTAGGCCAACAAGACGTCCTCCGGCTGGGAGAATAGGCAAAGGAGCCGCAGGAGGTATCGGACGGCATAATCGTCCCGAGAAAGGCCTCCCGCAGGCGGGGCGCTTCTTACTTTCGCCAGGGTTTTGCGCCAAGCGAGCACCACGGCTCCCCCCTGTGCTTCCCTGCCCGAAGGAAAATGAACGCAAAGACATGCACCCTACTTTGGGCTGAATATCGGCACACTGCCGTAAATCCCGACGTGAACCAGTGTTTCAATCCCTCTGCCGATTGACGCCAGCACCCCTTTGCCGAGTGTCCGGTCGGTGATCACCGTGTCGCCCGAGCACATGGGTATGTCATTCCGGCTGTCTTTCACCACGGTCGGATAATCCACGGAACTCATGTTCTCCTTGCCGCTCTCTTCCTTCCGGAGAATATAGACTTTTCTGCGAGCTTCCCACTTCAGACCGCCGGCCTCGTCAACCACCTGAACCAAGGTCTTGGCGGTTCGTGTCAAAGGGTAGGTTCCCGGTTTTTCGACACCATGTCCCGTGACGTGGACCCACCCCGCCTCGGGGATATTGATCAGGTCCCCCGATTTGAGCGGAATATTCCAACGCTCCTCGCCCCGGATCAACAGTCCGTCCAAGTCTATCCGGATGCTGGTCGCCCCGGGATTCAATCCCGCGGGATCGCCGGCCAGGCTGGCCGAGGTGGGGAGCGTCGGAGAGGCACCACTGGTGTTCCCATTGTCGAGGCGGACGACATACGCGACATTTCCGGCTCTCACCGTCATTCCCCCCGCCTCCGCCATCAAGTCGAGCAGGCATTTCTCACCGAGCATGGAGAATCTTCCGGGCTTGGTCACCTCGCCGACAATGGCCACCTCCATGGCGTGAGGCTCTTTGACCATCACGGTGACATGAGGATCCTGAAGATAGTTGCCCCGCAGTTGGTTCTGCAGGACACTTTCGAGCTCCCGCTCGGTGAGTCCGGTCACCTTGATCTCACCCAAGGGAGGGAGGCTAATGCAGCCATTTTCCCCGACCCGGGTGAGGGTGTTCATCTTGTCATATTCGAAGACGTGGATTTCGATGACGTCGTAGCGACCGAGACGGTAGCCGGCGGCGGCGTCTTTCAACTGGCCGACATGCTGGCGGAGCAAGGCTTGTTGAAGGGCCTGTTGATAGGGGTCGGGACCCGCCGGGACCGGGACCCGGCGGGATAGCTGAAACCCGGAGCATCCGGTCACAGCAAGGATCAGACAACCGCCGATGATCAACCGCCCTACAGTGCGTCGAAGCGTCTTTCCATGCCTGTCCGGGTTCGAATTCCCGTTCCTCTTGTGCGACGGATTCATACGCCTCTCTACAGCCGGTTTCGTGCAACCAGGACGTTGTGGGACCGTTCAGGCCAGCCGGAGCCGGCCGGTTCGACCTGGTCTCGTGGAACCACGACGACAATACTCGTCCCGATGTCCAGGAACGAGAAATGGGTCTCCAGCTTGACGTGGCGGTTGTTGACCTCCACGATCCGCCCCCGCATTCCGTTCATCAATCCTTCCGTCACCACCACCTCGGTGCCGACGTTCAGCCGCGCCGCCAGTCTGGGCTGGGGAACCGAGGCGAGAACTCCTTTCAAATGGGTGATCTCACTGTCTGCGATCGCATAGGGGATCCGATAGGCCCGACCGAGAATCTGAACGACGCCGGCGTAGGAACTGACGCTCATGTAAACCTCGTCGTTCATCACGCAGCGAAGAAAGACGTAGGAGGAGAAAAGCAGCTGCGGCAGTCTCCGCTTTCCATTGCCGAATGCCGCGGAGGCTTTGAGCTCGGGCAAAAGCATTTCTGCCCCCTCGTGGCCGGGGCAATCCAGAGACAACCGGTCGCGAATCTCCCCTTCGCGGCCGCAGTGTGTCATCACGGCATACCACGCCAGGTCCAGGGGATACTGTCCCCGCATCTTCTCCCGGAATTCCCGTTCTTGTCTGTTCAGCTTATACATGTCGGGCCTGACGGAGAAAAAGACGTCGGTGTCGCACAAAGAATCGGCACGGCCTGATCACACCTCACGATCTTCGTCCGGTGAGGGGAGCGCGGTCCCGGAAGCCGTTTCGTCGGCGAGTTGCTCGTGATCCTCCGGATCGGGGTTCTCCGCATCCTCCCCGTAGGGATGTTCGTGACCGTAGCTGCCGGCATAGCCGTAACCGTAACCGTCGGCATATCCGTAACCATAACCATAGCCGTAGCCATAGGGGCGGCCGCCGGGACGCTTTCTGGGGTTGTTCAGGACCACACCCAACACTCGCCCCTGCAATCCCGTCAGTTTCTCCTTGATTCTCCGAAGAGCCGCCCGGGGCGTTTTTCCGGGCCGCACCACCAGCATGACCCCATCCACGTAGGGAACCAGGACGCTGGTGTCCGCCATGTCAATCATCGGCGCCGAATCAATGATGATGTGGTCGTACGTATCGGCCAGGGAGGCCAGCAGATCCCGCATGACGTCGGAGTCGAGCAGGTCCACCGGGTTGGGGGCTTTGGAGCCGCTGGGCAGGAGGAACAGATTCGGGATGTGGCTCGCCGAGATGCACTCCCCGTTGAGTTTCCCCGTCAGAATCTCCGTGAGGCCTTTGTTGCGGTCCACCTCGAAGAACTTGTGAACAGCCGGCCGTTTCAGGTCCGCATCCACGAGCAGCACGCGCTGGCCTCTTTGCGCAAAAGCAATGGCCAGGTTGATGGCCACGGTGGTCTTTCCTTCGCCGGGAAGAGAACTGGTGACCAGCAACGTCTTGGGCGATCGGCCGGGCAAGGAATAGAGCACCGAGGTCCTCAGGTATCGGATGTTCTCCGCAAAGGCGGACTTGGGTCTCTCGTGCGTGATCAGCTCGACGGGTAACACAGGCTCGGTCCGGCGCCGCCCGGGATCAAGGTGGGGAACAAAACCCAAGGCGGCCAGCTGGGCAACGCGTTCCACATCGTCCGGCCCTTGGATGGTCGTATCCATGTAGTCGAGAAAGAACGCCAACCCAACGCCCAGGAGAAGACCCAGAAACCCGCCCAGGAGCACGTTCCGCTTCTTGTTGGGATACTTGGCCCCGGCGGGCGGTTCCGCCGGCTCAATGATCGAGACGTTTCCCGCTTTCAGTCCGGAGGAGACCCCAATCTCCTTCCCCCTCTGCAGGAGGCTGTTGTATAGCTCCCGGTAGACGTCGGCCTCGCGCTTGAGGATGTTGTACTGAATGAAACGCTGTTGCATGTCGGTGATGTTCTTCCGCTGCTTCTCATAGGAACTCTTGAGAAAGTCGAAGGTGCTCTTGGCCTGTTTCTGTTCGAGCCCCGCATGCTCGAGAGCGCGCTGACGTTCTTCCACCAGCTGACTCTCGAGGCGGTTCTTGGCAGCCGCCAGTCCTTTCATCTCGCCCATTGCGGGACCCAGTTGTTGTTGCGTTTGGTCGTACCTCACCTGAAGCTCGGCAAGACTCTCGAGCAGTTTCTGAACGCGCGGCTCTGCCAATAAGAAGGCTCCCGGGCTGGTACTGGTCTCCAGCGACCGTAGCTGGAACTCTTTTTCGAACAGCTGCCGCTCGGCCTCGGCCAGTTTCAGCCCGGTCTCTTCCAGCTGCGCCACCTCGGGCTGTTTCGGCGAGCCATCCTTGGCTTCGGTCGTCGGCAGGATGTCTTTCCCGCCGGCAAACTTGTAGAGGGCCTCTTCCGACTGCTCCAGCTTCCCCTTGATCTCCTCGACCTTCTGTTTGATCCACTCTTGCGCCGGGCCAAACGCGTCGAGTTTCGACTTGTAGTTGTACCGAATGAAGGCCTCGCACAAAGCGTTTGCCGCGCCGGCGCAGGTCTTCCGACTATCGGAAAGAAACCTCACTTCGACAATCTGCGTTTCGCGAACCGGCGTTACCGTCAGGCCGTCCAGAAAGGCATCAATGCGGGAACGCATGTCCGCCGCTTCCTCTTCGGCGCGATCCTGAGGGAGCGCGCTTTTCGGTGCGGACCGGAACGACTTGAGGTAAGCGGCGAAGCCGGAAAACAGCGAAGGGGTGGTCTTGCTGCCGGCTTCATTGTCTCCCTTCGCGGCGAAAAGATTCAGCTGTTCCACCACTTCTTTGGCCAGGGTTCGATTCTGGATAATCTGACGCTGCGTTTCGATGAAGCTGACCTTCCAGTCGTTGACCTCGGCGACGGCGAGATCGTTGAATCCGAGAATCTTGGGTGTCTCCGGCTCGATACGCAGTTTGGCCACAGCCTCATAGATGGGGGGCGTGCGCAGCGACACGATCGTGGCCAGTCCCGCACAAAAGATGAAGGCCAGCGCAACCAGCCAGCGCCTCCGCCAGATCAACCAAATGTAATCCCAAAGATGAGGACCGTGCTCTTGCGCGGGCGGCTCGGCGACCAGATCGTAACCCGGAGGGACCCAGACCATCTGGCCCTCGGGCTGAGGGGGTTGCCGCTTCTCGCGTTTCTCGAGGTCTTTTTCGTCCATGGGTATATCGCTTAGCGAATTGGATTCCCGCTCCCCAGTCCCGGCCGCTTCTCACGCTCTTATTCTCTTGAGGAAGGGCCTCGGTTCCTGAAGGAAACGTTTAGATTCGGTATTCCGCGTTGCTCAAGTCTGGAAGCGCAACAAGCCGATTGGACCGCGCCGACTGGCGATCCGAGGATCGAGAAGATTGTCCACAGCGACCGCCTTCTCCACGCAAGGCGGTCCAGCATCCATGCTTCTCAAGACTTAACAGGAGTTTGCTTAGAGGATTGCCGCTTCGGGGTCAAGGTTTTTTTGGACGGAGGATCAATCCGGAAAAAGATCAGGCTTCGCCCACGGCCAACTTTGCCCTGCTCCTGCTCTGGGCAAAGCGGCAAAGAAGCCGGAAGTAACGTAAACGTGGCGGATATGGAATCGAGATGTCTGGGGACAAGCTCTAGCCTCCTGGTGAAGTTACAGCTACCTCTGCTCCCCTCTCCAGCTGCGACATCCTTGTCCCCGCGCCACCCACAGCAGTACCCGTTTAGGTGTATCCCCGGTGAGTTTCTTGCGTGGAGGACGCAGGGCAATCAAGCAAAAAGTGAGAGAGAACAGCGACCGGCCAGTGGGATTCTGCGGTCTGCGACACCTCTGGCAAGCGTTTCTGAGACTCTTCCGGGACAGCTCGCCCGCCCGTTTTTCCTGCTTCCGCGCTCTCTCCGGGTACGCCGTTGATCTTGTTTGACTTGTCTGGCGATTTGGGTGCCTGCGCAGATCGCCTCAATGCAGGTCGGAGGGATGCCGTAGGGCGTTGCGGTTGGGGGTGTATCGGGGGCGGGAAGGGCGGCAGGGTTCGCGGAGGGTTCGTCGTTCTCGTTATCATTCTCCTGCTCCTTGACCTTGGAGAGCCAATCCACCTTATTCAACTGTCCAGTTTTGCGGGAGTGGCTCATTTTTCACTTTTGGTCGCAGCCACAGGTCGCGCGGTTATCCATCGAAGAACGGTCCATCTACACGGGAAGTTAGAGACAGGTTGCCAACCTGTCCTACTCGAAAATCCAAAATCCCTTCACGCTGCCGGCGGACCGCCAAACGATCGCCCGCGGAGAATGGCATCGAAACCATAGCGGCTTTTGATCCGATCCACGGCGCGCAGCAGCGCCTCACTGGCTGTCTGGTTTTCGCCCTCGAACAGGTCCAGCTGCCACTGGGCGTCGGTCAGCCCCGAGGCCGAGATGCCCAGCAGCCGCAACCAGGCCCGGCGGGTCCAGGCGCGTTCGAGACTGCGTCGCGCCGCCGCATACATCACCCGGTCGTCGTCGGTGGGTTGGTCGAGCGTGGTCCGGCGGGTGAGCGTCTGAAAATCGCTGTAGCGGAGCTTGAGCGTGACAGTGCGCGCGCGCCAGTGGTGACGGCGCATCCGCCGCGCCACGCGTTCGGCCAGATAGGAAAGCGTTCGCTCGATGGTGAGGCGGTGGCCGGTGTCGCGCTCGAACGTCACTTCATGGCCCACCGATTTCGCCGTGGAGAAGACCACCACCGGCGAATCGTCCACTCCGCGGCAGCGCCAATAGAGCTCGCTTCCGCCCGCTCCGAACACCGCCCGCAGGGTCGCTTCGCCGAGCGACACGATTTCGCCCAGCGTCGAAATGCCGTAGCGCGAAAGGTGCGCTTCGAGCTTCGGCCCGATCCCCGGCAACCGCCCCATCGGCAACGGAGCGAAAAGCGCCCGCTCGCCGCCGTGGGGAACGACCAGAAGCCCCGACGGCTTGGCCAGGTCCGAGGCGACCTTGGCGACCAGCTTGTTGGCGGCCAGTCCCGCCGAAGCCGGCAGGCCGATCTCGCGCCGCAGCCGCGTTAGGATTCGGTCCACGGCGGCCGCCGCCGGACCGTGAAGCCGCTCTGTGCCCGTCAGGTCAACGTAGGCTTCGTCAATCGAAGCCATTTCGACCAGCGGCGAATAGGATTCAAGCAGGATGCCGATGCGGTGGGCGTAGTCGCCGTAAGCCTCGAAATGGCCCTGGATGAAAAGCGCCTGGGGGCAGAGCCGCTTGGCTTGCCGCAGAGGCATGGCCGAGTGGACGCCAAACCGGCGCGTCTCGTAGGAACAAGCCGCAACAACGCCGCGTGCGTCAGGATCGCCGCCGACGATGACCGGCTTGCCCACCAGCGAGGGGTCGAGTCGCCGTTCGACCTCGACGAAGAAGGCGTCCATGTCAATATGGGCCATCCAGCGGTGGAGCATTGCGTTCGGCCCCTTTCCCCTCACAAGAACATTTGTTCTACAAACGAGCCAAAAAAGCACGTGGAAAAGTCGGCGTTGGGGCAAGAGGAGTGCTTCACCCCAATTCGGCGGAAGCCGTTCATGGCGGGCCGCGCCACCCACAAAGGATGAAAAGTTCGGAGTCCCGGCTTGAGCCGGTTCTCCACACCTGTTTTTTCGTAAGAGGCTCTCCTCTCCAAAAACCAGGGTATCAACTCTGGGCGCCTTGCGCTCTTCGTTTCGTGTTAGTCCCGTTAGGGACGATCGAGAATACCCCAGGAGGTCCCTTCGTTGCCGCGGGAAATCACTCGGGCCGACGCATCTCCTGATTTGCCCCATCAATTGTGTTGCTGTGTACTTCGTGCCTTTGTGTCTTGGTGGTGAATTGTCTTTCGTATCCTGATCGCGACAAAGAATCTCCCGCGCCGCTGTTTTCAAAACAAGCGCACGGTGATGATTTCATGCGGGTGGAAATAGAGCTCGACCCCGCCGCCCGCGAAATTGGCCAACCCCGCGCGCTCCTCCATCAAGTTGACCCGTTCCGCATTTTTGAACGAAAGCGACGTGGTCAACCGCGCCGTCCCGCGCCGCCCCCACGCCTCGTAAAGCCGCACGATCATCCCCTTGCCCTGCTCGGCCTGCTTGACCGTCTCGATCACGACGTTTGGTGCATCAACCGAGAAGAACTGTTGCTTCGGGGGCGCGCCACCGCCGACCCGCGCCGTCTGGACCGGTTGCCCGAGAAGCGGCACGTTCAACTCGTAGCCGTGGCGAACGACTTCGCCCTGGCGGAAATCCTCGGCGTGGGGGAGCAACGAATAAATCAACCGATGCTCGCCCATATCGGCCTCGGAGTCGGGTTCCTTGGGGCTTCGCAGGAGCGTCAGGCTCATGACGTGCCGGCGCGTGTCGTAGCCATACTTGCAGTCGTTGAGCAGCGCCACGCCATAGCCGCTTTCGGAAAGGTCGGCCCAGCGATGGGCCGGCACCTCGAACTGGAGGGCGTCGGCGAGCGTGTTGGTGTGAGTCGGGCGCGCGATGTGGCCGAAGGCAATCTCGTAGGTCGCGTTGAGCGAGCGCACGGCCAGCGGAAACGCCGCCTTGAGCAGCTTGTGGTTCTCGTGCCAGTCCATCTCGGTTACAAAATCCACGCGCGGCGAATCGCACCACAGGACGATCGTCTGGGCAAGGCGGGAGTGGCCAAACTGCCGCCGAATGCGAAGCGAGGCGCGCACGGGACCCTGTTCGGCGATCTCGATCATCCGCACGTCGCGCAGCGGCCACATTTTGTTGCGATAGTCGGCGTCCATTTCCCACGCGTCCCAGTTGTGGGGAATGTCTTCGAACAGGCGCAATTGGTTGCCGGTTTCGCCGTCGGCGAGAACGTTGCGGCCCGTTCGTTTGTCGAACAGCCGCCGAAGCTCGCCCGCCTCGTCCAGCTCGATCCGGTAGAAACGGTTTTCGAGCGATCGCGGCGACGCGCTGGGTTCGTCCTCGGGCGCCAAGGTGACCACGCCCGTGCCTTCGTCATACCAAAACGTCTTATAGCCATAAGCGGGCACGCCCTCGGCCCAGAAGAGCCAGCCTTCAGGGGTGTGCTGAACCCGCATCGGGTGGCCGTCGGCATCCACCACCCGCAGCCGCGTGACGGCGCTCTCGCCGATCTCGACCGGACCGCTTCGCTCCCAGCCCAGCGAATTGAACACCACCAGCGGCCGCCCCGGCCGCGTCCCCGTTTGAACCCGGCCGGCCAGACAATCCAGCGCCCCCGCGAGCGCCGTCGTGGCTTTCTCGCGCGCCTGGGTGTGGAACTCTTCGGTTTCGCGGTAGACCTCGGCGACCGACGAGCCGGGCAAAACGTCGTGGAACTGGCAGAGGCAGACCGTTCGCCACGCCTCGCGCAAGGCCTCGGCCGGATAAGTCAGGCCGCACCCGGCCGTCGCGATGGCGCTCCAGGCTTCGGCGTTGTGAAACAGGATTTCGGCGTGGCGATTGTTCATCTTGGTGCGCGCCTGGGTGGTGTAGGTGCCGCGGTGGTAAGGATAATAGAGTTCGCCGACCCAGACGGGGAAATCGCTCGATTCGGCGACGAGGCGCTCGAAAAAATCGCGCGGCGATGTCGGCCGGCAGCGAGGCAGTCCTTCGAGATCACCCGCGCGCCGCAGAAACTCCAGCATCGCGCGCGTGGGCCCACCGCCGCCGTCGCCGTATCCGTAAATGTAGAGCTGCGTGCTCGCGCGGTCCTTCTCGACATAGCACCGCTCGCCCCGAACCAACTCCTCGGCGTTGACCCGGCAGTTGTAGTTGTCCGTCGGCGGCATGTGGCCGAGGACCCGCGAGCCATCAATGCCTTCCCACCAGAAACTATCGTAGGGAAATTCCACGGGGGCTCCCCAGTTGAGCTTCTGCGTCAGGAAATAGTCAATGCCCGACTGCTTGAGGATTTGCGGAAGAGCGGCCGAAAAGCCAAACGAGTCCGGCAGCCACGCCTCGCTCACCTCGATCTCGAACTCCCGCCGGAAGAACTCCTTGCCGAGCAGGATCTGGCGCACCAGCGACTCGCCCGAGGTCAGGTTGCAGTCGGGTTCGACCCACATCGCCCCGGCGGGTTTCCACCGGCCCGCCGCGACCTGCCGCCGGATTTTCTCGAGCAGGGCGGGATAGTGCTTCCGTGTCATTTCATAGAGCTGCGGCTGGCTTTGAGCGAAGATGTATTCGGGGTATTCGCCCATCAGCTTCACCACGGTCGAAAACGTCCGCGAGCACTTGCGCACGGTCTCGCGCCAGGGCCAGAGCCACAGCACGTCAATGTGCGCATGGCCCACGCAGGCGAAATTCTGGGCGCTGGCCGCGGCGTGGCACTCAAACAGCGGACGGAGAATCTCACGGCAAGCCTTGGCGGCGGCCTCCAATTCGGCGGGCGTGGAGCCATCATAGTCAAATCGGTCGAGGGCGCGATTGACCAGGTAGAGAAGGCGATCTCGGCGCGTACTGTCGGGCGGCAGTTGGCGGGCCAGGTCGGTCAACACGACGAGATCGTGATAAAGGTTCCACACCTGGGGAACCAGCGCGCCGAGTTCGGCCCGTTCGAGCTGCCGTTGGCCGCGGAAGCGAACGACGTCGGATTGGGGGACCGATTCGACGAGCAGATCGAAGGTTTCACCGCCCTGCGCTTTTTCGAGGAGCCGAATTTCGCGGTGGTTGGCGTCAAGTCCCTGAAGCGGCGGGCCGTCGAGGAAGCACGTGCCCTCGCCGCCGTCGTCGAGGAAAACGAACACCGTGCGGCCCGCCAGCTCCGATGGAATCGTAAACTTGTAGCGGAACCAGGCGGCGGCCCAGGGACGCCCCCAGCGCCGGCCCACTCCGACCGGGTGAAAGGACTTGCTGGCCTTGGCTTGCTCGACGGTCAGGAGTTCGTCGGTCTCAAACATCTCGATATTTTCGATCGGGCATCGCGGTACGAAACACTTGTCGGCGATTTTCGGCAGCCGCGCGTCCACTTTCGCGAAAGTCATGGGACCCGCTCCTCTCGGTTCGGCATGCGTTCGAGAATAGAGGCTGGCGCGCGCGGGTCAAGGCTTGAATCGCCGGCCGCCTGTCCGCAGTCGCGAACCGTGAATCCTTCTTGAGCGTCCGCCCAGAGAAGACGGCACGGCCTCTCAACAGTCAAGAATGTTTCCACCCGTCCGAGGAATTCGCGATGGAGTCTGCGCACAATGGCAGTTGCCGGCCAAAGCCGAGAATTGGGTCGGGAGAATACGACGTTCTGCCTCTCAAATGTGACTCTCAGACTCTTCTCTGAGGCTTTTGCAAAACTCCTGTGGCGTGGGCTGTCAGCCCGCGAAAGGCGGCGGACCAGACAGTCCACCCCGCCCTTTTTGTCCAGACACGAAGTGAGAGCTGCTGTTTCGCAGGTCCCTCAAGAAACCAAGAAACTTCTCTGCCTTTTGCATCTTGACAGCACGCTTTGGCTTTCGGCATCGTGCCAAGACCTCACGCGGCGCGTTGCGATCGTGACTCAGTCATTCGACTTTTATCATCCTCCCATCCTCGCCGACCCCTCGCTCAGGCTGTTTGAGCGCAGAGGCCTCTGGGCCTTTGGCGGGGTGTTCGTTCTGGCGGCGATCCTGCTCCTGGGTCTCGCGCTGCGTCTGGACCGACTGGGAGCCAGTCCACGCGGGCCGCAGGAATCGGCTGTTTGGCGCGATTGGCAAAAAAGTCCGCGCGCCATTCACAACCTCGAGATCCGCGAGCTCCTTCCTCCCGCCTACCACCGCTCGCTCCAGTTGTGGGGTCACCTCGGCAAGTCCACCCGCATGCTGCGCCTCCACTCGATCGTCTGGTCGCTCCTTCTCATCGTCGTAGTCTTCCGGCTCGGGACCACCTACTTCAGCCCGTCGGTCGGTGCGCTGGCGGCCCTCCTGCTGGCCATTTCGCCGCCTCTGGTTGCGACCTCACAGTCTATCGGTCCGGCGACCGAAGCGGCCGTCTGGCTGGCCCTCAATCTCGGTTGCCTCCTGAGGGCCGTGTTTCGGCGCGCGTCGGGCTCCTCCTGGGCACTCTACCTGTTGACCGGAGTCCTGGCGATCGTCTCTCAGCCGCTGAGTGTGTGGGTGGTGCTGACGGTCGCCGTTCTGGCCTTTGCGGCGGGCCCACGCGAAGAGCGACAGCGCTTCTACGGGCCGTTGGCGACCCATGCTCTCCTGCTGGCGCTGTTTGCCTGGATCTGGTTCCGCTCGACCCGTCCCGTGGAGTTGCCCTTCCCGGCCGACTGGGGTTTGCCCACGGCGTCCGGCCTGTATGCGGTCGTGCGATCGCTGGGTGCCGACGTGTTTTGGGGAACCCGCGTCTATCCTTCGGGCTGGCTGTGGACGATCCCGAGCATTGTTCTGGTGGTGGCGCCGCTTCTTTACGGAGGCTTGGCCATTCGCAACCGCCCGACCCAGGAGCTCGGCGCGTTCCTGCTGATGACCGGCGCGGCGGCGATCGCCCTGATCCTGATTGTGCCGCGAAGCTGGATGCCGGCCCACTGCCCGGCGACCGAGGTGTTGGTCCTTGCACTCGCTCCGCTGGCCTTATGGGCGGCCGCGGCGATGCGCCTGGGCATGCGCGAGCGGGCGCGCCAGGCCATGGCCGTCCTGCTGATCGGCGGCGGTCTGCTGCTCACGCCCTGGTCGTCTCGCGTCCAGGTCTTGCCCGAGTGGGCGATCTACCGCGAGGCTCTGAGCGCACAGGTGCAGCACGGTCGGGCAATTGTGACCGACGACGTGGCGCAGCTGGCCGACTTCGAGGAATATCTCGGCGCAAAGATCAAAATGCCGAACCTGGGCGAGACGCTGGCGCTCGCTCCCACCGCCGACAAGAGTCTGGCGACCTTCGGTACCCGGTCGCCGATTTACCGGATGCCGGATCCGGCCGCTTCTCCCGCCCCGCTCATTCGAAACTGGCTCCAGAAGAACTGCCCCGCGAAGGAGGCGCTGGCCGATGATTTCTTCCGTCTGACCGTGTGGACGGAATTCAACCCCGCGGCGCTGCGCGAGGCGGTCAACCGCCAGACCTTCTATGATCCCGCCGTCTGGGAGACGTTGAAGTTCGTGCGCTGGTTCGGTCCCTACGATCCCGGCTTCGAGCACGCCGTCCCGACCCCCGAGTGGATCCGCTTGTCCTCTTCGCAAACGGTCGGCTGCCTCTTGACCAGCTCGCGAACCCACTGGGAATTCGAGCCTCGACTGGCGCCGGACTGCTATCACGTCTTTGTTCCCCTGCGCCTGACCGAGCCGCGCGGACGGGGCGAGGTTTCGCTCCTGTGGACCTTGCCCAACGGGGAGCACAAACGCCAGACCGTGACGAAGGAGACCACCGGCTTTTCGTTCGTCTGGTCGGCGCTGGTTCCCAATCAGAAGATGAAACTGACCGTCTGGGCGCCCGACGAAACCGGCACGGAGCGCCAGCCGCCGCTCGTTTTCCTCGGGCTGGGGCTGCGGCGCCATTTCCCCTATGTGGTGGACGTCGGAGCACCGTTTGACGATCTGGCGCTGGGCGAAGGCTGGCACCAGCCCGTGCGCGAAGGCGAAGGGACGTATCGTTGGACCAACGGGAACGCCCACCTGACGTTCTATCTGCCCGCGGCCGGCGGCATCGGTCTCGAAGGGCGACTGTCGGTGGAGTGTGCCTGCCGCCAGCCGGGCGGGACGGCTTCCGTGCCGTTCGAAGTCTTCTGGGATGGGCGAAAAATCGAAGGCGAGGCCGGCGCCACGGAGACATGGGAGACCGTGCAGCTGGCTTTGCCCCGACCGCCCAGCTCCGGCCGCCACGAGGTCGTGATCAAGAGCCCCACCTTCACCGCCCCCGATCCCTCCGACCCCAAGCGCCAGCTCCCCTTGGGCATCATGGTCAGTAAAGTCTCGATCGAGTGAGCTGGGTGAGTTGCATCCGTCCTAACCCCCCGTCAGGAAACGTCCGCGAGCGGTTAAACTAACGCTTGATACTATCCGCCGCGTTGTGAATAGTCCCGTTGAATCGGAAAAGCCGGAGATGCAGGATGCGCTCTGGAACAACGCCCCGCAGGAGGTTTGCGATGAAACACCTCGTTCGCTTTGCGCTTGCTGCCGCGGTTGTTGCCCTTACATTCCGGGCCGCAGCCGCCGTTACGTTTCAATTGCCGGCCCGTTCGGTCGCTTCGCCGCCCGTTGCGGTCTCTGTCGCGGGATCGTTCAACAACTGGAACATTGGTGCAACGCCGATGCTGCTGGGCGGAACCACCTGGAGCGCCGCCGTGCAGCTGCCCGACGGGCGCCACTTCTACAAGTTTGTCTGGCGCGACCAGCAGGACCAGACGCACTGGATGAACGACCCGGGGAATCCCTTTCTGGCCGATGACGGCAACTTCGGCTCGAACAACTTCCTGGACGTGCGCAACGGCGCCCGCGTCGAGCTCACCGACGGCCTGGAGCTATTCGTGTGGCCCCGACCCCGCACCCGAACCGTTTTGTCTCACCAGGGCGACCGGGTTGTGCCGACCATCCAGCGGCTGGCCGACGCGCCGGGCGTTTATCCCCTTCCGACCTACAAATGGGTCGGCGTGGCGGGCGATTTCAACGGCTGGCGGCTTGGCCAGTTTTCGTTGGTTCCATGCGCCGACGGCTACTGGCGCGCGTACATCGCCATTCGGCGTCCCTTCAGCTACAAGCTCATCGCCGACGGCCGTTGGTATTTCGACGCGGGGAATGAGCCCGCGCCGGAGCTGTTCATAGATCCCGACGGACGAACGCGCTCGGTCTTCCCGCAAGTGATCTATCGCGTGCCCGACGGCTACGGGCGCAGCAATTCGCACCGGGCGCAGGCGAACATGACCTCGCCGGCCCTGGTCGCGATCGAGCGGCCCGTCGCGGCGGGGAACTGGCGCGATCTCGACGAGATCTCCTCCCACGCCCTTTCGTGCGACTATGGCCGGGCGGTGGCTCTGGCGCGAAA
>Ga0315282_10005065_pt1 | contig 22613 bp, 21 predicted proteins | sample YL17G07_20_MG_FD_203693 | JGI IMG/M metagenome (GOLD analysis project Ga0315282, IMG submission 203693) | Sediment microbial communities from Yellowstone Lake, YNP, Wyoming, USA - YL17G07_20 | ecosystem: Environmental > Aquatic > Freshwater > Lake > Sediment | place: USA: Wyoming | collected... | reverse complement strand
CAGGTCCATACCGAGCAGCGACAGCGGATATTGGAAGCGGATCGCTTTTTCCATCTCCTGCTCAAAGTACAAGTAGAGCCATCGGGAGTTCGGCAAATGCGTCAGCCGGTCTGTGAAGGCGTCTTCCTGAGTTTCCTCGAATTTCAATGCATTGTGGATCGTCGTGGCCGCCTGCTTCGACACGATCTCCATCACCCGCACGTGATCGTCGGTGAAGCGCACCCCGTGCGACGTGTAGAGCGATATGACACCCATGCACGTGTCCACGAAGTTCAAGGGACAGACCAATGCGTTGTCGAGCTCGACAGCGATTCTGCCCTGCACCGGGGTCACGTCCAGAATGGGATTCGCATTGATCGCGGGCTGGCTCGCCGCAGCCACCGAACCGCTTAGATACTCGCCCAGGTTCATCTCGCGCCCGCGGAACGCCTCGATGTTGGCGCCTGAAACATGCCCCGCCCGCAGACGATTCTTCTCCGGATCGAGAAGATAAATGACACAGGTTGTAAAGGGCACGATCTTCTCAATCTTGCTTGCGATAATGAGAAGAGTTTCCTGCAAATTCAGCGTGCTCCCGACCGTCTGAGCCAGCTCGAACAATGCAAACACCTCGCGGTGGCTGGAGGAAATATCCTGAAAGACCATCATGTCGCGAGGCTGGCGCATCTTCAGTCGTTCTGGCTCGCGAACAGTCCCGGAGATCGCCTTCCATCCTTCCGCAGTCATGTCGGGGAGTTCTGTCTCCTGCAATGTCTCTTGCGCGCGCTCCAGAATATGCTCAAACTTCGCGACCACCTCGGGATCGTACTGCTTTCCGGCTCTGGCTCGGATAATGTCCAAGGCTTTAGCAGTGCTGAAGGCCGGACGATACGGGCGGTCGCAGGTGAGCGCTTCAAAGCAGTCGACCACTGCCAGGATCCGAGCCCCAAGAGGGATCTGCACCCCTTTGAGGTTGTCCGGATAGCCGGTCCCATTCCAGTGCTCATGATGATGGCGCACGTAATCCGCCACAGGGAACGGGAAATTGATCGAGCCCAGGATATCGGCGCCGACAACCGGGTGTTCCATCATCTTTTGAAACTCGTTTCGGGTGAGTTCTCCGGGCTTGTTCAAGATGTATTCCGGAATCGCGAGCTTCCCGATGTCATGCAGCAACGCTGCCGCGTCGATGCCGCGCAACACATTCTCGTCGGCGACTCCCATCGCGCGGGCCAGCTCCCGCGCGTAGACCTGAACCCTGCGCACGTGACCGTGGGTCACCTGGTCCTTTGCATCGATCGCCATCGCAAGTGTTTCGACGGTGCTCAGGTACAGCTTATTCAGCTCTTGGAGGTGCCTGACCTTCTCGTCGACCTTTTCGAGATAGGTTCTATAAGTAAAGTAGATGATCAAGACGGTAGGAGTGATGATACCGAACACAGCGGGAGTAACCGCGTTCACATTCAACGCGATGAGGCCGGCAACCGACGCGCCGGTGAAAGAGGTGAGGGACGTCCATAAAAAGCCCTCTCGCCAGATTGCATAGACGCCTTGCCTCGAATCCAGCGCGACCATGGCAGCCACGCTTCCGGAATTGACAAGATGGTGGACGAGAGCCATCAAGACGACGGAAATGAGTATTCCTCTCAGTGGAGGCGGCTGGCCTTGAAAGAGCGGGGGCTGGCCTATCACCGCAAAGAAGGTCGCCCCCGCGATGTAAGCGGACAAAGCGGTGGCCCCCATGTTGAAGAGCGCGTACTCCAGACGCCGGCGGCCGGTGTGTGAACGAAGCGATCCGGTGAGGCTATCCAAAGCTGCGGTGATCGTGCCGGCAGCAATCCCAAACAGAATCAGATTGGCGAAGATGAACGTGTCCGCCACGGAGATCTTGGAATTCAATCCTGGAATCCTGACGGTGAACGAGCCGGTCAGGATCGTGAGAGATGCTACGATGATCCACTGCAGGGGAACGTGGGGGCGGAGAACCTGAATGACGGAAAAGACGATCAGGACGAAACCCAGTGCGGTGACGCCGTAGAGGTAATAATAATAGGCCGGGTGGCGGGCTTTGCTCATAGGTATCCTTGGGACGGAATTACGGGATAACCGCAGGCTCGGATTTCACCCGTTCGAAAAGTCCGTCATCTCGAGAGCCTCTCTGGGCTCAATCACCCCCAATTATGACGCTCGCTGCCAGACTCGTTTTTCCCAGTTACGACAGCATCAGCGGGGAGGGTAAAACCACGATCCCGGAGGGCCGGCTTTGAGCCCCTTCACGATCCCTGCCTCGCCGTGAACAAGGATGTCTTCTCCGGAATCAGTCATGCTGCTGGGGTCGGCAAAATTGCCAAACCACCTCCAATAAGTGGCGCTGCGGACGGACTTCGCCCCGATCACCGCATCCCCCCAAAGGATCTGGTCTCCCCACAGGATTTGATTGCCGCGAAGGATTCCATCGCCCCAAAGGATCTGGGTGGCCATCGCCCCCTGCTTGTACATCATGAGGGAATCGTTCCATGCTTTTGTATAGATTCCGGCGCCCCAAAGGATTCCGTCCCCCCAAAGGATTTGATCGCCCCAGAGGATCTGGTCGCCCCAGAGGATCTGGTCGCCCCAGAGGATTTGGTCACCCCAAAGGATCTGATTTCCCCAAAGAAGCGCGTCGCCCCAGAGGATCTGCTGTCCACAAATCTGGCTGTACGGCTGCACCGAGGCAGGCTTCGCGATCCATCGGGCTCCCGTGGGCAACGCCTTTGAATTCGCGCTGATTGAGTACGCGAGCCTTACGGCGCCCTCCGCGTTCAGCGAGCCGTTCCCCTGCTCCAGTATGTTGGCATTCGTCAGGCGCTCGGCGGTGTACGCCAGAATTGCCTTTACCGCGTTCGGCGTCAGCGAGGGGTTGGCCTCCAGCATCAGAGCCACGGTCCCTGACACGACTGGGGCAGACGCGCTCGTGCCGCTCAAAATAAAATATGTGTCGGACTTCGACTTCGACCCCGCGGGATACACTATGTTTTCCGGATAGTTCTTGTACAGGGTGCCCGACTTCAATGCATCCGAAATTATCTTGTTGCCAGGTGCTACGATATCCGGCTTGATCAATCCGTCGATGGCTGTGGGGCCTCTAGAGCTGTAAGTTGCCACGTTGTCGTCGTCTCGCCGCGGAGTTCCATGCGTGTCCAGCGCGCCGACGGTGATGGCCATAGGATCATTGGCCGGGCTTGTGATTCCTCCGTAGACCGGGCCGGCGGTTCCTCGTCCATAGTTCCCCGCTGCTACCACCACGACAAGTCCGTTGCGGACGCACTCTTCCACCAGCCGGCAGAGCGGGTCGCTCTTATAGGATTCGAAAATGGGGTGGCCGAGTGAAAGATTGACGACATCGATATTGTAACGGTCCTTGTTTTCGAGACACCATTCGAGGGCTTCCATGACGTCGCTTGTTCGACCGACGCCGTCTTGATCCAGCACCTTTAGGTTTATCAATCCGGCGCCCGGGGCAATTCCTTTATACTGCACGGCGAATCCGCTCCCGGGTCGGGACAGATAGCCGCTGCCGGCGATAATGCCGGCCACGTGTGTCCCGTGCCCGTACTTGTCATTGGCATCGCCGTTGATAAAGGAACGTTTTGCGATCACCTTCTTCTCGAGATCGCCGCTGTCGTTGATGCCCGAATCGAGCACAGCTACGACAACGCCTTGCCCGGTAACGCCGGGCCGGTTAAGGCCTCCCGTCCACGCCTGGTCGGCGCCGATCGCCTCTGCCGTGCAGTGGAGCCCTCCGTAGACCGCATGATCGACGGAAATGTGGAATACTCTGTGATCACTGGCCAACCGGCCGAGCGCAGCTCTGCCGACAAGGGCAGTCACCGCGGGAATGTGCTTAAACGAGCGATCTGGAACCCCTCCCGCACTCCAAACGACGCCGGTAAGCTGGTCCGCAGCGGCATTGGTCGCGCTGCCTTCATCCGCCGACTGGATGATGACGGGAACAATGTCATTCGATTGCTGCAAGACCTTGGACTGCAAAACGAGGTCGAGCTTCTCGGCGGGCTTTGATTTCAGACTCTGTTGCGGCTGGCCGGAAAGAGAAAAGGAGAGGAACAACAAAGTAATCAGGGCAAGCAGTCCGGCCCTTATGCCGTTGCTCGAAGTTGCAGTTGTGACCTGCATCTGAAGCCTCCCGCAAGAAGCAAACAGCCAATGGGATCCGCCGATCCCCGCAGACTACAATAGTAAGTGAGAAATTGTCAACGTATGTTCAAAATGGGGACGCTCCCCGTTTTTGATAGCAGAGCAACAACGGGGAAAGTCCCCTTTTTCAAATCCGGCCTTTCAACCGGAGTTGAGATCACAATGCGGGGTTGGTAGAATGTAGCCATGAAGGCCACTACCATCAAAATAGAGGGTGAACTGCTTCTAGAGTTGGAGAAGGCAAAGCCTGAATCTTTGAGCCTTTCGGCATATGTTCGCGAAGTCTTGAGCAAGGATCTTCGCCGCCGCAAGCTCGCGCAGGCGGCTGCTTCCTATGAGGAGTTCCTGGCGGCAAATCCGGAGGAGAAGTCGTGGCTGCGGGAATGGCATGAAGCGGATCTGGCAAGCGCTCCGAAGCGGAGGCGCCGATGAAGCGCGGCACGATTTGCTGGGTGAACCTCGAGCCCGGCTCGCCGCCCGAAATGGGTAAGACCCGTCCGGCCGTAATTGTTTCGAACTCCGATCAGAACCTTTTCCTCCAAAGCGTTGTTGTGGTGCCGCTGTCGTCGCAGCCGGGCGAGATATGGCCGATGCGCCTGCGGTTGGAGCTGCCTCGCGGCAAGGCGTCGTTTGCCGTTCTTCCGGGAATCCGCCAGGTGAGCAAGATCCGCATCCAGGAACTCAGCGGGATTGCTCCCCCGGGCGACATGGCGCGCCTCACGGAGGCGCTGTTTTGCTACCTCAACGACTGATTCAAGGGGCAGAGATGCGCAGACGATTATTCCAACACAGGTTTGTATTGGCCGGCAGTATTTTGGCTGCGACCCTGTTTATCGCTATGGGACAAACCGGGGACAAAAACGCGGGCGCCGGCGCCATCTATCGCGACGGCTGGATCGACCACAACAAAAACGGAAAGATGGACGCTTACGAAAACCCGAAGGTGGACGTAGAAAAGCGGATCAGTGACTTGCTCAGCCGAATGTCGGTTGAGGAAAAGACCATGCAGCTCGTGACTCTGTATGGCTTCAACAATGTCCTGAAGGATCCGCTGCCGGCCCCAAGGTGGAAGACAAGCCCCTGGAAGGACGGCATTGCCAACATTGACGAGCACTGCAACGGGGTTCGCGATCCGAGCGATGCCTATGCCCGTCCGCCCTCGCGTCACGCCGACGTGATCAACACGATTCAGCGCTGGTTTCTGGAAGAGACGCGTCTGGGAATTCCCGCCGACTTTACCGACGAAGGAATCCGCGGCCTCTGTCACTGGGGCGCGACCAGTTTTCCGAACCAGGTTGGGCAGGCGAGCACCTGGGACCGCGAACTGATCAGCGAAATCGGTCATATCACCGGGCGCGAAGCCCGCGCCTTGGGATACACAAACGTTTATTCTCCGATCCTGGACCTGGCGCGCGATCCGCGCTGGGGCCGCGTCGTCGAGACCTATGGCGAGGACCCCTATCTGGCCTCGGCGCTGGGAGTCGAGCAGGTCAAGGGACTGCAATCCGAGCGTGTCGTCTCCACGCCCAAGCACTTTGCCGTCTACAGCGTTCCCAAGGGCGGACGCGACGGCGCAGTGCGAACGGATCCCCACGTTTCGCTTCGCGAAGTGGAAGTGACGCTGCTGGCCACGTTCCGCGCGGCATTCACGAAGGGCGGCGCGCTGGGCACCATGGCCTCCTACAATGACTACAACGGCATTCCGATAATCGCGGACCCGGATTTCCTCATGAGGCGTCTGCGCGGCGAGTACGGCTTCAAGGGATACGTGGTTTCCGACAGTGGCGCCGTCGAGATGCTCGACAACAAGCACTTTGTCTCACCCGACCGCAAGCATTCCGCGGCGATGGCGGTGAACGCAGGTCTGAACGTCCGCACGGACTTCACGGATCCCATGCAATACGTCCAGCCGCTCCGAGACGCGATCAAGGAGGGCTTAGTGAGCCTTCAGACGATCGACAGCCGCGTCCGGGACGTGCTGCGCGTGAAATACTGGCTCGGCCTGTTTGACAAGCCCTTCGTCGAAGAGCCTGTTAGTGCCGACAAGATCGTACACGCCCCTGAGCACTTGGACGTTGCCCGCCGCGCCGCGCGCGAGTCGCTGGTGTTGTTGAGGAATGACGGCAACGTGCTTCCGCTGAGCAAGCAAATCAAGTCGGTCCTCGTCACCGGTCCTTTTGCCGACGACACCTCTTTTGCAGACAACCGGTACGGTCCGCGCAAACCCGACGCGATCTCAATCGTCGCGGCGATCAGACAATTGGCGGGCGACAAAGTCGAGGTCAAGCACGCCAAAGGATGTGGATTCGTCCAGGCGAATTGGCCGGCAACGGAGGTTCTGCCGGAACCGTTGAGCAGCGAAGAGCAGGCCGGCATCCAACAAGCCGTCGAAATGGCTAGCAATGTGGATGCCGTCATCATTTGCGTCGGCGAAAACGACCGGATGGTCGGCGAGAGCCGGTCGCGATCCAGCCTGGACCTGCCGTCGCCTCAGATTGACTTGATCAAAGCTCTGACCGCCATGGGCAGGCCCGTAGTTGTTGTGATGATGAACGGCAGGGCTTTAACGATCAATTGGATCGACGCGCACGTGCCTGCAATACTGGAATGCTGGAATCCCGGCGAGTTCGGCGCGCGGGCCATCGCCGAGGTCCTTTTCGGCGACTACAATCCCGGCGGCAAGTTGCCTGTTACCTTTCCACGCACCGTCGGCGAAGTCCCATGGAACTTCCCAGCCATGCCATCATCTCAACGGCAGCAAAGCGCCAAAACCTGGAAAGGGAGTACCGAAGTCGACGGCGTGATCTATCCGTTCGGATTTGGCCTCAGCTACACGACGTTCGAGTATAAAAACCTGACCATCGAACCCAAGCAGCAAAAACTCGGCGGCAATGTCACCGTGACCGCCGACGTGACGAACGCCGGCAAGCGAGCCGGCGCTGCCGTAGTCCAACTCTACCTGCGTGACGAGGTCAGCAGCGTCATCACGTACGAAAAGGTGCTGCGCGGATTCGAGCGCGTGATGCTCGATCCGGGGCAGACAAGGAATGTTAAATTCGTGCTGACCCCGGAGGATTTGCAGTTGCTGAACGCCGGGATGAAGTGGGTCGTCGAGCCCGGCTGGTTCACCGTCATGCTGGGAGACTCCTCCGCAAACACTCCCTTGAAGGACCGATTCGAAATCGTGAGATAGGGGAGTGGCGGCACAAATCACCGGTCCGCGCCACGAAGCACGCTTGGACGATGCTCTCGCGCTCTCGACATGGAACTGGATCCGGAGCTTGCCTGAGTGCTTGACGAGATTGTGGTGTCAAGCTCTGCAGTCGGCGACCTCCATTTTTGCTGACTGGGTTTCGATCTGGACGCCGTTTTGCTCTTCACGGAATTGATAGGGAGGATGAGCAGCCTGATCGCCTGTCAACCTACTGATCCGGCCGCCGACATACCTCGCGAGACGTTCCAGCCGCATGCGGTCACGGGCAGGAACGCAGGCACCCGCATGGACGCTGTAACCCTCAACCGCCGCACAGCAGCGGTCGGATGGCAGGGCGGCATCGTCCATATCGACTGCATCACCCACTCTCGCGACGCGCCTGCCGGCCCGCGGGCCCGTGGCTATGCGCTCCGAGACCGAGGCGCCGTACAGTTCGGCAAGCAGCGGCGCGTCCTGCCTTAACGTGTCCTCGTCGGGATCGGCCTGCGGCCCCAGGCCGCGGCGTTCCATGAGCCTCGGGACACTCCGACGAACGCGGTCCACAACGCGGGCGAGTTCAGCATCACCGGGCGGGGGGACATGCCAGAAAACCAGCTTGCCGCGACCACCCTCAACATAAAGGCCGTCCAGGGCCGGGGCATGGAAGTGCGGATCGAGATTCAACGCGTCACTGAAGCGCTGAATGAAGGTGACGGCGCCGCAGCGGGCCCGGCGGGTCGAGGCAAACACGGCGCGCACCCAGATCTGTAACATATCCCTGACCAGGGAAGAGTCGTAGGCGAGTCGATATCGCAGGGCAAGGGGACCGACAGCACCCACTGAGGGACCGGCACCTCGGGAAACGAAGCATAGGACATTCCATCCAGAGCAGCTCGGAGTACAATAGGCGCGGCACGCGTATGGCGCCCAAGGCTCCTCTTTATCAGCGCATACAAGGATGAGCTGCCTTATCGCCAGTCAGCTTTCTGATCCGGCCGCCGGCACTCCTCCATGCGTGCCCTCCCATGGTCTCTGATAAGAAGCCATTTGTCGGCTCCACCGTCTGCGCCTCAACTGGAGCCGCATTATACGCCGGAGCCGCGTCGCGGGATTGCGGCTTTTTGGCAAACCCCTGCCTTATTGCAGGGCGGATTAGCCGCTCAGCTCACCATGCGATTCGGGGACTGACGGCGGCAATTGCATTGATGCCATCGAGAAACAGCGCGTCATGCCATCCCCAGGAAGGCAGTCGCCAAGTTGCAGCTAAGATCGTGCTGCGAAGCATCCGGTCACATCTTCATGGTTGCCGATGCGGCGGCTCAGTGCTTTTGCGCAATGGCTACAGCGCTTACCTCTTGCATCGGAGCAAGCACCTCGGTTTCATAGACCGCATCCTCGATTTCAATCCCGGCAGCGAACTCGAACCCTAAGGGCAGGCAGTATATGATTTCGCCCAGCAGGATGGTTCCTCCCCATTCGACCTTGACCAAGTCTCCCGGGTTTAACTTCTGTCCCAGGATCAGACGGATTCCTTTGGCCGAGAAATTGACGAGGCTTGCTGGAAGCGGCCGGCCTGAATCGTCAAGACTCTTCACGGTCACGGGCTGCTCGATCTCGAATCGCGGTCTGCGTCGGCGGTCTCCCATGCTGGCTACATCGTCCAATTCGCCCGAGCCTTTATATATCCGAGGGCTTAGATTGTAACGACGTGGTCCGCCTCCAGGAGGATCTTCAAGATCTCCGCCATGCCGCGCACTTCGCCGACGGCCACCTCTTCCAGAAGGCCGTAGTATTCGAGGCAGGTCTTGCAGCTGCAGATCTGAACGCCCATTCCCTCGATCATCTTGAGACCGAACACCGCTTTCGACCCTTTGCAGACGAGCTTCACCCCTTGCGTATAGAAGCAGACCGCCTTGGGCTTGACTTCCTGCCCTTCCAAGGCGTGAAGGAACCGATCGAACATCTCCATGCCGAACTCTGCGTCCGCGGGAGCGACGCCGCCCAATCCTTCTTGCCTCACGAGTATTACAAAGTTCTTTGCCATTTTGGCTCTCCGAATGCCGTTGAGATTCAAGCTCCTGCAGCCGGGAACTATGTCCAGACGCAGAGCAGCGACTGAATAGCGCTAAACTGACTGCGCTTCCTCAGCGACTGTCCCCACAGGTATCTGAGATTCAACGCTGAGCCTCCTCCCAATCCGTTACGGCCGGCGCGCCCGACGCTGAGCAACTGTCGCCGGCCGCCAGGTTGCCACTAGAAGCACGCCTATATTATGATATTTCTTACGGACTCATACTTTCTCCGTTGCAGGAAGTTGCATGCTTCAATAAAGTGGGTTTCGTATCCACCCTTTGACCGCGGCAGCCCGCTGCCGCACTCCGATGTTGCCTCTGTCGAGATAAGGAGGTTTCATGCCGGACTTACGTCTTGAGCACCGAACGAATCGCACCCTCGAGATCGGCAGGTTTTACCCGTGCGGGGCGACTCTCACCGAGGAGGGCGTCAACTTCGCCCTCTTTTCGCAAACCGCCGCTGAAGTGTTTCTCCTTCTGTTCGATGAGCCGGACCGCCCCCCAACCGACGTCATTCGAATGCAGAATCAGACGAGGTATGTTTGGCACACGTTCGTCCGCGGTCTCCAGGCCGGACAGCTCTATGCGTACAAGGTTCGCGGAGATCACAAACCGTCGATCGGGCTGCGGTTCAACGAGCACAAGCTCCTGCTCGACCCTTACGCGGCCGCGCTCACCGGCAAGTGTGTCAACGAAGGCAGTCTGCTCCTCGGATACGACGCCTTCTCTCCTCTGGCCGACCTGTCCCTGGACGAAAGGGACAACACGCGGCAGATGCCGAAGTGCATCGTCGTGGACCACGGGTTCGACTGGCAGGGAGACCGGCGCCTGGAATTCCCGCTGGAACGATTGATCATTTACGAAGTGCACGTGAAAGGATTCACTGCCCATCCCTCTTCCCGAGTGAGCAACCCCGGAACCTACCTCGGTTTCATCGAGAAGATTCCGTACCTCAAGAGCCTGGGCATCAATGCCGTGGAGCTGCTGCCGGTGCAGGAGTTCTATGTAGAAGACTTCCTGCGGGAGCGCGCTCTGACGAACTATTGGGGTTACAACACCATCGGCTTTTTCGCACCGGAATGCTCCTACGGCACGCGCGCCCGGCCCGGATGCCAGGTCGACGAGTTTAAGACTCTGGTACGGGAGCTGCACAAAGCCGGGATTGAAGTGCTCCTCGATGTTGTATTCAACCACACAGGCGAAGGCAACGAGCTTGGGCCCACGATCAGCTTCAGGGGCATCGACAATCCCGCCTATTACCTGCTCTCCGGCCCGCCGGATCATTACCGGCGGCACTACATGAACTACACCGGCTGCGGCAACACCATGAACCTCGCGAACACGTATGTGATCAGGTTTGTTATGGACTGTCTGCGGTACTGGGTCGAGGTCATGCACGTGGATGGCTTCCGGTTCGACCTCGCCTCCGTGCTCGGACGGGAAGGCACGGGCTTCGACCGTTCGGCCGCTTTCTTCGATGCCATTTCGCAGGACCCGGTGCTCGCCACGGTCAAGCTGATTGCCGAGCCCTGGGACCTCGGGACTTACCAGATCGGGAACTTCCCGGTCGACTGGTCCGAGTGGAACGGGTGCTTCCGGGACACGGTGAGGCGGTTCGAGCGTGGAGAAGGAGGACAGATCGCCGAACTGGGCTGGCGGCTGACCGGATCCGCCGACCTCTACGGCGATGACGGGCGTTCGGCCTACCAGAGCATTAATTTCGTCACGTGTCACGACGGGTTCACGCTCAACGACCTGGTCTCCTTTAACGAGAAGCACAACGAGGCCAACCGGGAAAACAACCTCGACGGAACGAACGACAATTATTCCTGGAACTGCGGAGCCGAGGGCGACACCTCTGATCCTGATATCCTCCAGCTCAGGCGGCAAATGGTGAAGAATTGCGCGTGCGTCCTTCTGTTTTCTGCAGGCACGCCTATGATTCTTGGCGGCGACGAGTTCCTCCGCTCGCAGCAGGGCAACAACAACGCTTACTGCCAGGACAACGAGCTCACCTGGTTCGACTGGCGGCTCGTGGAAAAGAACGCCGACATCCGCCGCTTTTTCGAAAAGGCCATCGCCCTGACTCGCACGTATCCAATCCTCCAAAGACGAAAATTCCTGCTGGGAACAGACCTGGATTGCAACCAGGTTCCGGACATCACGTGGTTCGACGGTAATTTGAATCGGCCGGATTGGAACAATCCAACGGAGCAAATGCTCAGCCTGATGCTGGACGGGGGCGAAGAAAAGTCGCCTGCTGGGGACTACCTGCTCTTTCTCATACTGAATGCGAGCCCGTTTCTCGAGCGCGTCAGCTTGCCGCATAAAGGAGAGAAGAGCTGGTACAGGATCATCGATACAAGCCTGCCGGCCGGCGAGGATTTTCTTGATCCGGGGAAAGAGATTCTTCTCAGCCCACAGGACTTTTACCTGGCGAACGGCCGCAGCACGGTCGTGCTCCTCGGCAGGTAGGGAGTTTGGTGCGTGGAAGCTGTGAAAAAATGAAAGCACGGTCCCGGCAGGGGCGGCGGAATTCCATCTATTCCAAAATCTCCCCGTTGCCACTTCAGAGCTCTCATACTTGTTGCCCACTCACGCCGGGCTGCGCTTCGGGAGTGTCTCAAAACTACGAATCACACTGTGCCGTCAAGTGGGTCCGGGCTTCAGCCCGGACACGTAACAGTGAGCAGAAATGAGCGGCTGACAACTCTGAGTCTCTGATCGGTAATTGGTTACGGGCATGATTCGTATTCTTCAAATAACCTCCGTGTGCGGGCTAAAGCCCGGACCCACGTGAAGACAGCGGGGCAATTATCCGCAGTTTTGGGACAGCTCCTTCGCTTGCCCGGCGCTAATCTCCGTGCGTCGCTCTGCGGCGCGCTTATCGATTTTTTCACGGCTTCCAGGCGCCGATTCCTTTAAGCTTGCCACTGTTTTATAATCTCAGCCCAGTCAGGGACGGGAATCGCCGACGATCCTGTCTTTCGCCCTTGACTGATGCCGGGCTTGAGAAATTTGCCCAATCGCGAAGCAGTGGAAACGGTAAACATGAAGAAGGGAACCAACGCGGGTGGCTGTCTGCTCGCAGTGCTGCTTTTATGCGGCAGCACGGCCGGATGCTCAGTTACAGGAGACAATGTCATGACTCTCAGCATGAATAGTCCTGCCTTTGCCCACGAGGGCGACATCCCGAAGAAACACACCTGCGACGGCGCGGACGTTTCGCCGATGTTGAACTGGAACGATCCGCCGGCCGGCACGCAAAGTTTCAGCTTGATCATGGATGACCCGGACGCGCCCGGCGGCACCTGGGTGCACTGGGTGATCTACAACCTCCCGGCGCAGGCGCGCGCGCTTCCGGAAGGAGTGCCGAAGGAGGCGGAACTCAAGGATGGCACGCGCCAGGGCCGGAATGATTTCTCACGCCCCGGCTACGGCGGCCCGTGCCCTCCCAGGGGTGGCCCGCACCGGTATTACTTTAAGCTGTATGCCCTGGATGCGAAGCTCAACCTCCCGCCGGGCGCAAGCAAGGCCGATCTGGAGAAGGCCATGACGGGGCACATCCTTGCGCAGGGGCAGCTGATGGGGCGCTACAAACGGTAATCGCCGAAAGGTAGTTATGCTGACGGTGGCAACTTGGAACGTCAATTCCGTGCGCACCCGCTTGCCCCGCCTGATGAGCTGGTTGGAGCGCAGGAAGCCATCGGTAGCCTGTCTCCAGGAAATCAAGGTGGTCGACGAAGATTTCCCCGTCGGCCCTCTGGAGGGTCTCGGCTACCATTGCCTCGTTCGCGGGCAGAAGACTTATAACGGTGTCGCGATCTTGTCGCTCCTGCCGGCGTCGGACGTAATGCAGTCGCTGCCGGGCGATGCTGCGGATGCCGAAAGCCGCTTTCTGGCGGCCACGGTCGCCGGCATCCGGATCATAAACATTTATGCCCCGAACGGCCAGACGGTGGGGTCCGAGAAGTATGCCTATAAGCTCGACTGGTATCGCCGCCTGCGTGAGCTTCTCGACGGCCACGATCGCCAGAGCGATGTCCTCGTGTGCGGCGATTTCAACGTTGCGCCAGAGGATCGCGATGTCTGGAATCCCGAGCAGTGGCGCGGGCAGATTCTATTCAGCGACCCGGAGAAAGCCGCGCTGCGAAATGTCGTCGACTGGGGCCTTGTGGACGGTCTCCGAATGCACCACCCGGAGGGCGGGCTGTACACATGGTGGGACTATCGCGCCGGCGCTTTCCATCGCGGCTGGGGCCTGCGTATCGATCACATCCTGGTGAGCGCGCCACTGGCCAAGCGGTGCGTTGCTGTCGAGATCGATCGCGGCGAGCGCAAAGGCGAGAAGCCCTCCGATCACGCCCCCGTGATCGCATCGTTTCAGTGAGCGAGCCGGCGGCGGGCGTGCAGGCGATCCAGGACCTTCCACGGTAATCCCAGGAGCCAGAAGCTCACGAGACCGATTGCCTCAATGGCGATCAAATACCACGGCCAGGGCCCCATATAGTCAAGCAGGGATGACTGCGCCGGCTTGTGCAGAAGGTAACCGTAGTTCCATCCGAAGGCCAGATCAAGACTCAGAGCGGCCAGTCCATAAACATTGACTGCGATCATCATGCGGGAAATGCTCTTCGGCCGCGGCCGAAACTCCTGACCGGCGATTATGTACACAATGCTCAGCAGGACCGCCCCATGCCCCCAGAAGAACTGCACGAACCTCCACGATGGAAATCCCTGCGCGACGTCAGGCGTGATCACAGCCTGCAGCGTGCCCGCCAAGCCCCAGAAATATGCGATCTCGGATGCGAGGCTGTTTGGATGAAACAGTGTCACAAGACAAGCGATCAGAACCCAGTCACAGAGCTGGATCGGCAATGAGCTGCCGAGCTGCAACCACCCGTTTCTGGCCTCCTCGAAATAGAGAGCGGATGCGTAGCCCAGCAGAAACAGGCCCAGCGATCGCCCAAGCCAAACCTTCGCCCGGCCGTGCATCCGCCGCCCTCCCCAAGCCACAAGAACGCCAAGTACTGCCAGGACCGACAGCACCGCCAGGTGATGCACGCCAAAGGTTCTGAACTGCGCCGCAGGAGCCATCTTGAGGCTGTGCTCCTCCATCAACCCGAAGGGTGCGGAACGCGGCCGCATCCTATCTCAAGGACAAGCGCACGATCGAAGCGGCGGCCATATATCGGACCGGTTTTTTGGAATCGTTGAGCAGAGGCACAAGCAGCGGGACCACCTGCACGCTGGAGTTCCCCAGGGCACGTGCCGCAGCGGCTCGGATTACCCAGCTGCTGTTAGAGAGGGCTGCCTTCAACGCCTCCGAGGAGCTGGGATCGCTATCCGTTCCAAGGAGGGAGGCTGCGACGACGCGCGCCGGCAAGGAACGATCCTTCGTGAGTTCCTCGGCAATGGCGATGCCGAACGAAGCCGGGCCGAAAAAGAAGCCTGCTGCTTGCTCAGCCCCCATCAGCACGAGCCCCATCGGTTGGTGAAGCTTCTCCTCCGCTTCACGGACAGTGCCTTTGACAAGCCCGGTGCTGCCGGCTTGCTTGTGTGCCAGAACCCGCAGCAGAAGCCCTCTTCCGCTCTGTTCTCCCATATGCCAGAGTGATTGGGCGGCCGTGAAGCCGACGACAGGATCCGGATCGGAAAGAGCACTCTTCAGGCGCGGCACCGCAGACTGGGCTTTGATTTCACCGAGTTTTTCGGCGGCGAGCCGGCGCACATCCGCTTCCTTGTCGTCGAGCTTGGCGACAAGAAGACTCACGACGCGCGGTTGCGGTCCGATCGTCGCCAGGGCGGCGATCGCTTGCATCCGGTTGGCAGGGTCTGAGCTGCCCGCCCCGCCTTCCAAAATCTTCCACGCTTGATCTGCCTCTGGTGTCGCCGAGCCCTGGGTTTCTGCCAGAAGATCTGATCCGAGGATAAGAAGGCTGAGGAGGACCAGTCCCGCCCTTCCTGCAGCATTGCTGGAGAACATTGGCGCCCTCCCGTGAATATGACTCCAATTCTACCTGAATTTCGGGGACGGGTGCCACAACCTCGAGATTCCAAAGCACTCAGGCCTGTTTCGAGCGTCATGATCTTGAGGTTGTGGCACCTGTCCCCGAAATTCTCAGAGTGGATACGTCAGCAGGATTGCAGGGATTGCCGCGGTCGCCCACGCGAGGAGCACGGGAGCAGCTTGCGCGGATCCACGGCCACGGAACAACTGCCAGAACGAGGCCGGAAGTCCGAATAAGATCATGGGGCCAAGAAACGCAATTGCAGCGCTTGTGCCCGTCGTCAACCAGGCAAGCATCAGAACCAGCAGCGATGCTGTACGTGACTTATCCTGAAGTGTCTCCTCCCGCAGCGGGCCCAACCTCAAACTATTTATATATACGCGTTACGTCAAGGGTGTCGCATCTGCAAAATTCGATACTTCGGTTGGCGTCTCGTGATCGAGAGACCTGGCTGTTGCGAAACCGATCGAATTGGCTCAAAATGTTGGATATCGGCAAAATTGGTGAAGAGCACATTTTCTCGCTCGAGATATCCCGGCAGTGAAAAAGATGCCTGCAACCAATTTCCGCAAGCGGCCGTTCAGGGGGCAGCATGAGGAGTTATAGCGGTCTGTTGCATGGCGTAGCGGAGTGGTCCCAAATGGTTCAAGCCAGGCATGCGAGCGAGATGCAATGCCGCCGGGGTTGCGTCCTGTGCTGCCATGGGCTGTTTGACATTTCGCTGCCCGACGCGCTTCACGTCACACTGGGCCTCGGCACGCTGCCTGCCGAAACCAGGTCAGCCGTGACTGCGAGCGCCGCTGAAATCCAGAAGAAGATCGCCAAACAGGCTCCGGAATTGAAAGCCCCGTACCTGCTGAAGATGGGAGATGATCTGCTTATCGACCGCATCGCGACGCGTGTCGCCAGCCCCCGCTGTCCCTTTCTCGCTCCCGATGATGCCTGCCTCATCTATGAGCACCGTCCGCTCGCCTGCCGGATGGAGGGCATTCCCATGGTGGACATTCACGACGGCCTGTTCGGAGACTGGTGCGAGCTGAACTTTGTCGCCGGCGTACCATCGGATGCCCAGGATGACCTGCTTCGGAACTATTACGAACTCCACGACATCGAAAGATCGACGACGGCGAAACTGTCGGAATTGCTTCTGGGCGAACGCCACGAGGCTCTGACGGTGTTCATCCCGTCTTTGATCGTGGAATACGAGAACTTCTGGGTCCCGCTGCTGGCCAAGCTCGATCCGGCGGACTTGGAGCTCAGCCTGTTCTGAGGCGAAGCTTAGCCTAGATTATTCGTGAAGATGAACGCCCCAACGCTGGCCGAGGTATGCAGAGCCGCGCGCGTAAGCAAGCGGGTGGGTCTTACCAATTCCGCATTCTGCACCCTTCGCTGCGTCCCATCCGCTCCCTCGCGGTCGCGGCTCTGAAGGGCATCGCGCTCTTCGCTGCGGCCTTTCTTGGCCGCTACTCGATGATAAACAGCGGCTTGGACTCGAAGCTCGAGTAGTTGGGCCGCAAACGCTCGGTGTTGTAATACCTGCTGACATCCACCGCTCTCTTATGGCTGGTTACGATTTCCAGAGGGGCGCTGTCGTATTTGCCGTCCTTTAAGATCACAAGCCGTCCATGGATTCCCTTCAAGATCAGGTCGAGAGCCAGATTGCCGAAGGCCATGGGTACAATGGAATCGACGGCGTCAGGATTGCCGCAGCGTACGAGGTATCCCAGCCGCTGGTTGATCACGTCAATCCGCCGGCCATGGTTAAATGCTGCCGATCGCTCCTTCAGCTGTTGGGAGACCAGGTCGCCGAAACCGCCCAGTTTCTTGTGGCCATAGGCGTCGGTTTCCTGACCGCTGAAGACCATTTCGCCCCCCTCGAACATGGCTCCTTCGGACACCAGCACGACGGAATAGCGGCTGGGGTTGGTGAAGCGGTCCGCGACCAGCAATTCGGTCAGACGGTCGATGTTAAACTTGTACTCAGGGATCACGCAGCGATTGGCGGCCCCGGCCATGGTGGGGAGCAGCGCGGTGAAGCCTGCATAACGTCCGAACACCTCGATCACCAGGAACCGCTCGTGCGAGCCTGCCGACGTCCGGAGGCTGTGCGTCATTTCGATAGTCCTGGTGACGCAGGTGCTGAACCCGATGCAGTAGTCCGTGCCCGGCACGTCATTGTCCATCGTCTTCGGGATGGCAATAATCTTGATTCCTTCCCGATGAAGCCGCACGGCGTAACTGAGGGTGTCGTCTCCCCCTATTGGGATGAGGTAATCGAGATTTAGAAAGTCGAGGGTTCTGAGGACCTCGGGAGTCAAGTCATTGACGTCATCTTTGTACTTGTCCACGAGGTGGGCCGGGACGTTTGCTCTGGGCACGTGGCTCGGCCGGGTGCGGGAGGTATGCAAGAACGTACCGCCTGTCCGCCCGGCTCGATTGACGATCTCCTCCGTCAGGATCTGGTACCTGTCGCCGTTGTCGGCCGCTTTGTCCGGCACGATCTCGATCATGCCGGCCCAGCCCCGTCGTATCCCGATGACCTGATACCCTTCGCGCAGGGCGCGTATCGTGATGGCCCGAATTGCCGGATTCAGGCCTGGAACGTCGCCGCCTCCGGTCAGAATCCCGATAATTCCTTTCTTTCGACTCTCACCGCTCATGGCTGGCCTCCTGTCGAGAGTGAGAACGAGGATCAAAACAATCACACAGATGAGGACAACAAGATGATGGCACTTCTCCGACAAAGTGCAAAGAGGTGCCTGTCGTCATTTTCGTTAATCGTCGAGCCGATCCGACCGGGCCTGTTGCCCTCCTGGAGGCCAGACCTGCGAGAAATGTTCATTTCGCAGGTAGGATTCAATCCCGCCTTCTATCGCCTTCATCCTTTCCCATGCTTCTGACTGGGATTGGTGGCAGCGGATCGCGTCGAACTTGTATTCCAGATATCCGGAAACGTCTATGACGTGGGTGATTTCGTCATCAGGGATCGGAGTCACTTTTCGGTGGCCCACGCGGCGTGCCTGCTCCGAGGAAATGCCGTAGGCAAACAACCGCGGCGGGCGGGCTTGCTCTGCGACGGCCTGCAGGCACCAGCGCGCGACGGTCCGGTGATCGGGGTGGCCGGAGATGCCGGCGGAATGGAAGGTGATCATCGCGTCAGGAAGAAAGGTCTCGATCTCGTGCCGAACAATCGCGAGGCCCTGCCCCTCAGGCAGCTCCGCGAGTTTCCCGTCGGGAAGATGGCAGATGTTGAGGCCTGACAAGCGCAGTGCATCCGCCGAGCAGCGGAGTTCCTGAGATCGGAGGCGGGCAAGTTCGGGTCGCGTGAGATGTCTTGCCGGGCCAAGCGACCCGGCCTCCCCGCGCGTCATCGTGACCAATCGCACCGTGTGCCCGGTCTGCGCATAGCGCGCCAGTGTGCCTGCGGGGCCAAAGGCCTCATCATCCGGGTGAGCAAAAACAGCGAGAATCCTCATCTGGTTCCATCAGCATCCTGCCGGCGCACACCCGCCATGGCGCTTCCTTTCCTGGCCGATTTGCGGAGAACTTGAAGCCAGCGGCGCGCCCAGGCGAATTCCGTCGCCAGGATCGCGAGACCAACCGGAATGACAACAAATGCGGGTCCCGGAAGCACAATGAGAGCAATGCCTATCAGCAAAACCGTCATTCCGACAACGAATATGATGAGGCGCCAGGCCTGTCGCAGCATCATCAACCCCCCGCTCTCCAAATAATAGGGCAGGAGCCCGGCTGGGAACAGAGGCGTCAATCTATTTTTTGGGCGCGCTGTCGCCCTGCCTGCATTTCAGTCGCGTCTTTCAGAGTTGCTGATCCCGATTTTTTTGTTCAACCTCATGTACAATGGGCAGGTCACGGAGGCTGGATCTTCCATGCCCGCAAACCTGACCCCGCAATATCTCGCTGCCGAGCAGCGGTTCAAGCAAGCCACGAGCGTCCCGGAGAAGATAGAAGCGCTGGAAGAGATGATGGCGCTGATCCCGAAGCACAAAGGTACGGAGAAGATGCAGGCCGCCTTGAGGCAGAGGATGGCCCGGCTGCTGGAGGAGAAGGAAAAGAGGTATGGAGTATCGAAGGCCTCCGCCATGTACACCGTGCCGAGGGAAGGTGCGGGGCAGGCAGTGCTGATCGGCGCGCCTAACGCAGGTAAGTCATCGCTGCTGGCCCGGCTCACGAAGGCCGCGCCCACGATTGCCGACTATCCTTTTACCACTCGGCTGCCGCAGCCCGGCATGATGCCGTATGAAGACATTCAGATTCAGCTGGTGGATCTGCCGCCCGTCGCACCGGAAGTCTATAAGCCTTGGATCGGAAGCATAGTGCGCCAGGCAGATCTGGTTTTGCTGACAGCCGATCTGGCCAGCGATGATGTGCTGGAGCAGGTGGACGGGGTCTTGAAGATCCTCGAGGGGTCAAGGATTCATCTGATCGGCGATGCGACGCCAGAGCCGGACGCCTGCGCGCCCGGGGTCGCTTTTTGCCGTACACTGCTCGTTGCCAACAAATCCGATGCGGTCCAAGCGGCAGAGACTCTCGGGATATTGCGAGACCTCTTCCAGACGCGATTCGCCGTTCTGTCTGCGTCAGCGGTCACAGGCGAAGGCTTAGAGGAGCTGCGGCGGGTCATCTTCGAAAGGCTCGACATTATTCGCATCTATACCAAGGTCCCCGGCAAGAAGCTCGATCCGGCGGCGGCTCCGTTCGTGCTCAAGAGGGGGAGCACCGTGCTCGACGCTGCGGGCGCGATACACCGAGATCTGGTTCACACTTTGCGCTTCGCGCGGATCTGGAGCTCGCCGCGATCCAAGCACTCCGTCAAACACGAGGGCCAGATGGTGGAGAGGACGCATCAACTCGAGGACGGCGATATCCTGGAGTTGCACAAGTGATCCGTAAGCAGCCGGGATCGAGTTGCCTGCAATTTCGGAGGAAAACTGCAGGGAAGGTCTGATAGGCTTACGCCTGCTGCAGGCTCCCGGAGCCAGACAGAGGCAACGTTTCCATCCTTTCTGAGACCGTTGGAGTTGGGGCTGCGAGCTCCCGCCTGAAGCATCGGGATGCCGGGGAATCGGAAACGAGAACAACCCACGCACCAGCCGCAAGGGGCCGATCTCGCCGTTTTCTATCGCCTGCCGGGCGCGCCGGTGCTGGCTGTGCAGACGCCACATGAACGCTTCCATGACGTATACCCCGGACTGCTTTGCCACGGAAGCTGCCTGCCGCGCTTAGCTTGCGCTCGCAGCAAAGGGCTTTTCGCACAGGGTGTGCTTCCGTGCCCGCCCGGCCTTGATCATCCATTCGGCATGGAGTCCGTTCGGCAGCGGATTGTAGATCACCTGGATTTGTGGGTCGGCGAGCATGGCATCGTAGCTTGCATAGGCACGCCGCAAATTGAACTCAGAGCGGAAGGCTTCCGCTTTTTCGGCAGCGCGGCTGGCAACTCCGACGAGTTCGACAGAGGGGGATTCCAGCATCGCCGGGATGGTCCGTCTGCGGGCGAAGCTGGCGCATCCCAGTACTCCCCATTTTACTTTGGTCATTGTGACTTCTCCCGGCGCTTTGGAGGGCGGCACCGCGGCCTGCTCTTTGCCTATCGCTGCAAAAATGCGCGTAAGGATCAGCCCCGGCGCCGCTTTGGACTTTGCAACATCTGAAACCGGCACCGATGCGCCATACATTTTGACATCCATCGAGCTTTTCGACAAATCGTTCCCATGAGATCGGGGGACAGGCTGCTGGAGTGGACCGCACCCCCGTCATGCTAAGAGAGAATGTGGACAGAACTGATATAAGTAGCAGGGCGAGCCGTTTAAACAAGCGAAGGAAGAGCTTTAGCGCCGCAAATAAGGTAGTTTCGACTCCGGCAAGAAAAGAGAGGCGAAAATCGAGCGCAAGCTGGATCTTTGGCCGGTCCGGCCCCGATCCGCGAAGCAGGGTGACGTCCCCCGTTTCCATGTCTGCCCGCCCGGTGCTCACTCCAAAGTCGGCGTGTTGTTCTGTGACAGACCCTTAGGTTCGACGTTCCGTAGCTTCAGGTGGCGCAGGATGCTTTCAATGATGCCAGGAATGTCGGTCAGGCTCATGGCCTTCAGACAGACGCTGCAAATGAGCTTCTGTGTCCAAGCCTATCCGGGATAAAATAAATTGGTTTGCACGGATTCATATAAACCTCGGGTTCCCGGTGGAGAGGCGGCCCTGGAAAGTGAAACCATGCCGATATTCGAATATCGCTGTACAAAATGCCAACGTGAATTCGAGCAGCTGATCTTGGGATCGAGAGCCGAAAATGGGATCACCTGCCCGAAATGCCGCTCTCGTGAAGTAGAGAAGATATATTCCACCTTCTGTAGCCGCAGCCGAACCGGCGATGGCACCGTCCGTTCTCTGTCGTCAGGATGTTCTTCCTGCCAGGCTACCAGTTGCGCCGGCTGCAAGATCCGGTGACGGAAAGCACTGTCGGTCTTCCGAAAGGCCGAGAAACTGCTGCTGAGCAATCACTGCGAAAGCACCAAGTTGGCGCAATGGGTTCATGAATGAGCCGAGTTAAGATACCCCGTGACACGAATTGCGGGGGTGGTTATTCCTGGGATTTCGCACCACATCCTTCGGTCAGAATACGGACTGCAGCGCTGCCGAGGTCTTCATCCAGCTTGGCCTTCATGCGCCGGCTCCAGCGGGATTTCCACAAACCGCTCGTCGGTCATTTCTGCGCCGTAAGCGATGCAAGCCTGAATATCAAGTGGGTCGAGTTGCGCGTGGTCCTGGAGGACCTCCTCCGGGCTCATACCCGATGCCAGCAGGTCAAGGATCAGGGAAACCCAGATGCGGCGTCCCCGAATGCACGGCTTGCCGAAACACCGCTTCGGATCGATCCAGATGCGCTTTAAGAGTTCCTGACGGGTCATGTTGTGCCTTCCCTATCCTTCGCCCGCTGCAGGATGCGCTTGGCCCACTACCTCGACAATACGATTTAGAACTGTTGTTATCTCAGGATCAATAAGTTCCTTTCTGACATAGTGGGCGGGAAAATCAAGCAGGATGGCGATCAACCAGCATCTATGTCAAAATTCGACGAGTAGCTTGTCACCGAATGTCTGCGCGCAGGTATGCGGTTCCCCAGGCCGCGATCTTCAGGTTGCCGGCAAT
>Ga0315282_10005064_pt1 | contig 22614 bp, 23 predicted proteins | sample YL17G07_20_MG_FD_203693 | JGI IMG/M metagenome (GOLD analysis project Ga0315282, IMG submission 203693) | Sediment microbial communities from Yellowstone Lake, YNP, Wyoming, USA - YL17G07_20 | ecosystem: Environmental > Aquatic > Freshwater > Lake > Sediment | place: USA: Wyoming | collected... | reverse complement strand
AATGCCTTGAAATTATGCGCGAAGAAAGCTTAGAAAGGTCTAGGGACTTTAAAGTATGGTTCATGGCTGAAACACCTTCAATTGCTATACTTGCAGATGAGTTTTCAAAACTATGTGACGGTTTCTCTATAGGCTCAAACGACATGACCCAAGGCATACTCATGATTGATAGAGATTCTGAACGCCTAGGACAAATGGGATACTTCGACGAAAGAGATCCAGCAGTAAAAAGAATAATTGCCCATCTGATTAAAGTGGCTCACGAGAACGGATGCACGATGTCAATTTGCGGAGAAGGTCCATCAAACCTACCTGACTTTGCAGAATTTCTTGTAAGAGCTGGAATAGATAGCATATCTGTAAACAATGATGCGGTAATTGCCACCAAAAAACTTGTTGCAAGCATAGAACAGAAAATAATCCTTGAGCGACTCGCCGAACAGCACGAAAGAGTCATTGGGCGTTCAGCCAGAAAGCCAAAAGAAGACTGGGAATGGACGCCTCGATGGGGCGCGACGGCAGAATAGCAATCTCTGTGCCTCTTTCTCTCCTTTTATACATGCCTATATTCTTGTGACTTTTTGGATGTGACAGCATGAAACACTTCGATTTCGAAGAAGAGAGAGTGAAGCAAGAAATACTTAAACTAAAAGCAAAACGCGTTTTAATCCAGCTCCCAGAAGGTTTAAAACCTGAGGCAACACTGCTAGCGAAGATTATTGAAAAATCTGGCGCTCTACCAATAATTTCTGCGGATCCATGTTATGGTGCATGTGATTTGGCAACGGTAGAGGCTGAGAGTCTAAGTGTAGACTTAATAATCCATTATGGGCATTCAAAACTGCTGAAGTATGAGCGGGTTCCCACAATTTATGTCGAAGCCAGAGCAACCATGAATGTGAATGCCGCTGTTGAGACAGCCTTACCCGTGCTAGAAAACTGGCAAAAAATAGGTTTAACCACAACGGTTCAGCATGTACAAACCCTTGATGACGTTAAAGAAATTCTACTTCGTGCAGGGAAAACAGTTGTAATAGGCGACGCTGGACGCTTGAATTATCCGGGGCAAGTGATCGGGTGCGATTACAGCAACGCCAAATCAATAGCAAATGATGTTGAAGCCTTCCTTTTCATTGGTGGCGGAAAATTTCACGCTTTAGGCGTCGCCCTCTCAACTTCGAAGCCTACAATAGTTGCAGATCCCTACGAAAAAAGGGCGTACTCAGTTGATAAAGAGGCAGAGAAAATCATTAAACAAAGGTGGGCAAGCATAGAAGAAGCTAAAAAAGCGAAAGTCTTCGCAGTTTTGGTCGGGTTAAAATCGGGACAGAAAAAGCTTGAAGAGGCTTTAGATGTGAAAAAGAAACTTGAAGAAAGCGGAAAGACTGCATGTCTTTTTGTTGCTAAAGAAGTTACTCCAGAGGTGCTTATGGAGTTTCCAACAGTGGAGGCTTATGTGAACACTGCATGTCCCAGAGTATCCCTCGACGATGCTTCAAAATTCCAAAAGCCAGTATTGACGCTTAATGAGGCTTTGGTAGTTATTGGGGAGTTATCTTGGGAAGAATTATGCAGAAAAGACTTGTTCGAAAACTAGAATTGGAAATGCTAATTTCGCAAATTGAGCCCCATTCACATCCCAAGCCAAGCCTTGAACAATACACAATTTCAGTCGACATTGCTGCAGTAATGCTCTATATAGCAGCTTATACGCATGGCGGCATCGTTGGTAAAACAGTTTTGGATTTAGGATGCGGTACTGGGAGACTTGCTCTGGGCGCAGCTTTCTTGGGTGCGAAACAAGTTGTAGGCGTTGATATAGATAAAGACGCGATAAAAATGGCTTTTGAAAATTCGGTGAGAACGAACTTGAAAGAAAAAGTGCAGTGGATCACTGGCGACATAGACGCTATCCATGGAAACTTTGATACTGTTTTGCAAAATCCGCCCTTTGGTGTGCAAAGGCGAAAGGCTGACCGAAAATTTCTGGAAAAAGCCTTAGAAACGGGCAAAATTATCTATTCACTTCACAAATGTCCAGAGAAGGATAATGCCTTTATCAAAAAATTAAAAGCAAGCAAAACCAGCGTTGCGCCAGTCACTCCCTCTCCTTTCTTAAAAAATTTTATTGAAGGGCGTGGTGGAAAAATTAAAGCCGTTTACGCTATGATTATGACAATTCCGCACATGTTCAGCTTTCATACGAAGAGCAAACATGAGTTTGTAGTTGATCTGTTTGTTATAGAAAGGAGATAAAAGTGTATGGTGACTAAAATATTTTGTTTGTCTAGAAATAGGTCAACAAATAAAAAGGTTTATTGCGGAGCATAGAAAAGTACAGATATATCCATTTAGCAAATGTTTACGTTTAATAATGCGCAAGCATTTACTCGTGGACTTACATGATAATAAAAAAGGGAATTTAAATGAGTTCGCGATCCTCTGAACGGAAAAGCAGCCAATTTGTGTTGCCAGGCGAACGTCTAGGCGTAATCGAAGAGTTTACTCCGGACACTGGAACATACGTTAAAGACGGAATCATTTATTCCGGGGTTATTGGCCGCGCCTTACTTGACCTTTCGAATAAACGTGTTTCGGTTCATCCGTTAGTTCATGGAGCAAGAGTTCCCAAAGTCGGAAACATAGTCTTGGGGCAAGTTTCAAATGTTCAAACTGATAATGCTGGTGTACGAATCTCTAAAATAGACGATAAACTGCTTTCTGGCTTTTTCTCAGGCGTTCTTCATGTTTCTGATGTGCAACTAAGTTACGTTGAGTCAATGTTTGACGTTTGTAAACCCGGCGACCTCATAAGGGCCAAGGTAATCAGCGAAAAGAACCAAGTTTCTCACTTGTCCACCAAAGACAAGAGTTTAGGCGTGGTTTACGCGTTTTGTTCGCAGTGCGGCTACACATTAGAGCTAAAGCGGCAAACTATGTATTGTCCAAGATGTGGAAAAACTGAAGAGCGTAAGACCGCATTAGATTATGGAAAAGGAATACTATAGCATAAAAGGGTAAGTGAAAATGAAAGTTAAAACATTGAAGAGAACCTCAAACGAACTTAAAATAGACGTAGATGGTATTGGGCATGCTCTTTGTAATCTGCTGCAAAAGAGGCTTGTGGAAGATGGAAACGTGGATTTAGCGGGCTACGACGTACCGCACCCGTTAGCCTCAAACTCCGTAATTTATGTCCGCACAAAAGGTAATGTTAAACCTGAGGAAGCCTTACGGAAAGCCGTGGAAAACGTACGTGAGATGAACAAAGAGTTCAGCAAAGAGCTTCAAAAAGCCCTTAAGAAAACTTAGCTCTGGTCTTTATTGTTGCGAGCAATTGGCTAAAACCATCTATAGGGTCGTCAGTTTTTTCCAGTGTTGCGACGCTTTCTTCTAGTGTGATGCAGTTGTGAAGCCAAGCATAAACTATTAAAGCTTCGGCAGCGTCAGCCAGCATATGGCGTGTCATTCTTGATGGCAAATACTCTCTTAATCCGGCTTTTTTAATGGCTTCGGCGAGCACGGTTCCTTTAACTTTTGCGCCTGAAGGTTGTCCCTTTCTGTTCGATAAAGCTAGCGAATAAACAAGGTTTATGTATGCATCTCCAAGAGATGCCAGTTTATGGTTTGTCAGTACTTCGGTTATGTTTTCATGAGTTTTTATGAAGGAAAATGTTTCAACGCGTTTCTTCAAGGGTGAACGCCTCTGCATTAATGTTGTTCTTCGCTAAACTTATAACATCTGTTTTCTCATATTTGTTGATGTCGTTGAGGAATTGTTTTGGCTTGCAAAAAATTTCGTGTGATTAAGCCTGAAATTCGTGTTCTCGGGGTTGATGATGGAGTATTTACCCCTCACGTAAAAGGTCTTGTGCCAGTTGTCGGCGTTGTTTTCCGCGGTGGATACTGGCTTGATGGTGTAATGCACACGAAAATAAAAGTGGACGGATTTGACGCCACAAGGAAAATAGCTTCTATGATAATTAACTCACCACATTACAAGCAGTTAAGGGTCATAATGCTTAATGGGATAACATTTGCGGGTTTCAACGTCGCTGATATTAAAAAGCTTACAGCGAAAACGAAACTTCCAGTCATATCAGTTACACGTGAAAGACCCAACTTTGCAAAAATTCGCGAAGCCCTGAAGAATTTGCCGAAAAGTGAAGAACGTTGGAAGGCTATGCTAAACGCTGGAGAAATATTCGAAGTTTGCGCCAGAAGTGGAAGCGAGAAAATCTACGTGCAATTTTCAGGAATCCTTTACGAAGATGCAGAAAAAATATTGCAGGTAACCTCAACTCGAAGCAATATTCCTGAAGCATTACGCGTAGCGCATCTTATCGCTTCCGGAATCAGCGTCGCTTAACTCCAATCTTTATTGTTGCATGAAAAGGTTTAAAAGAGACAATGTTAAGGAAAAACAAACGGACATCGGAGTAAAAAGCTATGGAATTTTGCCCAAAATGCGGCTCCAGGCTTGTGCCTAAAAAGGGGAAAACTGGCAAAGAATTGTCAATACTACTAGTTTGTCCAAAATGCGGTTATAAAAAGCGGGAGTCGAGCAAGAAGGTAGAACCTAAGGTTGCAAAAGTCATACAGCATAAGCCACAGCAGCTTGTAGCAGTGATAGGTAAGGAAGAACAGAAACTGCGTACATTGCCTACCGTTAGAATTGAATGCCCCAAATGCGGAAATAACTTGGCTTATGTTTGGCAAGTACAGACAAGAGGCGCCGATGAATCTTCAACACAGTTCTTGCGTTGCACAAAATGCAACTACACATTCAGAGAATACAGCTAAAAGAGACTTTAATTGTGAATAATCACAAGCAAGACCATTTCCTTTATAGGACACTTTGCTAATTTCCCGTCCAGCGGTTGATCGACTATCCAATATCAACGTGTTCAGTGGCTATAAGATAGTAGATAGAAAGCGTATTCATAATGGCTATGCTTACGTTTGCTAGCATATACAACAGATAGGAAGTCCAGTAATAATAGGGATCTCCAATGGCCAGAATCAAGTCGTTGTATAGACTCCCCAATGAAAAAACACTGGTCAGAGTAAACAGAGCTGACACGAAAAGACCTAATTTCCTTCCACGCCCACTCGGAAGCCAAGAGGCTGCCACAACACAAAGAAGACAAAAGACCACCGAAAAACAAACAAAGAAAACAAACCACATTGCTAAACCCGCAAGATGATAAAGAGGCGGTAGAAACGGTCGAACAATATCCCAAAACAAAGAACTAACAGAGATCCAATATGCTGGTGACACAATAGGCAAAAAGCAAATCACAGCCAACGCTTTATAAAAGGTTGAAAGTTGCTTCGCTGTTTCCTGTGACTTGGAGAGTCTTGCTTTCCTAAACCATCTGATGTACGTAAAAAGCAAAATAACGTTACATACTGCCCCAGCAAGTCCAGCGATTATATGCCAGTATTCAATCACCCTCAATTCCACACAATATAGACATGTTTGTCTGACTTTAAAAACTTCCTTTGCCAACAAAACAACCAGTTTAATCAATTGATTAATTGGAGAAAGTAGAAATCAGACATCTAAAGTCCGATTTCTCCCGCAAACTCTCTTTTGTCCGCAACTTTGAACTCTCGATATCGTCATAAAACTGCGCACGTTTGATTCTATTAGCAATCCATTCTAGAAACCTAAAGTTGAACCTATATATAGAGGGGCTAAGTCTCAACCGAGAGCACAAACTACTCCACAAATAATTAACTGGATTGTTTGAAGCTGAAAGGTTAATATGTAAAATCTTTTATTAACAACCTAAACATATCCAATAGAAAGGTGACCCTTTCATGTTCAAACTCAAAGTAGCCGACGCTAAACTCCTAAGAGACATGATCACATCCATATCCATCCTCGTAGACGAAGCCTCATTCAAACTCGACCCCGAAGGCTTAAAACTTCGAGCAATGGACCCATCACGCGTTGCTATGATTGATTTTGAGTGGCCCAAAACAGTTTTTGAAGAGTACCAGTGCACAGAACCGACAAAAATGTGCATAAACATAAGCGAACTGTTAAAACTGCTTAAAAGAGCTGGCAAGGATGAAGTTGTAGAGCTTTCTCTTGACGAGAAAACTGGGCGCTTACAAGTGAAAATATCTGGAAAATATGCACGGGACTTCACAATGCCAACGCTTGAAGCCTCAGAAGAAGAGGTGCCAACACCAAAAATCACCTTCAACGTTAGGGCTAAAGCCACAACCCAAGGTTTAAGTCAAGCAATCGAAGACGCCCAACTCGTAAGCGACCACGTCAGAGTCGAGGCAGACGCAGAAAAACTGGTTTTTCACGCTGCCGGCGACCTTATGGGTGCAACAATAACACTTCAAAAAGGAAGCGACACCCTCCTAGACTTGGAAGCCAAAGAACCTTCAAAAGCAACATTCAGCCTAAGCTATCTATTAGAAATTGTAAAGGCAGCATCTGCAACATCCGACATAGCAACACTGGAATTTTCGTCAGACATGCCCATAAAACTGGACTTCCAACAAACAAAAGAAGGAAAACTAACGTTTTACCTAGCACCAAGAATCGAAACAGAGTAACGTGAAAAAGAAAATGCAAAGTGTATTTTCCAAGTTTGCCAAGAATGATTATGCAAAATATCCTTTTCTAAAAGAAGCTGTAAAATACCTGAAAATTCCCGATCTGAGAATTGAAGACTTAACAAATCCTGAGTTAGAAGAGATTCTTAAACGTGCTGAAGAAAGAGTGGAAGAAGCAATCCTCTACACTCGCGTCAGCAGGAAACCAGAAAAAGCAGACAACGAAATATCCTCCTATCCCATTGCAATAATTCTCGCAACCGCAACTAAGAGCAGTTTCATCCAGAAAAGATATGCCTTAGCAGAAGCAAAACAAACGTTTGAAGACCTCAAAGATGAACCTAGGGAAAAAATTCTTGCTTTTGCGCAGAACTTTAGATGGGAACTTGCGGTTAACGATAATGCGGAAATCCCCTATGAATTCAAACTTCACTTCCCAGATTACCTCAAAAACACAACGCATTTGAGAGAGAAAAAATGGAAGCTTGTAAACCGTCTATTATCAAACGGCAACATTTACTTAACAAGAAACGAAACTGCAAGGCTACTAAGCGAAGAAGTTCGAAAACACATTGAAAAACGACTAGAAACAAAAGAGCTACCGACATTTCCACCCAAAATCTTGGAAATAGCAGAGAAAATAAAGAAATTATCAATGGAAAAGATAGGTAAGACTGAAATGGAAGGCTTCCCACAAACCATTGTCCAAACAGCCTTCCCACCATGCGTAAAAGCCCTATACCAAGCAATATCATCAGGACGCCACCTCTCCCACATAGGCAGATTCACCTTAACATCTTTTCTCGTAAACATTGGAATGCCACCGGAAAGCGTGATTGAACTCTTCAAAAACTTTTCAGATTACAGTGAGAGAATGACCCGCTACCAAGTCGAACATATCGCAGGCGAAAAAGGTTCAAGAACACGCTACACTCCACCAAGATGCGATACGCTACAAACTCACGGAGTCTGCACAAACATGGACGAAATATGCCAAAAAATACGCCATCCACTAAGTTACTATCGAAGAAAACTTAAAACGCTGTAAACAAAAATTGGTTGAATTGACTTTTCTAGCGGTAGGATTTATATAGTAACTGTGAGATTAGTGAACAATACTTATGAAAGGTGAAACATAAAAATGAACACTCAAGCCTCCCGTACAATAGATTCAAATGAGGAACAACTAGGGAGCTTGAGTTCAATGGAATACCACTCCTCTAACGTAGAAGGAGATATTAACATAAAATCAGATGTAGGAGTAATTCTTCCAACATATTGCGAAGCAGCAAACATAGGACAACTAATACAAGAAATTGAAGATCTTAAACAAAAAATATCCATACTTGTCATCGATGATTCCAGTCCAGATGGAACAGCAAGCATCGTGCGCTCCCTTCAAAAGAAGTACAATAACATTCTACTTTTAATAAGGCCGAAGAAATCTGGACTTGGAACAGCGATAACAGATGGGTTCCAAACATTTCTGTCATTAAAACATTCTCCAAAATGCATAATTACAATGGACGCTGACTATTCGCATAACCCTAAAGACATCACGCGTTTGGTTTCAACCTTAGAAAATAAATGCGACTTAGTCATCGGAAGCAGATATTGCTTTCAAGGCAAAACGGTAGACTGGAGCATTATGCGCCGCACAATAAGTAAAGTGGCTAACTTCATAGCATCTTTGTTAGTAAGAGCAAAAATAAGTGATTATACCAGCGGTATGCGATGCTACTCAACAAGTCTAGTGAAAAGTATCCTGGGAGATTTGCACAGCCAAACATATGAAATACAGATAGAAACTATCAGGCAAGCGCATTTGCGAAATTTCAGGATAAGAGAGATTCCAGTAACTTTCACAAACAGGAAAAAGGGAAAATCGAAACTAGCCATTAATGAGATTAAACAGTTTATTTCCTATGTTTTTCTAAAAATCTAAAAAGTTTCAAGAAATTTCAAGGTGAATTAGCGCGCATGGTTGTTCCTAAATTCGTTCGTGTTGTGAGTTTTTATTCTTATTTTGCTTCGTGTGCGGATGGAGGCGTGGCTTGACATGCAATCCTCTGTTAAGAAGGGGTGGCTCCTGCCGCGGTTGAGAAGGAAATGCATGGTGGCCCATCAGAATTTCTCGCGTTGTCGGTGTGCGTGTGCTCTGACAGCCTACCCCCTCGGTCTAGTATATGATCCAAATATGATTCAGCAAAAAGCGTACACCCTTATAATGCCGTAATTCCATCGCATGTAGAAAAAGGAATTTAGGAACACGCATGCACGCTATCCATTTCAGCTTCGGGTTTTCATAATACGCGCAAGAGAAATAAGCATCTGAAGAGACATAGTTCGCAGAAACGCTTTCAGTTCTTCCCCGCTACTAAAACATTCGTGTCTTACCATCTGGCCTTCAAACAAGGCGAAGCCAAATTCACGCCTTTCGATGGACCAAGGAGAAAAAATAGCGGAGTTTTCCTAATAATACTCTGCAAAATTCTTCTTAACGGAAGCTAACGAAGATGGAACCACGCCTGCCAACCTCGAAGAAAAGATGTCCAAACAATTTTACAAGATTTAGTTGCTTGCGCAACCAAAACCCCTGGCAGCTTCAAATCAGGTAAGAATAGACCCAAAGAAGAGGCTTTGCGAGGACTTATCACGACGCTATCAACATCAGCTGCATTTTTCGCTTGTGGTAATAACCCGCTGAGGCATGGCAGAAGACTATTATTCATAAGTAACACTTACTCTGAATATTAGGGCACTCGCTCCAAAGATTGAAAGGTCTGGAGAAACTGTGCATGCAAAACAGTCCAAAAAAGAACGAGAGATATGCCAACTTTTTCAAGAAGTCTTTACCAGTTCTCTCATTTGTAATTCCGTTCATTATATTGTACTTTTTGGATCCAGTGGTTTTTGAGAAGACTTGGAAGGGCAGGATGTTCTACATTTTCTTCTTATGGCTGGTTTCGCTGGAACTGATTCTAGCGTGGGAAAAGCTTCAAAGCAAGCTCGCAAAAGTGAAATCTACGCGAACGATTGCCCTTATTTTAGTTGTTCTACTGCCTACCATATACGTTGTTGTAGCTAACTTCTATGGAGTAAATGCTATGATTGTAAACTTAGCAAACAGCCACAAGATTCTATGGGCTGATGTGATGCCTCTTTCGACAGAATATCTGGTCTTTGCAGTGCTTTTCACGTTAATAGTCTTAGTGGAATTCGGACTCGTTGGACTAAAGAATTTCTCAATATCTGCATCTTTCCTGGGGATCATTGGAATTATATACACAATAGACAATGTTTATCCTCAAGGCAGTTTTAGTCCTTTTCAGATTATTGTTCCAACGACGACGAGGCTCGCAGCAGATGTTCTGGGTTTGATCGGTTATCACACATTTTGGGGCGGCATCCAGAATGGCATGCCTATTTTGACTGCTTGGGGACCACAGGGAAGCTTCGGTCCTACTGCGATAGCTTGGCCATGTTCGGGCGTGGAGAGCCTCTTGATTTATACAGTCACTATCCTGTTGTTTCTAAAAAACAGTACCATTTCTTGGAAACAAAGAACAGTCTATTTCATACTAGGAGCTGTAGTCACATATTTCATTAATGTTCTGCGAATAGTCACCATTTTCGTAATTGCGATTAACCACGGTGATTGGATGGCTTTCCATGACATATATGGTCAATTGTACTCTATCACGTGGATAGTTTCTTATCCGCTACTGATAATTGGGAGTCAAATGCTCTGGGCAAAAATCAAAAATCGAAGGATGGCATAAGGAACTCTAACCTTGCATTTTGAACTTTTTGACAGATTTAGCCGTACTTCATGCCTCTACCTTGCAGTTCCATTCTATAGAATCTTCGCATAAAAACCATTGTGAAGTTGCCTAGAACGTAGCTCCTCTTGTATATGTGTTTCAGGATATTCCCTTGAACCTCTCGAAAAAATCCTGTCGATACTTGAATACTCTTCAAACCCGCTTTATGAAGTATATTAGAAAGGCTGCCCTCACCCCATGTATAAAGATGCTCTCCACATTCCCCTCGGTATGCAAATGCTGGAACAACGACGGTAACAAGATTCCTAGATACTCTTGTTATTTCCTTCAAGGCTGCAAGGGGGACTTCCAGATGCTCCAAGAGATGAAAAGACACAACTTCATCAAACGAGTCAGAACGGAATGGCAGATTGTAAACTGACGCATACACTAAATTCGGGATCCTGTTCATAGCAAGTTTGATTCCAGCACGGTGACGTTCAGATCTTGGCATGTCCACGTTAACATCACCGGATGGAGCATTTCCGCAATCAACATCTAGCTTCATTCTTAACTCTCCACTACGTCGGACTTAAGGCCTCGTCGTTTACGTACTATATTGACGCTGTTATCTTTTTTGGCGCGCGCTCTTTCTCACGCATGCGCTAAGTGCTAGAGTCCAAGATTCTTGAGCTCAAAAAGCTACTGTTCTGTGCTACATGTAGGACACAGCCCCAGGTTTCGCGCGCAAAGGAAAAACTTTCAATTCACTGGGTCAGCGAACCTATTACTAAGCCAAATGCCATGAAGCATGTTTTTAGGCAGAAAAGAACGGTACATCCCACGACTATGGTTGGATATTTTCTTTGCTGCGTCAAAAGCTCATTGAGGGCCAGCAGAGAGTGACTAATCATTGGTCCTAAAACCTGTTGTCCAGTACGCCGTGTGTAAACGAGCATAAAGTTGCCATAGCGGAAAAGCTTGAACAGTATCTCCCTAAGTGATGTCGGCTCCTGATGATAGGGTTTGGACTTGCACAAAGCCTCTTTTACATTTTTTTTCTCATTCTTTTGTAAAGGTCGTAGTCCTTACCCCAAACTAGGCTGTCGTTATACATGCCTGCTCGGGCTATCTGTTCTTTGACGTAAAAACGTGTTCACCTGCCAGAATGTTCCTAGCTGCTCCGTATTTTTGCTCCACTCTTCCATAGGTATTCTTCCACTCGGCAGAGCAAGAACTCCAGAAATCTTTCCCATGAAGACTTCAGGAATCCATACCATGTCAGCGTTTTCGGAGGCACACAAATGAACACATTCATCAATCACTCCTTTCGAAAGTATCTGGTCCGAGTCCAAGAAGAGCACGAACTCTCCATGGGAATTAGTCACACCCAAGTTTCTAGCCAAGGCAGGATTGCATTTCATTTGAATTATTTTGGCTCCAAATTGCTTAGCTATCTTCAATGTATTGTCGTGGCTAAAATTGTTAATTATTATGATTTCACGAAAAGGATAGCTTTGATTACAAACACTTCTTAAACATGCTAGAAGAGTTCTTTCTGAGTTGAAAGTAGGCACGATTACCGATACTTCGGTTTTTTTCTGACCTTTCTCATCTCATTCCCCTCATGGATTGAGGGAATTAACTAGAGGAACTGCCGTGACCTTAACATTACCCACAGAAGCTTATGTACCTATTCTTAGCAAATCTGCTGCAATCAGTACCAAAGTGATTGAATATAGAACGTATGCGTTAAAAAGTTGTAGCGGGATAATAGCGAGAACATACAGAAAAATAACCTCCCTATAACTTTTTTACCCATCCTTCTGACAGGCTGCACTGAACTCTTCTTGGATTCTTCGATATCATTAAGAATAAGTTGATACAGCATATCTGATCAAACAACTTTGAGCGAGTTCAATGTACGAGACCTACAACAGAATTCGTGCTTATCTATTTAGACTACTAGATTCAAAGTTCGGGACCAAAACCGAAAGAATGAGATATTTCTCTTCGTTCATATCAGGCTATGATTTTGATTCTCTTCTTGACATAGGATGCGGAATGGGGCTTTTATTTGATAACATGTCAAGTTCAGGTGACGCTAAACTCTTAGTCGGTGTGGATTTGATGAAGACTCGGAAAGGACGATACCAGCATGTTGTTGCTTCAGCGACTGCATTGCCTTTAATAGACGGTGCATTTTCGCTGGTGACTGCCTACAGTCTCGTGGAGCACATATCGGAAGAAGAAAGAGAACCATTCTATAGAGAAGCGAAAAGAGTAACTAAGAACCACGGAACTTTCCTAATTCAATTGCCAAACCGGTACTTCATTATTGAAAGCCATACATACATGCCTTTCTTCGGTTTCTTGCCGTCAAGGCTGCATTCATTTGCTTACAGAGGTGAATACGTCGCTGTCCCCTCCATAAAGACAGTGCTCGGCTCATTGGAAGAAAACGGATTTGAAGTGTACAACATTGAAAGATACGAAGGCCAATTCTTGCCCTTTAGCCGTTTCTTTAGAAGCATCGGTCTCTTCTATCTGTTTCCTATGGGGTACATCATATATGCACGAGTAAGAAAGACGAAAGACGATCGAAATATTCGATTGATGACCTTTCAACATCAAAGTGATAAAGAACGTAGTCTTTCAGTAAATTCTTCGCGGGCGCAAAGGCGTCGTCATAACTGAAATTATCAACAATTACAGTCTTGCGATGAGGATAGCGCTGATTACCTTGCTCTTCAGACATGCACGAAGAGTTTCTCCTAAGTTGTAAGTAGGTATGACTATCGGCACTTTGGGATTTCGCCAACTTTTCCCATTCACTTGCCTCTATTTCTATCAAATAACTCAGCTTCTAGACACAGCTGTGCGCGCGCGCTAGGCTGTTGCTAAATTCGGACAAAAAATAGATTTTAATAGGTCTTGGCTTTTTTCTCGGTGTGCATCTTGATTTTTTTGACCGGAAGATACTTGATGTTCTGCGCAGGAAATGTGAGCCTCTAACGCTTGCTGGTTTGGTTAGGGATTCAGGGTTCGCCCGTTCAACGGTCATCATCCATCTGGAGCGACTTGGCTCTGAGGGGCTCGTTTTGAAGGAGAAAAAGCCGAGTAAAGGCCGTGGAAGGTCCGAATTTCTCTACCGCCCTGCAGGCATTCCCCAACCTAAAACTGCTCCTCAGCCGTGTGTGGTTGCGCTGGAGTTTTCGAAGTTCAAAAAGGCCTGCAGATACGAGAAGGACGGTTGCTGCAAGCTCGCAAGAGACAAATGCATAACCCAAAACTGTCCTCTACCCATAAAACCGAATAAAATCTATTAAAATCCGAATTTAGCAACAAGCTGGCGCGCTTCGCCATTATTATACTGAAGATTTTTCATTAAAGAGCAGTCTTAGCAGTATTTCCCCCCATTGGCTTGAAGTTCAATTCGGTACAGCCTTCTACCCAAAATCATAGCAAAATTGCCTAGCACGTAACTCCTCTTGTAGAGCCATTTGAGAACATTCCCATTCACGTCTCTGAAATACCCTGTTGATACTTTTACTTCTTTTAAGCCCACCTTCTGAAGCAGGTTAAAAAGACTACCTTCGCCTCATGTTTAAACATGTTCTTTACATTCGCCAACATACGCAAAAGCTGGAACGACTACGCTAACATAGCATTTCGTCACGCGAACCATCTCCCTTAAGGCTTCAATAGGTGTTTCTAAATGTTCCAAAAGATGATATGAAACCACCTCGTCAAAGGTGTCTTTATCAAACGGCAAAGCATAGACAGATGCGCATATGAAGTTAGGAATTCTCTTTGCGAAAAGCTTCATTCCATCGCGGTGACGTTCATATCCTGGAAGATCCACATTCACATCGCCACTTGGAGCATTCCTACAACCAACATCAAGCCGCATTTCCACCACTATGCAATAGTCTTAGAATGTACCCTAGATATATTTTCTTAGATTCGTATCTACCGCATATATATGATAACCGTCAGACAGAAACTTCGATTAAGACTGGCTATTATTGCCTCGTTAGCGCGCGCTGAAATATTCATTTTCAAAAGGCAAACTTCCCTCGATGCATCCTATGTCGAGAACTTTTTTCTGTCCTTTGTTAGCGGTTTCTTTGGTCAATAGGTCAACTATCAGATTGTAACAAATTTCACTTCTTTTGAACTCTGCAACTTCATGAATAACTTCTGTCTTTTCATAGAAGCCATTATTTCTCATCTTTTTTCCCACCTGAACGATCTGTTCTTGATATTAGACCTATAACAATCGTACATGTCTTTAACCAAACAAGAACAGCACACCCAACAAGCATGGTTAGAGACCTCATATCTTTGATCAACTCTCTGAAAGTCAAAATCGCATGCCTAAGCATCAACGAGAGAATCGGTTTTTCTGTCTGCTTCAAAAAAATAGGCATTGACCTTCCATAACGAAGATCCTTGACCAAAATCTCCTCAATTGACGCAAGTTCATAATGGTAGACTTTGGATTTACAGTAGGCTTCTTTAACATTGGCTTTTCTCATTTTTTCATACAGAAGGTAATCTTCACCGAATACCATTCTCCCATCAAGCATCCCTAGTCGAGTTATTTTCTCTTTGTTGAAGAATCTTGGCTCGCCGTGAATTACGCCTTCACTGGTCGAACGTAGCTGTTCGACATTCTCATAGTAGTTCTTCCAGATGGCAGAGCAAGAACCCCAAAAACCTTTCCCGATAAAAACTTCAGGAATTCTTACCATTCTCACGTTTTCAACAGTGCATTTGTCAACGCATTCTTCGATTACTCTAATGGATAAGATTTGATCTGAATCTAGAAAAAGCACGTATTTACCTGTGGAGTTGGCAATACCGATGTTTCGCGCTGACGCTGGATTGCATTTGCGTTGTATTACTCTGGCGCCAAATCTCCTAGATATTCCTATAGTACCGTCGTCACTGAAATTGTCAATCACTATGGTTTCATGATGGGGATAACTTTGCTTATGTATACTTTTCAGACATTCCGAAAGGGTTCTTTCCGAGTTATAAGTAGGCACGACAACTGAGACCTTGGGCTTTCCCAGATTGATTCTCATCTAGTTGTCCTCGTTTATTTAAGGTCTGATCGGTACGGCAGTGACGTTAACATTGTCGATGTAGACGACGTTTTCCACTCCGTCACGGTCATAGTTCACGAACTCAAGATAGAATGAAGCGGGAAAGGGTGAATGGAATCTGTCAAGCCATAAAGCACTGAGGCTGTTTAAACCTTTCAACTCATAATGTCCTTCAGGCTTATCTAGCAATATGCTGTTAGTGTAGTTTACATAGATACCATTTGGGGTTGTCAAGATTAATGACTGGTTACGGCTAATGTTGGAAATCAGGACTGCAAATGTGTCGGCATTGTGAAAGCCCTGAGTTGCGTTGTAGTCAAAGGACAGTGTAACATCCGAATCGTTTAGCACAAAGAGCTGCCTTTGTACGTACCGGACATAGCTCTGTGCCGATATTGTGTAGACCGCCTGAGCAGTTATCTTCAAACATTTCTGCGAATGATTTCCAAAATCCTCTGCTAGGGTGACGTTGCCCACGCCGTTACCATCGTAGCCACTATTCCACCCATAATCGTACCAGCTTTCATGCTCAAAATCATCTTGGAAGACTAACGACGGATTCTTGTACAAGACTTTGAAAAGGCAGGCGTCGCCTACTTTTTTCACTAATTCAAAATTGGGGTTACCCAAGAACAACTCTGGGAGCCATCTATAATCTTTCACCCAATAATATGTTGCAGTTGACCCTACGTATACGTAGCTTATGTTGAAGCTCTTCATAATATCATAGCATGTCACATTAAGTGTTTCGTTAGACAGAGCGTCGCAAAGGTTCTGGTAACTACGAGAGAGTTGACTTCCAGTAGTGGTGAAAACGGTTTTCCTATGGGAGATCGAAGGTATGAACAAACCCGCCTCATTTGGATTCACCAGAATTACAGCGTCTTCGGTTAAATTCTCTCTCATCCAGAACATCAACTCGTTGTCCTGCCGTGACGTCACAGCAAACATGCTGTAAGCACCCTTAAGAGTCCAAGGATCGAGAAATGTCCGCGCATAGACAAACGGAGCATAGATCGCAGAGATCAGAAGAATAAAGATCACTATGGTGGCCTGAGGCTTCTCGGGATCGTCTTTCAGGAACTTGCCGATCTTGTGCAAGAATGCAAACAGATGATGACCAAAAAGAGCTACGAGTAATGATAATCCTACAGCGAGTATGATTCCCTGATGTCCCCATGAGACAATGGTGAAGTCCGGCGGAAGCAAAAATGCAACTAGGCTCAATATCGTGCTCGAGGCAACGACAAGCAAAGCCATCAGGAAAGGGCCATCAAGTCTTCTCTCTTCTTCGAGGCAGAAGAACAGTATTAGGCTAGACACGCAGGTTGCGATCATCTCGAACACGAGAAAAGGATAGGGAGCCACATTATCAATCGCCCATTGAATGCCCTGCAAAAACGATTGCTGAACTGCACTATAGCCCATAAAATCTACTGGCAGGCCGACATTGTGACCAAGATATGGATAATAAATAATAAACCTGTAGATAAACGGAGCTACGGGAATAATGCTGACCGAGAACAAGAGAGCAAAACCCAGTAGGCGGTTCTTGCTTGCGGACTTCCGAAAGATTTGAATGAAAAGCCACAGTATTGCTATAACCATAAGTGTTTGAAGAAAAGACACCATTATTGCGCCCAAGTAGCCAAACAACAAACCTATCACAATAAACTCCTTCCAGCCTCTTCTCTCTGGATTGAAGAACATTGCCAATAGCAGTCCTAGGCAGACCAAGAATAGAGGAAACCCAGCTACGAATGGGTTAGACCCCCATGTAACGAACAGCGGCCATGCTGAAACAAAGGTGAACACAAAGGCTGTGCTAATGTGAAAAGCTCGGTTCAACGAAATCCTTCTAGCTAAAAAATAGGCAGCAACAACAGCCAATGCGTTGAAAAGCTGAGTAACGTAGAAAATTGCTTGAGGCACCACCCAACCTGTCAGAATTGCAGTGAAGGCAAAAATGACATGCGCTGCAGCTGGGTAGATTATTCCTTCGGTAGAATATGGTAGCATAGTGTTAGGTAAATATCGGTTTTCAATGATTACTTGAGCCAGCAATGAATGAAGAGATACATCACGAACACTTCCATAAAGCAAGGAAGTCAGTGGAAACACTTGCAGACAAAGCACGAAGCAGAACAAACCAATAATACAGGCCTGTTCAACCATTTCTCCCTTTTTCCTTTCTATGTGCTGAGCGACGTATGACTTCTTGAGCTTCCAACGGTAAGCAATTGAAATCATCAAGAAAACAAATAGCAGACCAGTGATTATCGGTATGCTGAATAGATGCCAAGGTGGAAGGGCAATGGCATATATGACAAGGCCTCCTAAGTAGACGTCTAGAATGCAGATCTCAACGAAATTCAGGTTCTTGAAAAGTGTGGAAACTCTTTCGGCAAAAAGGCGCACTGGTTCTCCTAGTATGATCAACGCTACGACCAATTCCAATAATCCTGCAAGCGTGACCAATATATCTAACATCTAGATGGCTACCTCAATTCAGGTTTTTAACTCCTATTGCAAACTTCGCTATATAATGCTTCTATCTTATCTACAACTCTGTCCCAACTGAACTCCTTCGAAACCAAGTCAAATGCATTCTTGCCAATTCTCTTAGCAAGTCTTGAATCTGCCAAGATCATGCTTACCAAACTAGAAATCTCCTGCGCAGAGCAGTCGTTCATCAATAAGGCATGTACATCATCAACCAATATGCCTCCTGATCCACTTTTTGTTACAACTATAGGTAGACTACTGGCCATGGCTTCGAGCAGACTTAGACTTAATCCTTCATATATTGCAGGTAGAACAAAAACATCAGCAGTAGAATAATAGAAAGACTTCTGCTGCTCCGATACCTCACCCGTCATCACAACCGACTCAGACACTCCTAATTCTCTGGCCAAAGCCCAAAGGTTCTCCGAATGCCCCGAGTAGTCTGGGCCTACGATCAAGAACTTGATATGGCTAAAAATCTTTACCAAGGCAGGTAGTGCTTCAATGACTCTTTCCAGTCCTTTGTTCCAGTCAACCCTGCCCACATAGAGCAGAACCGGACCACCAGACTCTTCTTTAAATGTCTTCTCGTTACACTGACGAGTCTTATTGTACTTATTCACATTCACGCCATTTGGGATTAACACAATCCTTTCTCCTGGTGCGCCCAGTTTCAAGAGCAATTGCCTGTTGTGTTTCGTTAGGGCAGTAATCTTGTCTGAGGATCTCAAAAGAAGATTTCCGAAGGAATGATCGTAAGTAGCCTTGATCAAGCCGTTAGCAAAAGAACGTGGAGGATAAATTCCGTGAGGTGTGAAAACCACCGGAATCTTATTTCTCTTGCACCAATATGTTGCAATGCATGAGCTCAAGCATCTGTAACCGTGTGCATGAACGACGTCTGGTTTCAACTTGTTAAGGATCGCTGTAACATCGGACAAAAACCAATACTCGCGCATTGTTTTCCTAAAAAGAAGATGACGCCGATAAACTTCCACTCCGTTCATAACGTCCAAGTATCTTACGGTGTCTTTCCCATTTTCGTCTACATCATCAGAAGTTATCACCATGACCTTGTGTCCCCGTTTCTTCAGTTCTGTTGAAACAGCATAGACATGGTTCTCCATCCCACCTATGGCAGGAGGAAAACGAGGCGTCACCTGAACTATTCGCACTGAGCGTCCCTCCGCTCTTGCAGATACGAACTCTTATACCAGTCTATGAATCGAGCTAATCCAGTCCTGAGATCAACTTTAGGTCGAAACCCAAGCCCCCTTATTCTTGTGACATCTGCCAGAAGCCTCTCGACATCGCCTATCCAGCTTTCATTAGTGTAAAGCACCTTTGTCCTATTTTGAAGACCAAAGAGATCAAGAATCACACCAACGAGTTCCTTAATGGTTGTTCCAACGCCAGTTCCAACATTGTAAACCTCACCGAAGGCTGCGGGAGTTTCTGCTAGCATAAGGCAGGCGTCTATGGCGTCAGAGATGTATATGAAATCGCGAACTTGGGCACCTGTGCCCAGAATTTCTAGTTTATCTTCCCGTCTTTGCAGTTTTTCCATGATGTCAAACATGACATACTTGCGCTGCAAAGGACCATAAACATTGCAAAATCTGACACAAATTGTCGGCAAACCATAAGTACGATAGAAAGCCTGACACATGACCTCGGCAGCTAGCTTGCTGGCTCCATAAGGAGATAGCGGTCTTAGCGGGCACTCTTCTGAAGAAGGCACTGATTTATGGTCACCATAGACCGCGGCTGAAGATGCGAAGACAAGAGGAATAGAAGAACCTAAGTCACGTAAAGCCTCCAGAAGATTCAGCGTTCCTATAGCATTGACTTCAAAATCATATTTCGGATTTTCTGAAGAAATAGGCACCGAAGCATTAGCCGCCATATGAAACACAAAATCTTGCCCTAAGATCACTCTTTTTATCATTGCAAAATCTCTTACATCACCTTTAACGATGGTTACGTGATTGACAATCTCATTCAAGTTCCATTTGGAACCAACCGAAAAATCATCAAAAATAGTCACTGTGGCTCCTTCTTTCAGAAGACGATTCGCAAGATTGGCGCCAATAAATCCTGCGCCGCCAGTAACTAGTACTTTTGAGTTACTAAAGTCCATAGTTGACCAGGCACAACTTCAAGATAGCATCTATTCCGTTAATATTCTTTCGTATTTATTAGCTAGCTTTCCCCAATCATATTTCTCTCTTGCAGCAATTCTTGCATTTTCGCCTAGTCGCCTTGCCATCAAACCATTATTCAAAAGTTCGGTCACAGTTTTGCTCCATTCAGCAATGTCGCTCGGATTAACCAGCATTCCATTTTCTCGATGAGAAAGGACTTCCTTAATTCCATCCACGCAACTTGCGACAATTGCTTTGCCCATGGCCATTCCTTCAAAAAGCTTTAATGGGCTAGCAGCCCGAGACACTTCATTATCAGGAAATGGAACCAAAACAACATCAGCGACTGCGAGCATTTTCGGCACTTTTTCGTAAGCAACTCCACCAATCGCAACAATGTTCTCTGCAGAAGGAACTTTTTCTTCCCCACTGCCGACAATCAGAAAGGAAGTATTGGGATTCTTCGACGCAAAGACCTTGCTCAACTGCAAGATTACGTTCGTTCCTGCCCAACTGTCTAACCTTCCACAATAAACGCATATTTTTTTGCCGTTCAGTCTCATTTGTGACTCTATCTCTTCTGCAAAGTATTTTCTAGGGTCAAAAAAGTTCGTATCAACGCCATTAGGGATTACGCTAATCTTTTCGTCCCTCACGCCCAACTCAGAAGCATATTCCTTAAGGTAGTTGGTTGGTGCTATGATTTTATCGCTGTTTCTTACGATATAATCTTGTATTAGAACAAACAATTTTGCCATGATATTCTGTGGTGTAAGATTAAGAAGGTGTGAAGTATACTGGGCTATAAGATCGTTGAAATCGAGTAAAATAGGCCTTCGCAAAAGCCTCTTACCAATGATGAAACCTAGAATGCCTGTGTATACGCTTGGATAATTTAGGACAATTCTCGCTGGGTCGATTTTCTTCAAGGATTTCAAGGCTTTAAAGAAAAGCGAGCACATGGTTAAGACATAGGCTAAAGGGTAAAATTTTACCCATAACTTGAGCAATGCCCCAGAAACCGGAACATAGTGAGCAATAATATCCTTTTGTTTCGTAATGATTTCTCTACCTTGAAGATGGAAGCGGTCTTGCGGCGATGAAATCTTACCCGACAGCATACGGAATGGCGGAAAAACCAAAAAATGAATTTCATGTTTCTTGGACAGCCTTGTCATTATCTCATAGATTCTTCGATCGCTCCCAAGGCTCGGAGGGAAGAACTCAACGAAAACCGCTATCCTCATCTTTCGTCCTCTAACTTATCGTCTCTCCTGTTATAAAAGACGTTTATGCTTGTAGAAAAGATTCGATACGCTCCTAGTAAACTTCGTTTCATACTTACAACAATTAAAAAGAAAGTTTAAAGCTAAATGGTGCCTTCTTAAGACTAGGTGAACTTGGAATCATTTAATTTTATACAAAAGATGTTCCGCAATTATTATATGAGAAATTATACTCCAAAAAGCTCTATTTCCAAGATAGAGCAGCGTGAGTTCGGTTTCATAATGTTTGAGGGCTGGATGCATAGGCATAAGAGTTTTAAACAAATTGAAGAGCTAAAAGAGTTTTTGCAAAATTCTGTCCCTTCAGACGCCTATTATTCCTGTGCTTATTATGAATCTCCTGAAGCTGAGATGGACAGGAAGGGATGGATTGGCGCTGATCTTATCTTCGACATTGATGCCGACCATATTCCCACTCCATGTGATAAGATTCATGATGAATGGGTTTGTGGCACTTGCAGTTTTTCTGGCAAGGGAGCTACACCTGAAAAATGCCCTGCTTGTGGCAGTGAAAAGTTTAATGTGAAAACGTGGCCTTGTGAGATTTGTTTAGCTTCTGCAAAAGTCGAAACATTGAAAATTTTGGACATGTTAACACAAGATTTTGGCTTTTCCGAAAATGAGATACACATTTTCTTCTCAGGGCACCGCGGTTACCATGTCCATGTTGAATGTAAGGCTGTTACGACGCTTGACTCTATTGCGCGTAAGGAGATTGTGGATTACGTTTCTGGCCTAGGTTTAGACGTTTCTTTCCATGGCTTAAACAGGGAAAATAGGAAAGAAGCACTTTCCTCTCAGGATTTACTGACAAGCAATCTTGGCTGGTTTAAGCGCCTAAATCAGGGAATACAAAATTTTACTATTAATGCAAAGAATGAGGACTTCAAAAACATTGGCCTTAAACAGAATGTTATTGATGCCTTTTTACATAGCAAAGATTCCATTCTAGGAAGCTTGCAGAACACTGGCAAATGGGTTTTTGTTAAAGGAGCAGGTCCAGATTCTTGGAGGAAAATAGCTGAACATGTAATTAAGTTGCAATCGGCAAAAATCGACACGGTCGTAACTACAGACATTCACCGTTTAATCAGGCTGGCTGACACCTTACATGGCAAAACTGGCCTTTTAAAGGTCGAGTTTCCAGTTTCAACCATACATAGTTTCGATCCATTCAAGGACGCGATAGCCTTTAAAGAAGGCACAGCAACCGTTAATG
>Ga0315282_10005063_pt1 | contig 22617 bp, 22 predicted proteins | sample YL17G07_20_MG_FD_203693 | JGI IMG/M metagenome (GOLD analysis project Ga0315282, IMG submission 203693) | Sediment microbial communities from Yellowstone Lake, YNP, Wyoming, USA - YL17G07_20 | ecosystem: Environmental > Aquatic > Freshwater > Lake > Sediment | place: USA: Wyoming | collected... | reverse complement strand
AGTCAGGCGGGTGCGGGTGGCAGGAAGCGGCCAGGGGGTGGTGTTGCTTTCGGACAATCGAGAATATCTCCCCGAAGTGATAACAGACCCGCAGTGGAACCATCTGGTGGTCGGCAGAGTCATCTGGATGTGGAGAAGTTTGCTCGAAGCTTAGAGAAAATTTTCAGTTCCCGCCTGCTGTGAGACTGTGCCGTAACCCGCGCCGAAGGGCATGAATCCCGCCCGGGGCGGGAAATGATGATTCCGGGAGAATACCCTTTCAATCGGACTTTCCGATCCCGGAATTGCGACCCAGTCCCTGTGGGCAGGGGTTGCGTAAAAGGACTATGTATCTAAAAATTATCTGCCCCCGTTGGCCCGAAGAAAGCCTCGGGCGCCATTTTGTCTTTCGATTTCCCTACCCGAGCTTGACCACTCTGGCGGCCTTGGTTCCGGAGGATGTGCGGGTCACTGTGGAGGACGAAAAGGCATCGTGAGGATAAGCTGATTTCTTTATCCACCTTGCCCAATCCCACGGATGCAGTCCGGAGATGCTGAGCAGGGTCTCCTTTTTGACTTCTTTGCCGCCATTTGTTATATTTTTCAAATGAGGGTCCTTCTCATATCGGCGAACATGGAAAAACTTCCGGACCCTGTCGCGCCCCTGGGCTTAGCTTACCTTGCAGCCACTCTCAAAGATTGCTCCCATGAGGTCCGGTGCCTCGACCTCTGCTTCGAAGAAAACATCGAAGATGCCTTGCAGGGGGCGCTGACGGACTTTTCCGCGGAGGCCATCGGGCTCTCCCTCCGGAATGTCGACAATGTGGCCTATCCTGAATCCGTCTCTTATCTTCCTCTGTACAAAAGAGTGGTGGACCACTGTCGACAACTCTCCCCCGCCCCGATCTTTCTCGGGGGCCCGGGATTCACAATTCTGCCCGGGCTCATTCTGCAGTATCTAAATGCTGATGGGGGGGTCGCCGGAGAAGGCGAGGTAGCCTTCCCAAGAGCCCTGGCAGCCATGAAAAACGGTTCTTCCCTGGTGATCGATGGGTTTTTTGCCCGGGGCCAGGAGAATCCTTCGAGACCCGCCCGGGTCCAGAATTTCGACTCCCTTCCTTCCCCCGATTGGAGTTGCCTGGGCCTGCAAATGTACTTCCGCCACGGTGGAATGGGGAATCTCCAGACCAAACGCGGGTGTCCTTTTCAGTGCCTCTACTGCACGTATCCCCTGATCGAAGGAAAGACGACGCGCCTTCGTTCTCCCGGCAGGGTAGCCAGCGAAGCCGAAGCCCTCATCGGGCAGGGCGTCAATTATGCCTTCGTCGTTGATAATATCTTCAACTACCCGGAGCCCCATGCCCGGGAGGTTTGCCGTATCTTCATCGAAAGAAAAATTCCCCTTGCCTGGAGTTGCTACGCCCATCCCGCTCACATCAGCCGGGACTTGGCCGAAGACATGGGGAAAGCGGGCTGCACGGGCGTGGAGTTTGGCACGGACTCCGGTTCCCCTCCGGTCCTGGCCCGGCTGAGGAAAAATTTCACCCGGGCAGATATCCGGAGGGCATCCCGCTTGGCCCGCGACGCAGGCCTGGAAGTCTGCCATAGCCTTTCCCTCGGCGCTCCCGGGGAGACGATGGAAACCCTTCGGGAAACCTTCGACCTGATGGAGGAGATCTCGCCCACAGCGGTGATTGCCATGATAGGTCTGCGCATCTTTCCCGGCACGGGGTTGGCCTTCCTCGCAGAAGCGGAGCAAATCATCTCCCCGGCCCATGATTTCCTGCAGCCGACTTTCTACATCGCCCCTGCGGTGAAGGACCGCCTCGTAGAATTCGTCCGCAAGAAGGCCGCGGAACATCCCACCTGGATTTTCCCCGGGCTGGCCATCAACGTTTCGCCCCGTCTGCAATCCAGGCTGCGCAGGATCGGCATCAAGGGCCCCCTTTGGGAGCACATGAAGATCCGACGGGAACGCCGGACCCCGGGAAAGGGACCCCATGCCTGATATCGCCTTTCTTTTCCTCGGACAGGGTTCCCAATCCGTGGGGATGGGTCGTGAGTTGGCTGGTTATGCCGAGGCCGAAGAGGTATTCCATGAGGCCCAGCGCATCCTGGGCTTCGACCTCTTCAACCTCTGTCTCCACGGGCCCGAAGTGGAGCTTTTCATCGACTTAAACGCCCAGCTGGCCGTTCATACGGCCAAGTGCGCTTACGCCGCTGTCTTGGCCGGGATGAAGATCCTTCCCCGCATGGCCAGCGGTTTCAGCTTGGGAATCTTCTCGGCGTTGGTGGCTGCCGGTTCTCTCTCCTTCGAACAGGGGCTTAAAGGGGTCAGGATTGCCGCTGAAAAAATGTCCGAGGAAGGGAAGCATCAAAATGGGGCCATGGGCGTGGTCTTGCCCGATTCCGAAGTGGGGGAGCGGGTATTCCGTTCCGTGAATGCCCTGGCCCAGTTTGTAAGGGAGCAGTCGCCCATCGGCGGTCAGCCGTCAGCAGAATAAGCTTTCCGTTTTAGCTGACCGCTGATAGTTTAAAATTTATGAAATACGACGAGACAGAAATTCGGGTTCGGTTCAACGAGGTGGACCCATGGGGCATGGTCTGGCACGGCCATTACATCTCCTGGTTCGAGGTCGGCCGGATGACCCTCCTGCGCAAGTTCCAACTCCTTCCCCAGGACTTCAGCCAAATGGGCTACATCGCCCCGGTCATAGATTTAAAGTGTGCCTTCAAGGAATCTGCCCGTCTGGATGAAGAGGTCCTCATCCGCACGACGGTCCTCAAACCCACCAAGGCGGCGCTCACATTTCGCTTCGAGGTCCTGCGTAAAAGGGACGGAAAGCTCCTGGTCTCGGGGGAAGAAACCCAGGTTCTGCTTACCCTGGATGGCCGGATGCTCTACATCATCCCCCAGGACCTGCGGGAGAAGCTGCAGCCTCTCTTCGATTACCTGGAGGAGCCGGATTCTGTTGCCTGACGCGCGGCTTCAGCCGCGCCTGGAACCCGCAGCGCAGCATAGACTGGAAGGCGTCAGCTGAAGCTCTTGTTAGGACAGCTCTCGCGCACAATCAACTCTGTGCCTCCCACCGCTGCAACACCTGACGAACAGCCTCCTCCACCACGGCACGCGCCTCCCACCTGTCGTATCCCCTCGCTAAAAGCTCGTCGTACTTGGTCTCCCGATGCCGGACGTGGGCAATCACCGCGAAAAGCACCGCTTCTTCATCCAATGCCTTGGCGGAGGCAGACCGCCCTACCCGGCCGCTATACTTGAGGCAGGCGTGCTCTGCTATTTCTCGTTCTCTTCCTCTGGGACATCCGGGGAAGAGTGCTCTCACCCGTGCGGCAAATTGGGCCATATACTGGCGGTCACAGACCTCTCTCCGGGCGGCTTCCCGCTCTCTCCGGCGCTCTCTGACATCACTGTCGGCCAGGCACTCCTCTTCTGCTTTCTCCAACCCCTGTGCCTCGACTAACAACCCCTGCCGCTCATACCGCTTCCGAGCGCGACTCCATTTCAGTACGACGGCAGACAGGATCGAGTGCTTGCGGGCGCGTCTTGTCAACGCCACGTCCCCGGAAGGAAGGAAGATAAGATGATCCAAATCGGCGCACGCCAAACACAGGGCGCCTTTCTCCCCGGCGAGCGTGATCCAGGCCTTCGAACCGAGAAGCTCACCACACTCACCGCAGGTTGATTCACGGTTCGAGATGAATACCTTGAGTTCTTCATTCCCTTCACACTGCGATTTCACAACCTGCTCCCGAATTGCATTCGATGTCCCATATTGTCGGGCTAACGTGCCGCGTAACCCGCGCTGTAAAGCGTCCGGTTCACGCGGGGGTTGGGCCTTTCCCTTCTTCCTTCACGTCCTTCAGTCGCTTTCGCCAGTAGAACGGACGTCGCTTCTGGTGGGCGGACGCCACGATTCGAATTCGATCCGGGTAGACCGCATAGACCAAGTTGTAGGGAAACCGCCACAAGGGTTTCCGACGCACTCTCTTTCCGATCTGCTGGTAAGCCTCGGGCGTTGTCGCCATCTGGTCAAGTGATCGTTGGACTTCGTCCAAAAGCGCAGAACCTAGCCCTGGCGAACGGGTCTCATAGAACTGAGCGGCCTCAGTGACCTCAGCGTCCGCCTCGGAATGGAAAGTAATGAGGATCACGAGATCGCAGCCCGCGCTCGGCGAAGCACCTCTTCGGCGGGGATTTCAGTCGCCCGCCCCTGCTCCAACTCGTCTAAACGGCGCTCCGCCTCCTCGGCCCATAAGGCCTCGATCTCGGATTCGGACAAGTCGTCGAGGCTCTGGACTATCCACTTAGCCAAGGCCGCCCTCTCTTTCAGAGTTAGTTTCTTGATCTCAGTTTCCAGTTCTTCCAGGCTCACGTGTCTCTCCTTTTGTGCTCGGTGGTTCTATTATCGCTCATTTCCTGGCCCAACGGGGCTGCGGATCAGCGGCGGGCGGAGGCGCGAGCCTGCGCGCGTGGACGGCCGCTGCCGGCCGCTTGATGGCCGGCGCGAAGCGTCCGCGCCCATGCGCCGCAGCCCATGGTTAGCCAGATCGCGTCACCGCTCTCGTACCAGATTCACCTTCCCGAGGTCGATCGATTTTCCCTTTCCGACTTGAATCAGACGAGTGGCCAACGGTCCCTGCTTTATCGTCACCCAGCTATCCGTGCTAATGCTTCCTTGCGCAGCCGCAATGCAGTACGTGCCCTCGGGAACCCCGGTGAAGGCGAATCGACCTTCCGTGCTCGTCTTGGCCCTGGGCGGAAACTGATCTCCGATCTTTATCGCCTGGATAAAGTAGCTCCCTCCTTCAACACCACACCCCCAGAGAACCAGGTCGAAATCCTTCACGGGATGTTCAGTCTTCTCATCTACCAGTGTCCCGGAGATCTCGCCGGTCGCCCTTCCCTGTGCCACCGACAACACTGGAAGAAAACCATCTGCGAGAGCCGCAATTGCAATGGCGATTGCTATTACTGCCGGTAGGAACCGCGTCATGGTGCACCTCCTCCAGTTCTTCTGCCCTTCATGGCTTGCGGGCGAACATAAAGCTCACCGGGAACCAGCTTTATTGGCAATCCGGTGCAGCGGCTCGTTAAATGTCGTCATTATTCTTTGGTGCTCATGATCCCTGAATGAGTTGGGCATACCCTACGACACTCCCAGCACTTCTTCAATACAAAGCCTCTTTCATTTCTGTAGTTGGATAGGGGCCTGCAAGCCTGCTGATCTACGGTTATTCCATCCAACGCTGACTGCGGGCACGAGCGTATGCAGAGCCGACAGTCCTCTTTGCACGCCTCGTATGCAGCTATTGGGTCCCCTTCAAGCTTCGGGTTCAGCAATAAGGCCCCCAGTTGAATCATATTTCCGAATCTGTCGTTTATCAGTAGGGTGTTTTTCCCAAGCACGCCCAATCCGGCCAAGTGACCGGCATGCCTCAAGGATAGTATTCCTCTCGCATACGAACGGTCAGGCTCCCAATACTCAGATGGATCATCGGAGGGGACAGGAATATTTCTGACAGCCAAGTCTGCCAGTTTTCGAGATAAGGATAGGGTCAGTCCATCAACCTCTTCAGTAATGACTCGGTTAATATAGGTGTAGGGTATACAACTGGAAGCGAAAAGAGATTCGGCAGGAAGTTTTTTAGCAAACACAAGTACTGACTGACAATCGCTGTAAATATTGCTTGGATGAAAGCCCTTAGGTGCAGAAGAAAACCTGTCAACAGGGGCAATGCCGCATATGTCCGCACCAGCTTCTAATGCGGTCGATTTGATTTCGTTTGCGGTCACTATCTCTCCCATTTAACGGGGGTGCAGCCGCTTGATGGCCGGCGCGGAGCCCCTGACAGAAAGCAAATGGCAATCCACAGCCCCGATGGCGCGGCGCGAATCGCCCGCGCCATCGTTTAACATGAGCAGACTGGCAAAGGCGCCAGCCTTTGACAGGTCCGCTCGATGGAAAGGTTATGCGCCTGCTCATTGCGGGCCTACGAACTTGGGCCACTGGTTATAGCCAATCGCAGGGTCGTTCGACCTGTAAAGCCTGATGAACTCGATTTCCTTTTGGCTGACTTCCGATTGTGATGCAGTCTCTGACGCCCACAGAATCTCTCGCGTGATCGTGAAGCTGCGTCTTTGCTCATGGGTGAAATCCATGGCGATCAGCTTGCTATCGGCGCTGCCGAAGTAGTTGATGTCGTCCGTACGATCCTGGCCGATGTAGATCTTGCCGTTCGGATAGGTGATTCGATAGATGACGTTCATTGGAGGTCGCCGCGGCTCATAACATATATCCGACAGCCTTTTTACGTTCCAATTATTTTGGGATTATATTGAAGATACCGCGGAGTGTCAAGTTCGAGAAGAACGAAAGCCATTTAAAAGACTATGGAAAAGGCCGCTTCACCGCAAAACGCTTCCAACCCCCCCAAGCTGCTCGACTACGTCCGGGCCGAAATTCGCCTGCGTCATTTCTCGTACCGCACGGAGCAAACTTATCTCCACCGGATTCGGAGGTTTATACTCCACTACGGAAAACGCCATCGACGGGAGATGGGCGCAACGGATGTAGGAGCATTTTGAAAGTGGAGGTTGGAGAGATGGAGAACCTGATGCGCGCCAAACGCCCCAAGTGCATGGAGGAACGAATGTGTTCCTGCCGGGCATTTCTCTTCCCGGACTTTCTCGGCGATTTTGCGCTGAAGGGTTATAGGGTCTTTGGCGTCCCCGGAATCAAGACGGGCTGGGCCCACCGAAAGGGCTCCGCCCGAAGGAGAGGAGGATCTGGCCCCCGGCAATTTTTTCTTCCCCTACGAAGGCCTCAGCAGAAAATTTGTATAGAGAAGTCAGACTCTGGGTAACCTCTACTTTAAGAGTGACTTGTTCTCCCATGACCGCGCAGCGGTGAAACTGGAAGTTGGAGACCCCGGCGAAAAGACCCATGACCCGCCCCTGCGGGTTTTCTTCTCTGGCCTTGCTTCCCAAAACGATGCCACCCACCTGGGCCAGCGACTCCAGCAGGAGAGCATGTGGGTAAAAGGGATGGCCATGGAAAAACCATTCCCCACCCGTCAGATTCTTGATTCCTACCCCTTTTTTCCCGGACTCAAGCTCCAGGATGCGGTCTACCAAAAGAAAAGGATAGCGGTGGGGAAGGATGCTCTGAATTTCCCGGCTTTCCATCATAGCTCGAACCCCACTTCCTGAAGAGCAACCTTAAAAATCACATCCGCCTCAGCTGCAATTTCCCCTTTGATCCGGGCCTGGCCCCTGAACGTCCAGAAGCCTCCTTCCTTCTTCATCAGGCGAACCAGGAATTCCACCCGATCGCCGGGAACGAGGGCCCGCTTGAATTTCACCCGGTCCACCCGATCCAGGAAACAGCTCACCCTCCCGCGGCTGAGAGACTCGGCAAGAAGAATCAGGGCGCTCTGGGCTATCCCCTCCAGGGTCAGAACCCCCGGCATGATGGGCTCTCCTGGGAAATGCCCGCTCAGGGGGTATTCATCGGCCGTGATCAACTTGGCGGCCTTGATGCTTTCTCCCCTCTCCATTTCTTCCACCCGATCGATGAGCACCATGGGGAAGGGGTGGGAGAGGAAATGGAACTGCTCTTCCCGCCTGTGCCGCTCAACCCAGCCCGCGTTTTCTTCCTTTGTAATGCTTCACCTCCCTATAGCTTTTTTGCGACCTCACTTCGCTCAGAGACTGTGTCGTCATGGGAGAAGGGAGCCGTCATTCCCGTGGAAATGGGAATCCAGGGAATAAGGAATCGGCTATGGGTCTCTCCCGGCAGCTCTTTCCCGTATCCCTATTTCCCTCTCTCCTCCAGGGCTTTGCGGTTGATCAGCCGGGTGTATTCCTGCCAGGCATTTCCCTCCCCGGCCTTCTTCTGCCGCAGATGGAAGTGGCAGGTTGGCTTCCCGGAAGGAATGCCATAATCAAAAGCTACCTGGAAGTTCTTTACCGCCTCGGGCGCTGCCCGGAGCATTCCTTCCACAAGGTATCTCTGGATGCGGCAGTCTAGGGGGGAGTAAATATCCTGGAGCGGGCACCACTGGATGTGGAATGAGCATTCCTCCCGGCTATCGATGGAAGGGTTTTCGACGGAGGCGTAAGCCACTTCATTCACCCAGGTGGTAAAGAGGGAGGCGAGTTCCACCGGGTCCAGGCCCGCGGGCAACTCCACCCCCTTCATCGCCTCCTCGACGATTTCCCGCCCTACCTGCACCAGGGCTTCGGTGGCCACTTGCTGCCCTCTTTCCCCGAACTCCGCCTCTACGGCCTTGAGCATCCCGATCAGCCCCCGGGACATCATCGCCGCAAAGATGAACAGGTTCGCCGGGTCGTAGTCCGGGCGGGATAGGGCATCCCGGCGGAAAGCTTCCACTGCCCGGGCATAGGGCTCTTTAAATTTGATCCCGGTGCGCCTTTCTTCCTGGCTGAACTGTCGCGGTTTCACCAACTCCTCCTTTCAGTCGGGGCTGACGGTTCATTCCAGAGCCTGCCTCGCCTAAGGCAATCCTAAGATGGTGATACAGCATACCTGGGGGGTGCCCCCGAGATTATGGGCCAGCCCGAGTTTGGCCCCTTTAATCTGCCTTTTTCCCGCTTTGCCCTGCAGCTGCTTGTAGACTTCATAGATCATCCGCAGACCGCTGGCCCCAATGGGATGGCCGAAGGATTTCAGCCCGCCGTCCGCATTCACGGCCAGCTCCCCGTCGAGAGCAAATACCCCATCGTCGATGAACCTCTTGGCCTCCCCTCTCGGGCAAAAACCCAGGTCTTCATAAATGACCAGCTCCGTGATCGTGAAACAGTCATGGACCTCGGCGATGTCCAGCTCCTTCAGGGGATCTTGGATCCCGGCCTGCCGGTAGGCACTCTGCGCTGCCGTGACGTTGGCCGAAAAACCCAGATAATCGAACCCCGGGCGGAATTGGGGCCACATCGAAGAGACCGAAAGGGCAAGGGCCTTGACGGGAATATAATCTTCGCGGAACTTCCTGGCCATATTCTTCCGGGTGATGATGGCCGCGGCCGCGCCGTCTGTAGTCGGGCAGCAGTCAAATAAACCCAGGGGCCAAGCAATAATCGGCGCCTTCAGGGCCTGCTCCACAGTGATCTCCCGCTGAAAATGCGCCTTGGGGTTCAAGACCCCGTTCTTATGATTTTTAACGGCAATCTTGGCCAGGGTTTCCTTCCCAATCCCGTATCTATCAAAGTAGCGGCTGGCGATGAGGGCGAAAGACCCGGGGGCTGTCCGGCCCACCCCCATAACTGGTCGAACCATGGATTCCGGCAACCCCTGAAGGCCCGAGTCCTTCAGTTTTTCCACACCCACTGCCAGGACAGTATCATAGACCCCGGCAGCTACCGCGTAGGAGGCGTTGCGAAAGGCCTCCATCCCGGTGGCGCAAAAATTCTCCACCCGGGTGATGGGAATATCGTGGAGTTTCAGAATATCGCTGAGGATGGACCCGCCGGTACCAGAAAAAGCCGTCCCCACCCAGGCCGCTTCGATGTCCTCCGGACCAATGCCCGCATCCTCATAAGCCTCATGGGCTGCCTCCACCACCATATCCTCTACACCCCACTCCCAATTCTCTCCAAATTTCGTGCAACCCATTCCTACAACTGCCACTTTATCCTTGATGCTTTCAGCCATTTTCCCGCCTCCTTCTTATCGTAGCGGCTTGCATTTCCAGAAATAATTGTTCAACCCCCGGGCGTCGTGGATCTTACGAAAGGTCATCTCCACGGGCATACCCACCTTTACCCCATCCGGGTTCCTGTCGGTCATCTGGCAGTAAATTCTATACCCTCCTTCAATTTCTACCACCGTCATCACCTGGGGGGAGTCAACGGTGGCAAAAAGGTTATCCTTGGTAAAGGTAAAGAGCTCCCCCTTTTTCCCCACCAACCGGACTTCTTCAAAGTTGTCCTTGGCCCGGCAGCCAAAGCATACTCTCTGCAGGGGAAAATGCGGGGTACCGCATTTTTTGCACTTTCCTCCGTAAAGGGAAAGAACGGATTTTCTTTCCCTCCATAACATGGGAAGCGAGGTGTCGAAAGGGGGTCTTCGCGGGGGTTCCTTTTCGATGATGCCTTTCATGGTGATATACTTTTCATAGTTGTCCAGGGGAAGCTTCGAATTTAAGAAGTGCTTCAATCCCTTCTGGCCCTTCACCCTCTCGATTGGATCGGTCACCCGGAGGATAAAAAGGTCGCAACCATCCCCGGGGTTCGCCAACAGAATCCGGTCCCCTGACTTGGCCTCTTCGAGGGCCGAGGCCAGCATGAGAAAAGCCTGCGCCGTCCCAGCATTTCCCATTACGGACAGGAGAGGATCCTGTATCTGGGGGGGCTTGAGGCCCAGTTTGCGAACCACTTCCTGGTGAATCCGGGCATCGGGGGCGGGAATGACCACTTTGGCGAAATCGGCCGCCGTGAGTTCGTACTTCTTGAGCAGGCTTTTGACCCCTTCTTCTATCACTCTAGAGAATCCGTAGAGTTTGACAAAGCGATCTTCCCAGGTGCTGGTAAAGTCCTGGCTTCCCTTTCTCCAGGCGTCGACAAAAGGATCGGTGAAGGTGTAGGATCCTTCAAAGGTGGCCAGGAGGTCCGATGTCCCCACCAGGATGGCCGCCGCAGCATCGCCGAAAGTTTGTTCAAAATCCGAGCTGGGCAGCCCCACCCGGCAATCGGCCGCGACAAGCAGGGCCTCTTTCGGGGCTCCCTGCTGCACTCCGCTCAGGGTAGAGAGTAAGGCTGAAGTGGCCCCCCGCAAGGAGTCGGTGATGTCCATGGTAAGGGTTTCGCTTTTTAAATCGAGAACCGAAGCCAGGATGCTGGAAGCCGATTTTTCCGCGTAGGGGGGAGTGGTGGTGGCAAAGAAGAGGGCGCCAACATCTGCAGGGTCAAGGGCGGACAGACAATTCAGGGCCGCTTCTGCAGCCATAGTCAGGCTGTCTTCGTCGTAGTTGGCGACAGCTTTCTCCCCCCCCATCGATGCGCCCTTCCAGGCTCGGGCCAATTCGCTCCGATTCAACCGGAAGAGCGGAACATAGGAAGCGAACGATTTGATTCCGGTCATCATAAACCTCCTTTTGATCTGCACTTCTTTAAAGACGATGAGTTGTTGATCCCCGAGGGTCTCTCGAGGTGTGAAAGAGATACCAGAAGACAAAAGAGACAACTTCTTCACAGATTCCGCAATTGTCGGGGATTATATACTGCCCATACTCTCGACGCCAGAAAAAAATGACAACCTTCAATAAGAATGCCAAACCTGCGCCAAAGAGGCCGCAGGAGGAAGGCCAACGACTGAGTGCTGAATGCCTGGGATCACTGGCCGTAGAGGGCCGGAGGCCTACAAGTAGTCGAAGAAGTTGGTCCGGATGTAGGCGAAGTTGCGTTTGATGTCTTTTCGCCCGCGGACAATCTGGCCATGGCCGGAAAGCAGCCATTCGGCGTCCAGCTGAGCCAGGCGCTCGATGGAGTCTCTAAGGAGCATCCCATCCCCCCCCGGAAAGTCTGTCCGCCCCACGCCCATGGCAAAGACCACATCTCCGGTGAACAGCGCCTTCTTCTCCGGCCAGTGGAGACTTATGGAGCCGGGGGAATGACCGGGGGTATGCAATACCTGGAGGGTCTTCGGCCCGATTTTCAGTTCCCCCTCTTTGAGATAAAAATCGATCTTAACCTCAGGCATCTCCATTCCGAAACTCCGGTAAAACTGACTTCCTGTCTCCAGCATGAACTTTTCTTCTTCCTGGTGTAGGGCTGTCAAAACCCCGGCCCGGGCAAGAGCTGCCGTGGCTTCGAAATGATCCGGGTGGACGTGGGTGTTCAGGATCAGGCGGATATCTTCCATCCGGATTCCGTCCTTTTCCATCTGGGGGATGAGGGTTCCGACCAGATGTTGATGGCCGGGATCGATGAGGGTTGGGACTTCACCCCCGATGACATAGCTGTTGCAGTTGTTCTCCTGCATATCTTTCCAGACATAAGCGTAGAGATCTGAATCGAGTTTCATATATTCTCCATTTCTTCAAAAAGGGTTCAAGGACTCGAGAGGTCAGGGGTTTCTGCCTGATTCTTCTTTTCGCCGTTTCCCCCTCGCCCCCTGTCCCCTCTTATTTACGTTTCGCTGCTTTCTCCAGGAGCTCCTCGACCGTCATGGGCAGAACAGGCAAAGGATCGATCGGACGGCCGTCATGGCGTATCTCGAAGTGGAGGTGGGGCCCGGTGGATTTCCCTGTACTGCCCACCCCGCCAATCGCCTGTCCTTGCCGCACGGCCTCTCCTTCTTTGGCGATGATCACGTTCATGTGCCCGTAGATGGTCGAATATCCCAGGTCGTGCCGCAGGACAACGACATTGCCGTATCCCTTTCGGGACAAGCGGGCAAGAATAACCTCCCCGTCCATGGCCGCCTTTACCTCCTGGTAAGAGGGAGAGGCAATGTCGATCCCGCTGTGCAATTTTTTTCTTCTGATTCCAAAGGGTGAATTGATCCTGCCTTCGATGGGCCAAATGATATCCAGCTCTTTGCCCAGCCAGGGAGGTCTCTCCTTGTCCACTTCTTCGGCGGGCTGGTCTTCTGTCTCCAGAGAACGCTCCAGGTCTTTTCTCTCGCGAGAGGATAGGGGAACGGATGGCTCCACAGAAAGGACGGCTTTGGCCCCCGGTATAAAAAGCCGTTGCCCAACCTTGAGGGCCGATGGCGAAGAAAGGCGGTTCGCCTCCATAAGCTTGGCAATGGAAATTTTGTAGGCCAGGCTGATGCGATAGAGCGTGACTCCTTTGGTCACCGTATGATAGACACCCTGTTTCTGAGCCGATGCAAAAGCCGGGCAAGAAAAAATAAAGAAAAGAAAAAGAATAAAGAGACCGGGGCTAAGCCGGGGACCGGGGGCCCTTTTTTTAAAGGGTAAAGAATTTTTCCCGCAAGTCTTTCTTTTCATTTTAGGGATTTTAAGATAACAGGGGAGCCGGGGAAATGCAACAGATTTCCCCGCTTGCCCCGCTTCACTTTTGAAAGAGCCTTGAGTTGTGCCCCGGATGGAAGCGCGGGGATCGCCGGCTGAATGGGTAGGTCAGGATTCTCCAGGAACGAATTTCTTCGATTCCGCAAAGAAAGGCGCAAAAAACCTAACCACAGGGAAAGAGCAAGAAGTCAAGCCCGGTCCAGGGAAAGACCGCTGCCTGATTCAGCCAAGAGACCCGCGCTTCCGTCCGGGGCGGGCAAGGCCGTACGTTCCACAACAAGGGGGGGGAACTTCGCTTGACAAAAAAGGGAGAGGTTCTCCCATGGCTTGGAGCTTCCCTGCTGCCGTTTCAGCAAGGTGGGAGGGATTTTGGCGCTCTCTCTTTGGAGACTGTATCGCAATTCTGCCGTAGGGGGGTCCGAGCGGGAGGGCATCTCTCGGAGTCATCAAGCAGTGGTTCTCCCTTGGATTGCGGCGAAAAACTTTTCCAAAAAACAGGATAATCTCTGTAGCCGAAGGCTTTAGCCTTCGATATTTTGACCTGCACGACACATGAAGAAACGCAGCCTGAAGGCTGCGATCAGTATGACAATGGATCTATGACGCACTACATTAGGCCGGGAATCTGTTAATAGTCGGCTGGCATGGTTCCCCGGTAAAGTTCTACTAACTTTTTCTGCTTTTCGTCATAGGTGGTCAGGGGTACAGGGAAAAGAAACTGGCAGTCGAGACCGTAATAGGATTTGCCACCGATGCTTGTCTTCCCGAAGACGCCATCAATATGCACTTTGGGCATGGCATTTTTTACCGCTATGGGGTCCATGCTCTCGGCCATCTCGATGGCCCTTTTGACGACATAGAGGACGTCGGAGTTTCTCCAAACGAGGGGGTCGAACTTCTGTTTATATTTTTCCTCATACCGTTTGGCTACCTTGGTAGCTAGGGGCGTGGGATCGGCGGCAAAAATTCCGTAAAAAAGAACCCTGTCCATGTAGCCGGCCGCTACTTTTTCAAAGGTGGGGATGGATTGGGTGTAACTGAAGATCATCACCCCGCTGTAACCCAATTCTTTAGCCTGTTTGCAGGCCAGAGGCCCATCCGAACCCGCCCAGGCCCCGAAGTCAATGGCCTGAGGTTTTTTGGCGATCAGCTTGGTAAGCATGGGAGTAAAATCCGCGCTACCCCGGGGAGCAAAGGCTTTGTCCGTGATGGTTAAACCAATTTTCTTGGCCACAGTCTCAACATCTTCAGCCTGGATCAAACCGGTTTCGTCATCGGTGGAGGTTAGAGCGATCGTCTTCAGGTTGTATTTTTGGGCAACCCAGGGCAGGAGGATGGTATGACCCTGGATTGGCTCCATGATGGACCGGAAAGTATACGGGGCGCCGGGGTTGGTCGCTTTCTTGCCGCCGTACGTGTATCCAATGTGGAAAATCTTGTTTTCCGTAATCAAGGGATTGACGGCAATGACGCAGGTTCCTCCTGTTGTGATAATGTATTTTACTTTATTATAGTAAATGAGTTTATTGACCGCAGCCACTGCCTCCTTGGCATCGTACTTGTTGTCATAGACAATGAGCTTGATGGCGTAAGTTTCCTTGCCCACTCTTATCCCGCCGGTGGCGTTAATATCTTCAGCGGCAAGCTCCACCGCCCGCAGAAGCCCTAATCCGGTGGGGGCTGCAGGCCCACCAAGGGGGGTGTCAATGCCGATGACCAGGTCCTTGGCGAGCAAGGCCGGGGCGGGGAAAAGAAAAGAGATCAGCAACAGGGAGAGAAAAATGCCCAACATCGCAAAAACCTTACGCATGGTCCAACCTCCTTGTAAAGGGATGATAATGAGCCTCTGGTTTTCGGCGACCGCGTGCCCCCTTACTTCCATCCTCTCCCCCCAAGGAGACTTTGTCGCAATTCCGAGCTCGGGTTGCAACGCAGTTTCAATAGAGAGGGAGGAACTGAAAAGTCCGCTAATACCTGGAGTGCCTGCTCCAGAATGGGCTATTTCATCGCCCTCAGGGCTCCCCAAACTGCAGCAATGAAATCTTCAACCCGGGCGCCAGCGATCACCATCTTCTTCTCCTGCCATTCCTTCCGGAGGATCTCTTCCACTTCAGCCTCCCGCGCCGGAATGTTGCGGAGGGCGTCCTCCAGCTCTTCGGGCATCTCCCTTCGGGAAGGTTGCATATTGCCGGTAAATAAAACCTCGTAGACCCTGTCCTGGTGGACGCACAGATTCACTCGAATGATGGGTCCTGCGGAGACCTTGTAGACGAATTGAGAAACTATGGCTCCCGGCGGAAGATTCGCAAAACGCCTCCGGGTGGACTTGGCAAAGAACCACGGATCGTTGTCGTAGAGGTCTATGAAGGATTGCCGGAATTCCTTCTCCGCTTGGGTGATCTCACCGGGCCTTAAAGAGATATCGAAAGTCTCTTCCAGCGCCCGGGTCACCATCCCTTTGGCTTCAACAAGGGAGACCGGGCGGCCCAGTCCCTCTTCCAGAGAGCCCACCCGTTCGGAGATCGACTTGGCCTCCTTATCCGCAAATTTTTCCGGCGGGGGAATTAGGGCTTTCTCGGCGAGATGCATCGGCATGGGGGTGATGGTAAGGCCGACCCGTTCCACGGCTACCTCGCCGTCAAAAGCCAGACTGTGGGGGCCGATCTTCTTCCACTTCCCGCCGATCTCAATCTCCAGGTCATTGAGTGGACGGTGGCGGGCCCGGAGGTTCCATTCTCTCTCGATCCTTCGGGCGACCCCCTCGTTGACTTTACGGAATGCCTCGGCCATTCCTTCAGGCAGGAACCGCCGGTGGACGTATAAGCCCGCCAGGATATACCCTGGATGGCCGAAAATGAGACCCTGGGTCGGAATCCGTTTGACGGCGATGTCATGGCCCCTGCAGAATTCGAGGTCCACGTCAAAGTCCGGGCTGATGTAGTACCCCATTACCACGCTGGGACGGCGGAAAGTGAAAAGGGCGACCGTATCCGGAACCAGTCCCTCCTTCCGCGCTCTCATCAGAGCCGGAGAAAGGGCCATGGTGGATTCGGCGTAGGAATCTGTGGGGAGGTCGAGCAGGCGCCAGGATTTCATCATGCGTTTAGCGACTCTTTCGATCAGGGAAAAGGAAGAAAGAAAAAATGCAAAACATCCAAGTGAACCTTCGGGCTTTATATAAAAAATATCCTTCGGTGTCAAGGTTTATTCTAACCTCCCCCACCTCCCTTTTTCGTCGGAAGGGCCAGGTTCAGGCGCATGTGCGCCCCACTCGAAATAACAAAGCAGTGATCCTTCCATTCATGGCAAGGGAAGGGGTTGTCCGGGGGCCACAGCCAAAAGGTAAATTTAAAAATGAAGGGGGCGAGCTTTTCTCGCTCACCGGAAGACCTTCTATGGGAATCAATATCGTTTGAGTGCCCATTTGATTGCACAAAAATCGCTTGACAAGGGAGAAAACTAAAACTATTTTGTAGACGCTATCGTTGCGGACGCGTTTTTTCTGTATACAAAAATGGAAGAATGTAGGGCCCCTGGAGATCGTGAATGGGGGAAAAAATAGACAGGAAGCTTTTCAACAGAGAAGAAGGGAGGGTAAATCCATGATGGGGATCACCGCGTACGGAGCGTACATTCCTGTCTTTCGATTGAGCCGGGACTTAATGGCCAAGGCTTGGGGAAGGGGCTCGATCGGAGGCGAACGAAGTATAGCGAACAATGATGAAGATAGTGCCACTATGGCTGTAGAGGCTGTCTTCGACTGCCTACAAGGGGGAAACCGCAGCGATATGGGAGGTCTTTTCTTCGCCTCCACGACGGCACCCTACCGGGAGAAAGAGATTTCTTCCCTGATCGCCACGACCGCTGACCTTCCTCCTGAAATATTGACCGCTGACTTTGCCAACGGCCTCCGGGCCGGAACCGCAGCCCTCCGGGCCGCCTTGGATGCTGTGGGCAATGGCTCGGCCAAAAATCTTCTGGTCGCCGCTTCCGACTGCCGGTTGGCCTATCCGCAATCCGAATCGGAACAGGCCTTTGGGGACGGGGCAGCGGCTCTGGCCATCGGGAGTTCCGGGGTCATCGCCACCCTGGAAGGCCATTATGCCCTCTCCGACGAGATGATGGATGTGTGGAGAAAAGAGGATGACACCTTCGTCCGCTCCTGGGAGAGCCGCTGGGTTTTGGGAGAAGGATATTCCGAATTGATGCAGCGGGCTCTCTCCGGTCTGATGAAAAAGAAAGGCCTGGACGCCAAAGGGATAAGCCGGGTGGCCTTCTCCGCCCCGGATGCCCGCACCCACCGCCGCCTGGCCCAGGTCCTGGGATTTGACAGCAAGACCCAGGTGGTGGATCCTCTCCTGGGGCAGGTGGGAGATTGCGGGGCAGCCCATCCCATGATGCTCCTGGTATCCGCCCTCGAGACAGCAAAACCAGGGGATATGATCTTGCTGGGGGCCTACGGGAATGGGGCGGAGGCCTTTTTGTTCAAGGTAACCGGAGAGATCGCCCACCTCAAGCCCCGCAGGGGACTCAAAGGCTGGCTGCCGTCCAAGCTTGCCTTGCCCACGTACGAAAAATACCTCAGTTACCGGGGTATCCTGGAAACCCAGCCGGGTGACCCTTTCCGGCTTCTGCCTTCGGCCACCGCGTATTGGCGGGATGTGAGTTCCATCCTCCGTTTCCACGGAAGCAAATGCCGGAACTGCGGTACCCTGACGTTTCCCATTCAGCGGGTCTGCTATTCCTGCCGGACCAAGGACTCCTTCGATGAGGTGCGCCTGTCCGACAAGAAGGCAAAGGTCTTCACTTTCTCTCTGGACAACCTGGCTGGGCGCAGCGACGACCCGGTGGTGGTCCAGTCCGTGGTCGAATCGGAAGTGGACCAGGCGAGGATTTATTGTATGATGACTGATTGCCAACCGAAAGAAGTAAAGGTTGGCATGCCCGTGGAATTTACTTTCCGGCGGATCTATGAGGGCGCGGGGTTTCAAAATTACTTCTGGAAATGCCGGCCAGTGAGATAAGGAGGGAAAGGGCCATGGAAAGCATTAAAGATAGAGTAGCCATTGTCGGAATGGGATGCACCCAGTTCGGGGAAAGGTGGGACGCGGGACTCAATGACCTGGCCATCGAGGCTGCCTACGAAGCCTACAAGGACGCCGGGATAGGCCCGGAGGACATTGAGGCCTGCTACATGGGAACGGTAACGGCCCCCATGATCGGGATTGCCGGGACCGTGGCTGCGGAAGCCCTGAAGTTGCGGGGAATCCCCATCCTGCGGAACGAAAACTGGTGCGCCACCGGACACATCGCCCTGATCGAAGCCTTCATGGCCGTGGCCAGCGGCATGTATGATGTGGTCCTGGCCCTCGGCGTGGAAAAGCTCAAGGACACAGGGTTCCCGGGACTGGGAACCGGCCGGGGCATGCACCCCGTATATGAGGCCCGAAGAACCTCCCCCGGGTCCTTTTCCCTCATTGCCACCCGTTACTTCCACCAGTATGAAATCGACCCGGAAAAAGGGAAGGAGATGATCGGGAAGATCGCGGTGAAAAACCATGATAACGGGAGCCTCTGCCCCAAAGCGCATTTCCATAACCGGATTACCCTGGAAGATGTCATGAAAGCTCCCATCATTGCCTGGCCGCTCGGCCTTTACGATTGCTGCGGGAACAGCGACGGCTCAGCCGCAGCGATTATCACCCGGGCCGATATGGCCAAGAATTTCCGCCCGGACCCGATTTACGTCAAGGGGTTCGGGGTGGCCATGGATTCCATGCTTCCCCATTTCCGGCCGGGTTTCAGCTGGACCAGCTTTGATGCCCTGGTGCAATCCTCGCAGAAGGCCTATGAGCAAGCCGGGATTAAGAACCCGCGGGAGGAGATTGACATTGCCGAGGTGCATGACTGCTTCACCATTACGGAGCTGGCCATCTACGAAGATTTCGGCTTCAGCCCGAGAGGGAGGGCCAGGGAGGATATTGACTCGGGGTTTTTCACCTTGCAGGGAGGCCTGCCGGTCAACACGGACGGAGGATTGAAATGTTTCGGCCATCCTGTGGGGGCCAGCGGGATCCGGATGACCTACGAAGTGTACAAGCAGCTCCAGGGGAAAGCGGAAAAACCTGAAAGGCAGATCAAGAACGCCAAGCGCGGGCTTTCGCACACCTTCGGCGGTCCGCCGCAGCTCAGTGCCGTGGCCATTTTCGGCAATGAGAAGGGGTAAAAAATAAAGGGTTCAAGGGGCCTATTGAACCTTCGACCCCCCCCTTGAACCCTGTTTCTCAGGGCGTCTTCAACCCTGTGGATCGCTCGAGGAGCGCATTCGGTAGGCCTGTTGAATACGGTCCTTTATCCTGTGGTTCCGGTCTGAGAACTGAGGAAACGGTCCATGGCGATGAAGATGTGCTCTTTGACCAACTCCTCCACCGCTTTTTTGTTCTTTTCCCTGAGCAACTGGAGAATCTTCTCGTGAATGGCCATGGAATAACTATGGGCGTGGGGAATATCCAGATGATAAAGACGGTACAGGAAAATTTACTGCCTCAGGTCCGTCGCCAGCTGGACTAAATGCTTATTGTTACAGCTTCTGATGTAGAGGTCATGAAAGCGGTAATGATGTTCGATATATCCCCTTTTATCCCCTTCGTGATAAAAGCTCTCCATGTTCTTCAGACAAGTTTGCATTTCCCCAAGGGTCTTTTCTCCAATAAAATCCGTGGCAAGATTTGCGGCCAGCCCTTCTGCATAGGCCATTACGGGGTAAATTTCCTTCATATCTTCAAAGGACACTTTCCGAAGAAAGGTTCCTTTATCTGGAATTGTCTCTAAAAGCCCACGGGAAGTGAGAATCCTCAGTCCTTCCCGGATTGGAGTACGGCTTACCCCAAATACTTTTTGGAGATCTGCTTCTCCCAGGCGGTCTCCGCTGGTAAGTTTCCCCTCCGTCACTCTCTGCGTTATGTATTGATAGAGTCTTTGATCTAAAGGGCCTTCATTGCCATTGGCCCCAAAAAGTCTTCTCCGTTCTTTCATATTTATTTCCCCTCTTTTAACCTGTTCAGATTCACCTTCAAAATCCCTCTAAACCAAGAGAGCTGTGGTTGTCGAATCTGGAGATACGACCGAACTCTTTTCCCCGTTTTCTCGTAAGTGTGCCGCCGGCATCGCCCCAGGGCATATTTCTTGGCATACTTTCCGAAAAAGGGGCTTGGCCACCATAAAATGTAATTTTGCCCACTGCTAATCGCCGGGATCTCCCTACAACCAATCTCCTAAACGATCCCAAGGATCACCACCCTTCCCCTCGCCTTCCATATAACCGATCACAAACATGATCCCACCGTAGACTCATTTTTGTATACGATAAATTTAAATTTTATTCAACATATTTTTCCCCATCTTTTAAAGAGAAGGATAATAAGTCCCTCTTGTCCCGTCGGTATACTGCTGCGCAATCTCTCGCGACCTCCCTTCTATGAAATAATCATAAATAAATTTGTTAACTTAAATATCATCGACAAAAATTTGGAATCCGCAGAATTTTTTCTTGACAAAATTTTATTCTCAATATAAAAATGTATACAATTTCTTCGATGATAGGAAAAATAAAATTACTTTTAGATGCGACCGTGCTTTAATTTTCGTAATTCGTAAGTGGCCTTGCAGCTCAAATGGAAATCATAAAAAAACAAAAGGAGGTCCGTATGAAGAAACGAAGATGGTTCTGGGTTTGGGCATGGGCGGCGCTGGCTTTTGGGATCTTTTCAATTTCCAACACGGAGGCAGCTCCTCCCTTCAAAATTGGATTCATTGACGGCTTTACAGGGCCTTATGCGAATTTGGCCGCTGAAACTCGTCTCGGAGTCGAGATAGCCATTGGGGAAATTAACAGCAAAGGGGGAATCCTGAGCCGATCTATTGAACTGGTTATGCGGGATGATAAGTTAAAGCCAGATGCGGCCTTGAGGGCAGGCCAAGATCTTGTTTTAAGCGACAAGGTGGATTTCCTAATCGGGACCACAAGCAGTGCCTGTGCTCTCGCAGTATCCGGGTTTGCGAAAGAGAAAAAAATTCCATTTATCGTGACGATTGCCCAGTCGGAGCATGTCACCGGCAAGCATGGCCATCGTTATGTTTTCCGGATGACCACGAACACGCATTTATATTCGTATGCGGATGCACATGCGGCGGCCCGGCTGCCCATCAAAAAATGGTGGCTTCTCAATCCTGATTATGAATATGGCCATGCCTGCTACGACCAGTTTAAGAAGATGATCAAGGCCCTCAAGCCGGATGTCGAATTCGTTGGGGAAGGATGGCCTAAGCTGGGCGAACCCGATTACACGCCCTTTCTTACCCCATTTATGGCCTCCGAAGCTGGTGGATTGTTCAGTTCTGTTGCGGGCGCTGATTTTATGAAACTGGTGAAGACCGCCAAGGGCCTGGGAATGTTTCCCAAGAAAACTCTGCTTGGGCACGACATGGGATACCTTGTTAGTTATGTTCCCTTGGGAAAGGAAATGCCTGAAGGGATTTGGGGGGGGACACAATACGCTTTTTGGTTGTTCAAGGATAACTCGAAAAATAAAGCTTTTCACCAGAAGTTTGTCGACAAGATCGGTTATCCTCCCTCTCTGAGTGGAACCCAGGGGTACGAAATAGTTTGGGCGATTGCGAAAGCAGCCCAAAAGGCCAATAGCGTCAACCCGGAAAAGATCATCGACGCTCTCGAAGGCCTGAAGCTGGATACTTTCGCTGGACCCGTCACCCTCCGTAATTTTGATCACCAGGCCACCTGGCCTTTCTGGTACGGCCAAACCAAATACACCCCAGATTATCCATATCCTATCCTGACCGATGTCGCCAAATATCAGGATGAGGCCTATCCCAAGGAAGAAGATATCATCAAAGCCCGGGGTGGAAAGAAATAGCCCCTCCCTGCTCGGTTCGAATGACCGGGGCACCCGCACATTTTCGGGTGCCCCGAAGAGAATCGTTTTGATCTTCCCGAAACGAAGGCAAGAAGATGTTTAACCTCTTAATGATGCAATTCTTAGCCGGCCTGGGCTACGGGATGCTGATTTTTATCCTGGCTATCGGTCTTTCTCTCCTCCTGGGCGTAGCAAAAATCATTAATTTTGCCCATGGCTCCTTTTATATGCTCGGGGCCTATCTGTCCTTCACGCTGGTTTCGCATCTGGGCAATACTCCAGAATTGTTCTGGGCCGCTTTAATCCTTGCCCCCGCTGGCATAGCTCTCCTTGGAGCACTTTGCGAAATTTTCCTATTCCGCCCGGTATACCGGATCGAATTATTATTCCAACTTTTACTCACTTATGCTTTAGTTTTTGTCTTCAGCGACCTGCAGAAGATGATCTGGGGAACGGAAAACTATGTTTTCTCCCTACCGGCAGTCTTTAAAAAAACGATAAACATCTTTGGTCAGCATTTAGGATACTACAACCTCTTCATTATTATTCTGGGCCCCGTTCTCTGCCTGGTTCTCTGGATGGTCCTGAACAAAACGAAGATGGGCAATCTGATCTTGGCTGCGGCTTACGATCGGGAAATGCTTACGGCGCTGGGCGTTGATACCAAACGGCTCTATACCCTGACTTTTCT
>Ga0315282_10005062_pt1 | contig 22617 bp, 29 predicted proteins | sample YL17G07_20_MG_FD_203693 | JGI IMG/M metagenome (GOLD analysis project Ga0315282, IMG submission 203693) | Sediment microbial communities from Yellowstone Lake, YNP, Wyoming, USA - YL17G07_20 | ecosystem: Environmental > Aquatic > Freshwater > Lake > Sediment | place: USA: Wyoming | collected... | reverse complement strand
ACTCGCCATGACCTTGACTATGAGCGTTATGATGAGCCTTTTTTCCATAGTTTTTGGCAGTCTGTTCTGGGGGTTGGCATTTGTGAATTTCGCCGAGATTCTGATTATCGTTGTGGCAACCATGAGTCTGGGGCTAATCGTCTATCCCTTTGCCCTAGCCATCACTTTCACCGTCTTCAAGAAAGGCTTGGACTTAGACAGTGTGGCATACCCAATAATAACTGCGATTGCGGACCTTCTGGTAACAATCTGTTACGTGCTGAGCCTGACCTTGTTCTTTGCCCTAGGCATCTCGGGAAGATACCTTGTTTCTTTCTTTGCAATTCTGCCGGCAATCCTAGTCCTTTCCACCTTGCCCAGAAACATCCACAAGAAGGAATTCACGAAGCCTATTGTTGAGTCCCTCTTAGCATTGACCCTTATGGCGTTCATCGTCAACATCACAGGATCTGTTTTGCAGAGAATAAGCACTGCCGCAAATGGCCGGAAAGAAATTCTGATAGCTTACCCTGCGATGATCGAAGTGGTGGGGGATGTGGGTTTGGTTGTCAGCTCCACAGCTACGACGAGACTCGCGCTTGGACTGCTTAGACCATCATTGGTGACCATCAGGAAACACGGTGGGCCAACGTGGGGCGCATGGGCAGCTTCAGTGCCTATGTTCATCTGCTTTTCGGCGATATCGCTGGTGCTAGCGTGCGCGTTTTCGCCATATGCATTCTCGATTTTCGCTTGCATGATGCTAGTGTCAAATGTGATCGCTGTTCCTGCGGTTGTCCTGATTTCCTATGCTCTTGCGATCCTGACTTTTCAGAAAGGCTTAGACGTTGACCACTTCGTGATTCCAATCGAAAGTTCTCTTGCTGGCGCCATAACGTCAATTGCCCTGCTTGCGGCTTTGCTGTTGATAGGCTGATTTGGGATAGGATTAAAATATCCCCTGTATCCTATTGTTTCAGACGGAGCGAACCCCATCAATATGCCCCCGCTAGAAAAGGTGAAATACAAACCCATACCTGTCAGGGAACTGTTTCTGGAAATGAAGAACCTTTCCGAGTTGATGATTGACCTAGCCTATTCAGCTGCGTTGTTTAATGACAGAGAATTGGCTGAGGACGTTTTGGAACTTGAGAACCGCGTTGACACTTTGGGTTACCTGCTGGAAATGACCATAATGATTGCGGCAAGAGACGCTCAGGACGCCGAAGCGCTGACAGGAGTATCCACAGTGGCTTCCGCGGCTGACAAAATTTCAGATGCGGCCGCAGACATAGCTGTAATCGTGACGCGGGACATCGGTGTGCACCCGATTGTAACCAAGGTCTTCGAGAGGGTTGAAGAACGCCTGATGCAAGCCAAAGTGGAGAAGGATTCAAGAATAGTTGGGAAGCGCGTGTCGGACTTGGGTTTAGCAGCGAAAATGGGCGTTGACATAATTGCCATTCGACGCGACAAGGATTGGATAATAGACCCGAAGAAGACTGCGGAAATCGAAGCTGGTGATGTGCTGATCACTCGCGGCACTGCTTCAGGAACTGAGGAGTTCAAAGAGCTTGCTGAAGGAAAACCTCTTGAACCAAAGAGCAAGTCTCTAGGACACGTTAGTGAGAAACAGTTTGGAAAGATTGTTGAAAGCTTCGTTGAGCTCAAAGATACTTCTGAGTTGATGATTGACTTGGGCTACTCCTCGCTGCTGATGAACAGCAAAGAGTTGGCTGAAGAAGTACAAAGGCTTGAGGAGTATGTTGACAATTTGCACACCGATTTTGAGCTGCTGGTGTTGAAAAGCGAGTTCAAGAAGGAAGAGGCGAAAGGTCTTCTCGGACTGATACGGCTGGGCGTTGCTACTGAAAAAATAGCGGACGCAGCAGCACAGATATCTGAGGTTGTTTTGAGAGGAATAGAACCGCATCCTGTGCTGAAGCTCACGATAGAGCAGGCTGAAGAGACAGTCACCTACGCACGGGTAGCTCAAGACTCTTCCTTGGTGAACAAGACATTACGGGAAGCACGAATTCCCGAGGAAACTGGCATGTGGGCCCTTGCCATAAAACGCGGAGACAAATGCGTGAGACCCAAGCCCGAATCCAAGATTGAGGCAGGCGATGTCATAATTGCCTCGGGCTATGCTGAGGGAGAAGAAAGCCTGAAGAGATTGGCATCTCCATAGTTTGCCGATCAACGAGTAGTTGGGATACTTATTTTGGATTCATTAATACTATAAACTCGGGCTCCAATTCTATTGTGACGGAGGGTTGCCCATCATAAGAAAAAAGGAACTTAACGGGGAAAATCGAAGCTTCACCTGTCCAAACCCCTCTTGCGGCAAGGTTTTCGACAACCCTATAAGGGCCGAGAATCATAGCGCAAAAAAGACTGAACGTTATGAGGCTTGCCCTTACTGCTTAACTGACATTACAGTTGTGACTACCTCTGAACCCGCGGAAGACAGACTGGAACATGATGTGAGCAACGTGAAGAATGAGCCACTGATTATCCAGCATGCTGAAAGGAAACCGCCTGAGCCTCCTGCGAAAGTGAAGTGTACGCACGAATTTGGATACTTGAGCAAACGTGACTCAAAAGAGAAAATACCTGAAGAATGCATGTTGTGCGAAAACATAGTGCAGTGCATGCTTAAGGCCATAACCGGCTAAGTTGCTAACCTTTGATACGCACATGCTCTTTTAAGCTGTTCGAATTTTCTGAGAATGGGCAGGAGACAGTATAGTTGTCGCGACCTTGCAGAAGAGGGCTCCTGGGGTTATTACGTCAGCCACTTCTCAGACTAGGGAATTGAACGCTGAGACAGTGGCAGTCATCGCAACCAGTTTTCTGAAGCGAATCGGAAATAAGGGCAGCTTGAAAGCCAAACGAGTGTCGCTGGAGGAGAGCACCTATACTGTTGAGGTTGAGATGAAGACGCTTATGGTCATCGTTCAGGTCGACGCGAAAATGCATGAGATCAAATCGTACGAGATACAGCCTAAGGGTGAAGAGGCTTCTTCTGCGTCGTTTTCCCCGAAAATTATCATGATGACGTTTGAGGTCTCCGCAGCTGCCTACGTTGGATTATATTTTGCGCTTAAAATGTTCGGACTATAAGGCTTGCTGTTGGTCTTCTACGTAAAATATGAATAGAAATAGCTTCTTGGGCGAATGAAGCTTTCAGAAAAAGTTCGCTAGACTTCAGTCTTCTTTTTCTTTTCGGGTTTCTTCTCTTCCTTGGGCTCCTCTGCTGGTTTCGCTTCTTCTTCAACGACTGTTGTTTTCTCTTCGATCTCTGTTGTGATCTCTTCTATTGGCTTCGGTGGTGGGGTTGTGGCCATTGTCCAGCCTATCCATGCGCCTATGCCCATTATGGCGACGAACGCTATGAAAACGGGTACAGCTATTATCCAGAATTGGGTTTGAGACATCCAAGATGTATCAATGCTTGATCCGAATACTGAGAGCCACTGAGGGTAGAAGAGGGTTACAATGTAAAGTACAGCGATTACTGCGCACAGGAGGAATATTATTCCGCCGATTGATTGATCTTTGCTCACCATTTCTATACATCACCACATGTAAGCCATGTTTACATCTTTACGCCTTTTAAGTTTTACCGTGCTTTTCGGGTTTTCTCTGCTAGATTGTTCCTGCTTCCCAAGTTGCCAGATACTTCTTCTGTTCGCCTGTGAGCTTGTCAATGTTTACCTTCATGGCTTTGAGTTTCAGTTTCGCGACAGTCGCATCTATTTCTTTCGGCACTGGATAAACCTTCGGCGGCATTTTCTTGGTTTTCGCCAGATTCTCAGTGCAGAGAGCTTGGTTTGCGAACGACATGTCCATAACTTCCGAAGGGTGTCCTTCTGCCGATGCCAAGTTTACAAGTCTTCCGTCTGCCAAGAGGTAGAGTCTTCCGCCGTCCTTGAGCGTGTACTCTTCAAGGTTTGGTCTGATAGTCCTTCTTGACTTGGCAAGTTCTTCTAGGTCTTTTAGGTCTATTTCTACGTTGAAGTGTCCGCTGTTGGCTAGGATTGTGCCGTCTCTCATTTTTTGCATGTGCTCTTTTCTTATGACGCTTGTGTCGCCCGTGGCAGTCACAAATATGTCGCCGACTATTGCGGCTTCGGCTATTGGCATCACTCGGAAACCGTTCATTGCGGCCTCGAGGGCTCTGAGTGGGTTTACTTCGGTGACTATTACGTTTGCTCCCATCCCTTGGGCTCTCATGGCTATTCCTCTTCCGCACCATCCGTAGCCGCAGACCACGAAGTTTTTGCCTGCGAAGAGGATGTTCGTGGCTCTCATGATGCCGTCTAACGTGCTTTGTCCTGTTCCGTAGCGGTTGTCGAACAGATATTTCGTGTAAGCGTCGTTAACAGCTATGATGGCGTATTTCAGTGCTCCCTTTTGCTCCATGGCTCTCAGTCTTAGGACGCCCGTTGTTGTTTCTTCGGTTCCGCCTTTGATGTTCTGCAGTGCTTCTGTCCTTTTGCTGTGTATTGTGCCGACGAGGTCTGCGCCGTCGTCAAGTGTTATCACGGGCTTGTGGTTTATCGTGCGTTCCACGCACCAGTAGTATTCATCCGTTGTCTGTTCTCGCCAAGCAAACACGTGAACGCCCTTCTCCGCCAGAGCTGCTGCCACGTCGTCCTGCGTGGAAAGCGGGTTGGAACCGCATAACGCAACTTTCGCGCCGGCGGCAAGGAATGTCTCAATGAGGACGCCTGTCTCTTTCGTCACGTGCAAGCATGCGCCTATGGTTAGGTCTTTCAGCGGTTTTTCCTTGCTGAATCTCTCTTTTATCTGGTTGAGGACGGGCATGTGTTTTGAAGCCCATTCTACCTGTAAATGTCCCTTAGGTGCGAGGGAAGCGTCTTTCACCTTGAAGCTTTTCATTTTAGTTTTCCCTTCTCGTATGCTCATTCATACTGACTATTTAATGTTGGCTTCTAGCTTGTCAAGAAGGCATGCCTTCGCTTTCTCGGCAGCTTCCATAACTTTTCGAATGTTGAGTGTTGTCAGCTTTCTGTTTTCCATGGCGATTTTGCCGTTTATTATTACGGTTTCAACGTCAGAGCCTTTCGCCGCGTAGACTAGATGACTTGTCACATTGTACAGCGGGCACAGGTGTGGTTTGGCGAAGTCTACTATTACCAAATCTGCCTTTTTGCCCGGTTCTATCGAGCCTATTTCCTTTTCCCATGACAGGGCCTTTGCGCCTTCGATTGTGGCCATTTCCAAGACTGTTTCTGCCGGCATCAATGTGGGGTCCTTGTTTGCTCCCTTGTGCAGAATAGCAGCGGTTTTCATGACTTCGAACATGTCCGCGGTGTTGTTTGAGCACGGGCTGTCGGTTCCAAGCGAGACGGTTACGCCTTTCTTGAGCATTTTTGGCACTGAGCTTATGCCTGACGCGAGTTTGAGATTTGAGATTGGGTTATGCGAAACTTTGACATTGCGCTCTTTCATTACCGCTATGTCCTTGTTCGTGAGCGCTACGCAGTGGGCAGCGATTACATGCTTATCTAAAGTGCCTAAGGAATCCAAGTACGCCATCAGTCCGCCTTTCAGGTGGATGTTGAAGGCTTTCTGAAGTCTGTCTTTTTCGTCGTTTGTTTCGGCTACGTGGATATGGCCTATTATCGGCGCTTTTTTGGAGCCGTATTTCTTGTCCAATTCCGTTCTGATTTGTTTCAGTTCCTTCATGTATTCTGGGTCGACTGTATACGGTGCGTGGGGGTCGACGCTTGCGCGGATCAGCCCGTCAGCCTTACCATGCCAATTCCTAGCCAAGTGCAGAAGCGCTTTCTTGTCTTCTTTTTTTCTCCATGAGAAGCAAACGTGGCCAACTACTGCTCTTAGGCCTGCGTCTGCGAAGGCTTTTGCCTCGTTTTCTTCCGGTGTGTAGTGGTACATCGTGTTGACGGTTGTGGTTCCGCTCATTATAGATTCCGCGGCCGTGAGTTGGGCTCCGACGTAGATGTCGCGTGGCGTCATGTGTTTTTCTATCGGCCAAATCCATCTTTCCAGCCATTCCTGAAGCGGCAGGTCATCTGCGTATCCTCTCAGTAAGCTCATCGCCGCGTGCTGGTGAGTGTTGATGAGGCCGGCTATGACGACCTTGCCTTTTACATCTATCCTCTCATAGCCTCTACCGTACTTCCGTTTCAGGTCTGAGCATTTCCCAACAGCTGCTATTTCTTGGCCTTCAATAATGACTGCGCCCTCTCTGATTATCCTCTTCTTAGACGTGATTATCGTAGCGCCGTCCACAAGGAGGTTCATGAATCTTCATCGTTAATGTGCTGTTGATTTCGAATTTAAACTTAAGCACGTTGGCTTGAAGGTTAGCATAATCTAGAAATATGTGGTGAAGCATAGTTTTGTTTGGGATGCAATCTTTGAGTGCATCCGAAACCTTTGAGGCCTCTGTCTTCAGGCTGATCTTTTTCCTTTTTGCAGGGATCCTCATTTTCCTAGGTGTCACTTCCTGGTTTCTTCGTGAGACTGCGGAAGGGGCCGACACTTTCACCTATTGGCTTATTGCTGGTAGAGAGCCATACATTGAAGATGACGACAAGAGACGAGAGCACTTCGAGTTCTGAAGTAAGTTCGCGCTTGCTATGGGAGCGCCGTTTTTGCTTCTTTCAATCCTCCTTCCTGATGACTATATTCTCGCATCTAGCGTCTTTGTGACGCTTGCAATGGTTTTGGCTGTCCTGTTCATGCATTTGATGTTCGTTTCTGACGCCGTTGAAAAAACCCACGAAGACGACAGTGCTGCAGATGAAGTGGAAACTGAGAAGCTTCTTGAAGACGAAGATCACGGCAGACTCAAAGATTAGCCGATCCGCCTATTGTGGTTAAGGCTTATTTTCTACTTGCTTGACTATTCGTCTGAGGGATGAACTGGTTGGACAATGTTGACAAGATCATATGGATTTTGCCCGGGTTAGGGCTTTTTGATGTTGCATCAACGTTCTACATGGAATATCTGGGGTTTCACTTGGAGCTCTATGAGGGGGGAGTTTTTGCCGCGTTTTTTGTTGGCTCGGCATGGATTTACGTTTATGCTGTAGCTTACCTGCTGGGATTGTGTGCGCTTTCGTACGTTCTATGGGACATCAAGAACAAGCGGCTGGACCAGTCTATGTTAGGAGACAAGGTCGTTTACCTCTTTCTTGTGGGAGCCGCATGTTTTGCCTACGTGCGCGTGACCATGGCTTTCACGAACAACCTCCTGCTGCCTTACTACATTAGTCGTCAGATTGGAGCAGAGTTGATAACTCTCCTCGTGGTATCGAGTATGTTTTTCACTTTGGGTTTGTATCTTTGGCGTGACGTTCTCAAATGGGTGAAACCTGATGGGAAAGAGAAGAAACGATGAGGGGTTCTTTGCCGATTTCGAGAAGACGTGCGCGGAATGGCACCCGCGACTTAAGGGCAAGGCTCACAGACTGCGCCAAGTGCACGGTGATTTCCACCCTTGGAACGTGCTGTTCCGCAAGGGCACAGATTTCACAGCGTTGCGTCGCAGCAGGGGAGATTGCGGCGAACCCACTGATGATATGGCTGCGATGGCGATCAACTACCTGTTCTATTCCCTGCAGAAGCATGGCAAGCCAACTGGAGCCTTTCAAAAATGTTCCTGCTTTTTGGAAGAACCATTAGGGCAAGACTAGCGACAAAGAGGTATTCAGCGTCAAAGCAGTATGTCAGCGGGTAGATTAAAGGATAAATAGGGTTTCAGGCTAAAGGTTCTATTGTGTCTGGTGTCCGACTTGGGTGTTGAATCTCTTGATGACTTGAAAAGGGCGTTGAAAGAGACCGGCTACTCGGATAGGGCCGTCAGTGAAATACTGAAATGGTACAAGGACAACAATTCCAATAGGGGAGCATGAAAGGCACCTGCGACCTGGTAATCTCAGCAGGCAAATGCATCACCACTGTGATTGGTGCCTGCCTTGGGCCCCTCAATCAGAAGAGCATCCATGCGTTCCTGTTGTCTTTGCTCTGCGAAGGCTGTGGTTCCAAAACCCGTCTGCTCACTTGAGAAGCGCGGCGTAAAGGTTTAATCCTGTTCTGTCTCAACTTAACTGCGAAGGTGTGCCCAGTTGAGAGAACCTTTTGCCGAGTTTTTCAAAACTGAGCTAAGGCCCGGAACTCTGCTGATTACATGTGGGCTCCCAGGAACTTGGAAGACGGAGACCGCAGAGGAAATCTCGAAAATCAAGGGATACCTCATCCTTCGAAGCGACTTGATTAGGTTAGAGGTTCTCAGGAACGAAGATGTCTTTGACGAAAAGGTTGCGTCGAATATGAGCAAACGGCTGTCTGTTTACGATGAGTTGTTTCGCCGAGCAGAGGATCTTGTACAGAAGAGCAAGAAAGGCGTAATTCTGGATGCTACGTTTGTCACTCAGGAACTGCGAAGGCGTGCCGCTGAGATCGCCGCAAAGCACAACATGGCTTTTGTTATACTCCAAACTCACTGTTCTGAGGAAGCGTCATTCGCGAGGATTTTGAGAAGAACTAAAGAGAATTATCAGTCAAACGCCTTAACCAAGGAAGCTTATCTTAACAACAAGAAGAAGTTTGAACCTGTTGACTTGGATGACTTAGAAAAGAGATATCCGCAGCTCAAAATAATGCACTTGACAGTCGACACAGAGCATGATTCTCCTGAAGATTGGTACATAATCGGAATGGAAAAAAGGTAATTGGGCGCCGTCTTGTTATGATAATAGATTTGCATATTCATTCGAAGAGCTGTTCTGACGGAAACTTGACAGTTGAAGAAATCGCTAGAGAAGCCAAGACCAGAGGAATTGGGTTAATATCGATTACAGATCACGACTCGATTGGCTGTCAAGAGAAAGCTGTGGCTTTGGCACGGCAAAATGGAATCCGCTATATTTCTGGAGTTGAGTTGAACGTAACCTTCTCACACCCTAGATACAACGAGGGAAAGCCAATATCGTTGGATTTCTTGGGTTATCAATTTGACATAAAGAACAGGGAGTTAAAGGGCAAGCTTCAACGAATGGCAAAATACCGAGAGGAAAGGGCTGCAAAGATCTTGGATAAAATCAATGCAGAATTTGAAAAAGAAGGAATAGAAAAGCTAACGAAGAATGATATGAAGAAGATTCAGGATTCCGCTGACGGAGTGCTTGGGAGACCTCACATAGCAGACTATTTGGTGAAAAAGGGAATTGTTAGAACCAAGCAAGAAGCTTTTGATAGGTATCTTGTGAAGTGCGATGTGCCCAAATATCCTCTTTACATTGAAGAGGCGTCGAGATTGGTAAGAAATGCTGGAGGAATAATAGTTTTGGCTCATCCTAACGATCCTCATGGAACCTCACTTGTGACACTGACCAAATCGCTGCCTGAACAAACAGAGATAATCGAAGAATCATTTTTAAGATACATTGATGGCGTAGAGTGTTGGCACTCCAGAAATGACGCCCTAACAACGAATCATTACATAAAGTTTGCAAAGAAACATGGGCTTATCATGACTGGGGGAAGCGATTGCCATCAAAAGCCGATCCTAATGGGAACGGTGAAAGTCCCCGAATACGTAGCTGAGCAATTCAACTTTGGATGGAAGAACGTCGTATCTCCAAAAGTATAACGTAGTTCCAACTGTTATAGGTATGGCCGCGATGTCTCTCCTAAATCTCTCTTTTCTTCTTATCCAGTTCTCTGAAGTTGGCAGCCCGACGCTGAAAAAGCGGGCGCTAGGGTTGGAATCGCTTTTTGAATGGGGAGGCAGTTTGGCTATAGGTCGTTCAGTTCAAGAAATCTTAACTGGTTGGAACATATTTGCAGGATAGATGTGGCCTTATGTATTGTTGACCTATCTATTATCGAACCTCATTGTTGGTACGATTTTGCACCCAGGTGGGAAAAGAAAATGAGTTAAAAGGATTAAGCGGAAGAAACATAGAATTAAGCTGGATACTCACGACTATTCGAGAAGGGACAAGAAAACTCGTAGAAGAACGGTTCGAATGCACCACATCAGAAAACGTAATGCTGTTTCGTGCGCGTTTTTGAGTTGATTAAAGAGTTTTCGCGTAGGTGGAGGCTAGTTTGAAGTATGCCTTTGCTTCTGTCATTGCTGCACTCCTTTCTTCTCTACCTACGTTTGGGTCTTTAAGTATGAAACTGGTGACTTTTCCTCGCACGTAGGCTCGGTAGCATTTGTAGAAAGGAAGGAGTTTCGTCAGCTCTTGGTCTCCAGAGTATTTGACATATCTTTCGACGAAGAAGCTAGACAGATCGGTTCGTTCTTTGAAGTCTAAGTCCATGGCCAAGAAGGCAACGTCGGAGGCAACGTCAGAATACCTGAATCTTTCGTTGAATTCTATCACATCAAAAATGTAGACTCGGTCTGCAACAAATATGTTACCCGAATGGATGTCTCCGTGACAATCTCTGACGCGATCTTCCGCTATCCTCTTCTCAAAAAAGGACGCGTTTCTCTTCATGAAATCGTCGACTCTTTCACGGATTAGCTTGAAATCCGCTGCGGATATCGTTTTGCCGACAAACTCCCGAGTCTGGTCGAAATTCTCGTTCCAATTGGTTTCCAATATCGCTAGGGAACCGAACTCGCTTATCCTCCTGTTCGTTTCCGCCTTTGAATGGAATTCCGTGATGATCTTCGCTATTCTGTCGATGAGCTCACTGTCCACCTTGTTCTCTTCGAGCAACTTGGTCATTATCTTTTCTTGAGGCATTCTCTTCATCTTCACGGCGTACTCAACGGTTCGTCCTTTGCCTTTTATCTTGATAACGTTTGATCTGTTGATGGGAACAACCTCGAGGTACATGTCTCCGCACAGTCGCCTGTTGAGTTCTAACTCTTTTTCGCAAAAGAGACGTCTCTTTTCGAGGGTTGTGAAGTCTAGAAATCCGAGGTTTACAGCCTTCTTCATCTTGTAGACGAAGTTTCTGGTCAGAAAGACGAAGGATATGTGGGTCTGAGTCAGTTCAATTCTGCCTGTTTCCTCGTCATAGGCTTCAGGCTTCATTAGAGCTTTCACGACTTGCTTCTGAACCGACATCTTCCGAATCTGCTTCCTATATGGCGTTTGGCAACCTTTCTGTTATGGACAAAACCTCAATGAGCCATATAGATGTTCCCACAAGAAAAACCTGAACCCCGAAGTAACAATAGACAGTCCACACCACACTTCTGAGCGAGCCGCCCAGCAAATCCTTCAGAAATCGCTAGTGACGTATCACTGACTTCATTGTCTCTTGCGTGCCCGCATCATGTAATAGTCTGGGAAGGTTCCTTCCTTGGCTAGGAATTCCTGCCATGTCTTTTCAACAGACTTGGAAAATGCTGTCATAAGGTCTCCATCACGTATTTTGGCAATAAGCTCTGGCATGATTTCTCGCCATTCTTCCATCACTTCTCTGGACAGAGGCGCTCCTCCGAATCTCTGCAGTTCGAAATCTTTGAAGCCGACCAGCCTTGCGGCAAACTCGAGTTCTTCTGGGTATATCTCTGTATAATGTTCGCCATCAACAAGCTCAGCAATGGCTTTGTAGGTTTGCCAACGCCTAACCTGAATCTCTTCTTCAGGCTTCGATGCTCTGTGAAGAGGGTACTCGTCGTCGATTACCAGCCAGCCGCCTTTCCTCAGAGTTCTGTAGAACTCGAACAAAGCTTTCACAGCCTTGAGCGGTCTATCATTAACCGCGCATATGGTAGCATGGCACACGACTAGGTCGATTGATTCACTTTCGATTTGTGGCATGTTGGTCAAATCGGCTTCTACAAACTCAACTAAGCCCGCAAGTTCACCAAGCTTCTTCTTGGCTGGGGGAAATACTTCTGGGTCGTTGTCAATACTGATGATTCTTCCACTGCCAGCCTGTTTGAGTTTGCTTGCCAACCAGCGTGTCGTGTTAGCTGCGCCAGTGGCAGCATCCATGATAACCAAACCTTGAAGGTCGATTCCTTTCAGCATGAATTCTCGAGAGTTCATAACGTGGCATCTCCAGTGATTCTTCCTCTAATATGGAAAGGTGATTTTATCCCTTTTCCTATTCAAATGCAGGGCATTGGTTTAAACGAAAATGAAGGACTTATAAGATGTTTGTCGCTTTGCAATATCTGATAGCTGCTACGGTGATTGGTGTTGGCTAGGAACACAAGGAATCTAATCGGCTACTGCGGTTTGTATTGTGGTGCTTGCGGCATATACCAAGGGAGAATAAAGCAAGCTGTTGAAAACCTGAGAAAGGTGATCAGTGCCTACGGCTTTGACAAGGCAGCACCGGAACTGGCGAAATGGGAGCCGGCGCTTAAACACTATGCAGAGTTCGAGCAGGTGATGGATGGTTTTGTCAAGGTCTTCGGCGGATGCCCTGCATGTGCAGGAGGCGGTGGAGACCCAACCTGTGCGGTTCGTGAGTGCTGTAAACCAAGAGGCTATACTACATGCGCTGAATGTACTGAAATGGAGACTTGCCAAAAAGTGGAGAGATATCCTTGGGCAAGAAAGGAACTGAAGAAGATCAAGGCTACGGGCGTCGACAAGTGGACTGAAGAGATGCAGAGAAAAGTCGACGCGGGCTATTGTTCCCTTGACGAAAGGCTCTAATGAGCAGGTCAAGCGGCTAAGTCTTTCCAATATAGGTTAGAACTGTTTCTGCCTGTTCCTTTGAGATATCTCCAGACACAAGAAGACTTTTGGCCAATTCAGAAATCTTCGCCAAAGCGTGAACTCTGTAGCCCCGCTTCTCAAGTTTTTCCTTTCCGCCCTGCTCTCGGTCAACTACAACCATCAAATGCTGAACCTTTGCACCCAGTTCTCCTAACGGCCTCATGCCCTCAAGCTTAGACAAACCTTCACTGATAACGTCATCAAAAAACAGCAAGTGATCGCCCTTGACAACTTCGGCTCCTGCGATTCTTCCAGTTACGCCGTAAACCTTCTCCTCCTTCCTCACCACAACGCACGGCAAATCCACCAGACACCCGATACTCGGCAAAATTAGCGCACCCTTCAACTCAATCGAAGCCAACTTGTCTATCCTCTCAACTGCCATGAGATTCTTTATTTCGCACGCAGCGATCCCCGCAATCTTGCACAGTTCCTTCGGGGAAGAAAGCAGACAAGCAAGATCAATGTAATACGGACTCAAAGCCCCGGACTTGATGCGAAAACTCCCAAACTTCAAACACCCAGAACGGTAGAGCGCACCAGCAACCTCAGACGCAATGTCACCCATTTCAAACCCCAAAAAGACTATGCTTCTCGAAATTTAACACTTGCCAGAGACAAGCCACAAACTGGCCAAGCCTGTCTCGTCACTCCCAGAAGTTCAATCTATGTATAGAGAAGGGATAGATGTCTCCCGGACGCGTAGGGATAACATCAGCTGACTAGGAGGGCCTAGAAGGGAGTGAGCCCCGAAACCTATAGAAAACGATGGAATGATTAGCAGCCACAGTTACAGGTTGAGCCGAAAAAGCGACGGTAACGTTTATAACTTATTGTTCTCATTCCTAGAAGACACGAAGCGGAAAAACGATGGGACATCGCAAAACCCACGCACCTAGACATGGTTCTCTCGCATACTTACCTAGGAAACGGTCCACACAATTACTCGCCAGAATACGTTTCTGGCCGAGAATACAAGCAGAAACGCCTCGGCTTCTCGGTTTTGTAGGCTTCAAGGCCGGAATGACGCACGTATTCACAATTGAAGACAGGAAACGTTCACCTGACTTCGGCAAAGAAGTCATACGACCAGCCACAGTTTTGGAAACACCCCCCATCCTCGTGTGCGCCGTGAAAGCTTACACAAAAAACATTTACGGCCTGCGAACCCTGAATGAGGCATGGGTGAAAGACCCACCAGACGATTTGGAACGTGTGTTCACGCTTCCAGAAAACTTCAACACGGAAGAGGCCCTCAAGAAAATTGAGGAGAACATGCCTAAAACCGTGAAAATCCGCGTCATCGCCATCACTCAACCCAGACAAACTAGTCTGCCAAAGAAGAAACCTGACATGGCCGAAATAGAATTGGGTGGCGGAACAATCCAACAGCAGTTCGACTACGCCAAAAACCTGCTGGGAAAAACCATAACACTGCCTGAAATCTTCAAGGAAGGCCAGTTCGTAGACGTAGCCTCCATATCAACTGGAAAAGGCTTCCAAGGACCAGTAAAACGCTGGGGAGTAACCATTCTTCAAGCCAAGGGAAGAAAAACCAAAAGAGGCGTTGCCACCCTGGGGCCATGGAACCCGCACCATGTGATGTACAGCGTACCAAGAGCTGGACAAATGGGCTACCATCAAAGAACAGAATACAACAAACGCATCCTCAAAATGGGTGCAGACGGCAAAGAAATCACGCCGAAAGGAGGCTTCATAAGATATGGCGAAATCCACGGATCATACGCGCTTCTGGCAGGCAGCATAGCAGGCACCGAGAAACGTCCAATTCGACTGCGTTATCCAGCGCGCCCACCGAGAGACGTTGCAGAAGAACCACCGCAGATCACGCAGATATCTCTGGAATCGCCGCAGGGAAGGTAATCGGTGAAGGCAGATGGCTAAGAAAACAGTGAAAGTCTTCAACCTCGAAGGAAAATCAACCCGCAAGATGGAACTGCCACCTGTCTTTGCCACGCCACTGAGGCCAGACGTCATAAAACGAGCCGTTCTGGCGATACAATCATCCAGATTCCAACCGCAGGGAAGAGATCCAATGGCTGGAAAGAGAACCTCTGCCGAATCCAGAGGCACAGGGTTTGCCATGGCCAGAATACCCAGATTGAAGGGGCAATCAGGGCGAGCAGCGTTTGCGCCTGGAACGGTAGGCGGCAGGCAATCGCACCCGCCAGTTTCTGAAAAGAAAATCGCCAGACGAATCCCCAAGAAAGAAAAACGTCTAGCTCTGCTCTCCGCAATAGCCGCCACAGCTTCAAAAGAAACCGTAGCTGCTAGAGGTCACTCAATTGTTGACGTTCTCGAAATTCCACTGGTAGTAACTAACGACTTGGAAGCGTTAAAGAAGACAAGAGAAGTTGAAGAAACCCTTATACGGTTAGGCGTGTTGTCCGACATCTACCGAGTGGAAGAGAGCAGAAAAGTCCGCGCTGGAAGAGGTAAAAGCCGAGGCAGAAAGATCAAGCAGGCAGTCGGCCCGCTCATAGTCGTGGCCGAAGACAAAGGAATAATGGAGGCCGCAAGAAACATACCCGGTGTAGACGTAGCCCGAGTCAGCAGTCTGAACGCTGAAATGCTTGCCCCCGGCACACATCCAGGAAGATTGACAATTTGGACAGACAGCGCCCTTGAAAGGCTGAATGAACTATACGGTGGAGGAAAACAGGCATAATGGACCCTTATGATGTTATCCTTTATCCCTTGATGACTGAGGCGGCAAGTCTCATGGTTGAAAAGGAAAACAAGCTGGTCTTCATGGTCAGTTTGAAAGTGGCAAAAAGCGACGTGAAGAAGGCAGTTGAAGAGCTGTACGAGGTTAAGGTGGAGAAAGTCAACCTTCTAGTTACGCCTCAAGGAGGAAAGAAAGCTTTCGTCACACTCCACCCAGACTTCAAGGCAGCTGACGTCGCAATCAAACTTGGAATACTGTAGATCATCGAAAGAGGAATAGTCAATGGGAAAGCGAATTCGTGTTCAAAGGCGTGGGCGCGGCGCCCCCACATTCAGAGCCTCAACCAACAAACGCGTAGCTCCCTCACGGTATCCCTTATCAGTTAATACGAAGGAATATCTTGGAAAAGCAGTCAACGGCGTTGTTGAGGACTTCGTTCATGACCCTGGACGAGGGGCTCCCCTTGCCTTGATAAGATTCGAAAACGGAAAAACATGCTACACCGTTGTTCCTGAAGGGATAGGCTCGGGCCAACAGATCCAGATAGGCGAAAAAGCCTCAGTGGAAATCGGCAACATCCTCCCACTCGGCAAAATCCCCGAAGGCACCATGGTCTGCAACATAGAGCTCCGTCCTGGAGACGGCGGCAAAATCGCGAAAAGCTCAGGAACCTACGCCACCGTTGTCGGACACACTCCTCAAGGAACTATCATCAAGCTTCCGTCAAAGAAGAAAAAATACATAGCTGACAATTGCAAAGCAACAATAGGCGTTGTCTCAGGCGCAGGCAGAACCGACAAACCCATGCTGAAAGCCGGCTCCAAGTTCCACTTCATGAAAGCAAAAGGCCACAAGTACCCGAGAACCCGCGGAAGAGCAATGGGCGCTTTTGTGCATCCTTACGGCAGCAGCAAGAGAAGCGCCCGAAGAGGCACTACTACATCGCACGGTGCGCCGCCTGGGCAGAAGGTCGGATTGATCGCCGCCAGAGGTGCAGGTAGGAAGAAGAAAAGTGCGCGCTCCGCCGCCATAGCAGAAGGTTTATAGCATTTCAAGCTACCAGTGGGGTGAGGAAAAATGCCAAAGGAATTCGCATACCGCGGCTATTCGCTTGAACAACTGCAAGGCATGTCCATGGACGACTTCATCAACCTGCTTCCTTCAAGGCAGAGGAGAACCCTCCACCGCGGTTTGAAATCCGATCAGAGAATACTTCTGGAAAAGCTGAGAAAGGCAAGAGAAGCTCTCAGAAGCGGAGGCGACGCGTCAGTCAAAACACACGTTCGCAACATGATCATCCTCCCTGAAATGGTAGGCATCAAAATCCTCATCCACAACGGCAAGGATTTTGTGACTGTGGAAATAAAGCCTGAAATGATTGGGCACTCTCTAGGCGAGTTTGCAATCACAAACAAACCTGTAAGGCACGGCACTCCAGGCATCGGTGCCTCTCGTTCCTCAATGTACGTACCATTAAAGTAGCTCGTTTTCTAAGCCCGCCTTAGGCGCTGTAATCCATACCCGGAGGTTTCTTGTCGGTTGGTTTACCTGCCTCTGGTATCTGCGGCAGGGGAATCGGGGGCGGAATGTTCAGAGTTCTGGAAATCAGAACAGATTCGATGAAGGCAATATTCGACACTGACTGCACTATGATAGGTGGCGGCGGCTTCTTCTCCTCGTAATCCTTGTAAACCTTGTCAGTCTCACCTTTCTCACCAACCACAAAAGCCCTTCCCTTTAAGCTTATCTGCGCAATGGAAGGGTTATAGTTAATCGTCAAAACAAACGGAACTTCCAAGGAATCGTCCGGTTTCTTTTCCATACCTGTCAAGTTGAGGTTGGTGTTTATCTGGATCGGCGGAATGGTCTTCCTAAAATCCAAGTAACGCTCAGCAGAAACACTAGAAATAGAAACATTAACCCTTATCATTCAAATCATCAGAAAACATCTAAAGCGTTGCTCAATTTAAAGCTGCTCATTTCTCAGCAGGCTTGTACCGCGTGAAACCACAGTGCCCACAAGTGTATCGGTTGCCGTGGTCTGCCATAAAATACCCAGGCCCGCAACGCTCACAAACTGGACGTAGCCTCTGAACCTTGTCGTTTTCCAGCTTGTACAATGTGTGGATGCGTCTTTCTTTCTTCTTTTTCTTCTCAGGTTTCGGGGCTTTCTGAGGCTTCTCAGGCTTTGCCTCTTCCACAGGTGCCTCTTTTGGTGCCTCTTCTACCTTCTCACCCTTCTTTAACTCTTTCTTCGGCGGTTCTGCCTCTTTCGCTTTCTTAGACATTGCCTACTTCTGCTCCTTTACTTCTTCTTTGGGCTTTTCAGGCGGAATGTTTCTCTTGACAATGTATTTGGGTTCAATAAGTTTGGCATGCTCAACAGAATCGTAAACGTGGGCTATTCCCGAGGCAGAGTGAGTTCCTGTTTTAGTTGCAAACCTCCTAAGAAAAACCAAGTTTGCGTCCGCTTTCAGCGCGGTGGCAACTGCTTTTCTAACCTCTAACCTTGGCGGTGTGCTCCCTGCTTGGGCATGTTCCAGCTCGAACTGGACCTCGGTACGTCTGAGCAGTGGATTTTTCGTCTCTGATATCACTTTGACTTCCATGGTGTTTCCCTGCGTGCGGTGTTGACTTGATGCAATACCTTCCTATTTAGCTTTTCGAGCATCTTCCATGGCTTTTAGAATTTCGGCAACCTCTGCTCTTTTCCGGGGTGTGACCTTGACGACGACGATGCCTTCGTGTGGCTGTCCATACAGCACAAAGGAGTTCTCAGGTGCATGTGAAATGGCAATGAGTGTTAACAGGTCTTCCTCTCCATCAACGACTATTTTGATGCTGTTGTTGCTTCTCAAGGAATCTTGGATTGCTGCGATGGCCTCCTCCGTTATTGTTGCTGGGGGGTTCTTGACGTAAACGGTTACGTCAGCTGCAAGTATGGCTGGCCGTGCGCTTTTTCTCATGCACTTGTTGTCTATTATTGACAGTTGAGGAAGCATGCGGTTCTTGGCGAGGTTCTTCGTAACCGTATCACCAACAGCGATTATTCGCGTTGGCTTTTCCTTCTCCACCATTTCCTTGAATCTATTCATTGTCTCAATAAATGAGCCTTGAATGAGCGTGCCGATGGGTTCTTTCAGTCTTACTCTCAGTTCAGATGTGAGACGATATGCAATGCCCATGTTATCTGACCTTTAGAGCATACCGCCCTTTCTCTTTGATGTTCATCGCTTTTGCAATTGCTGAACCTTCAGGGTCAAAAACTATCACTATACCGCTGAAATCGTCACTCAATGTTGCCGCCTTGCACTTAGGGCAAACGTTTTCTCTTGTTATGAAGTGGCATGTTGAACAGGCTTTCTCACTCATGTATGACCACCGCTTACTTCTTGGCTACCTCCGCTTTCTCGGGCGTTTTCTTTTCGCTTGCCTCTTTGAGTTTCTGTACGTCGTGATCAATCCATTCCAGTTTGCCTAGAAATGGCTGCCTTGCGGTTACTCCTATTTTTCCGGAGCTTCCTGCCCTTCCGAGCGAGACTGCTGTGATTCTGACGCGCACTTGGTCTCCACTCATCAGCTTCTTTTTTGTTTCTTTTCCCAACAAAACGCCTTGCTTCTCGTCGTAAGAGATGAAATCGTCTATGAGCTGCGAGACGTGAAGTAAAGCGTCAATTGGTCCTATGCGCACGAAGGCTCCGAAGTCGGCGATTTCAACGACTTCACCTTCTACTATTTCTTGGATTTTAGGATAGAACGTTAACAGAGAGAAAGCTACTTTGTGGTAGGTGGCTCCGTCGCCTGGAATTATCTTGCCGATCTGGCTCACATTTACTTGAGTCACAGCTATAACGTACCCGAGTTCTTCGTCAACAACGCCTTCGTATTTCGCCTTAACCTGCTCATGACCTACCGCCTCTAAGGGTTTGCCGAAAGTCTCAGGTGGAATGCGAATCGTGTCCTCCAGCGTTATAAGCTTAAACAAAGATTACAGCCTCCCGTCAACCTCTAGGCGTGACTTTTGTCTCACATAAATCACTGGCACATTTATATCTCTTAGCCTCTTTCTAAGCTGCCTATCATTCGTAAAGACAGGGCAGCCCCATTTGCTGGCAACTCCCGCGATTATGTCATCGGGAAGAGCATCCGGCTCTTCTTCTATCTTGACTAGCGTGCATTTCTCGGCTAGTTCCAGGGCGTACAACGCTTTTCTTCTGACTTGCGCGGAGGCTTCTTTTGCGAGCTTCTCAATTTCTTGGCGAACTGGTGAAAGTAGGACTGGCTCAAACTTGGTATTCAGAAGATTGTTCAGTTCTTCGAAAATGTCTATTTTGAACTGAAGCGGTACAAACAAAGCGTTTGAGTCTAATATTACTTTCAGCGCTTTCTTTGTTTGATTGGGTTCTGCTTTCATCTCACTTTATCATTCCGTATCCTATGAGTCTCCATCTTCCAGCCAATTTTCTGCTCAACGCGACTCTTGAACCTGCTTGTGCACAGACTGGTCGGGTGAGCTTCAATGTGACCTTGTCTTTTCTTACTGAGGAGACTTTTCCGACAGTTATTGCTGCACCCGCGTGTAATAGCAGAGTTTCGTTCATGGTGACTTCCTCGATTTGAGCAAGCTCTTTTGTACCTACTGCCCGCTCAAGAATCTGCGTTTCCAGCGTCAACTCTGATAGTGTCGGTGGAAGCATGCCTGCTTTTCCAACAATGTTCCCAGTTAGACCATCCGCTTTTGAATATGACGGGTCTAGGAGTGTTCCTATTCCTACGAGCCCGCCGCAATACGCTTCATTTACCTTCCGTCCACCTGCTTGCAGGCTGGCAACTTCGCTGAACAGAGGATTGTATGCGCTTCTTCCCTCTTTCTCTATAGCTATTCCCGGGCGGATTTCCAGTTCTTCGCCGATTTTGAACTTGCCCTGCAGTATTGTGCCTCCGATAACGCCTCCTTCCATTTTCTCAATAATAGTACCCGGTTTGTTGATGTCGAATGAACGTACTACATACATCAACGGCGGCTTCGTTTCATCTCTCTTCGGCGTCGGTATGAATTCTTCCATTGCTTGGAGAAGCACGTCTATGTTTACTCCGCGTTGTGCGGACACAGGTATTATGGGTGCGTCTTCGGCGATGGTTCCCTTGACGAAATTCTCTATCTCCTCGTAGCTTTTGCGTGCCCTCTTCTCGTCAACGATGTCGATTTTGTTCTGAACGATAATAATGTTCTTTATGCCAATGACGTCTGCCGCTGCCAAATGCTCCCTTGTTTGTGGTTGCGGACACAACTCATCTGCTGCTATCACAAGGATTGCGCCATCCATTATTGCGGCTCCTGAAAGCATAGTGGCCATCAAGGCCTCGTGGCCTGGGGCGTCCACAAAACTGACCGCTCGGACGAAAGTTGCTTTTGACCCGCAGCTTGGGCAGGTTGGTCGTGTGGAGTAGTTCTTCGGCGGCTCGCATTTGGGACACGTGTAAATGGCCATGTCCGCGTAGCCCAGTTTTATTGTTATGCCTCTTTTCAGCTCTTCGCTATGTCTTGACGCCCAAACGCCAGTCAGCGCTTGCACTAACGTTGTCTTTCCATGGTCAACATGACCAATGGTTCCAACGTTTACTTCGGGTTGTTTTGGTAGAGGTGCGCTTTTCTCGCTGCTCATTTTTCCTTTTTCCCATAACTAGTTTACAAATTGTTGAAGGATTAAATTATGCGAGTTAATAAATCTTAAGTCCTTCATTCCTCTTTGGTGGCTGGCGGTTGAGCTTCTGCGCTGGCTTCTTTTTGAGGCTTTTCTTTTCTCTTTTCTTTCATTTTCTTTGCTTCTTTTGCTCCTTTTGGCTTCTCCATGATTTTCATGTTTACTTGGACTATTTCGTCCGTTATCACGTTTCCGCGGATTGTCTTGCGTCTCCTCATTCCCTCGTTCTGAGGTCTATATCCTACTCCTCTAGTTAGCACGATTCTTCGCCGTACTCCACCGTGAACGCTTGGACGCATTGGAAAACCATCCTTGTCTGAGCCGCCCATTATCTGCGCCTTGTGCCCTGGCAGGTTCACTATCGACCCCTCTATTGTTTCGCCTATTCTCTTTCCGATTAACGGCGCAGCGCGGGCTTCTTCAAGCTCAACTACACTTGAAGTTCCGGTTTCCGGGTCTGAGACGATTACTTTGAACTTAGCCATTGACGGTGGACTCTCCAGTAGTGGTATGAAAGTTGAATATCTCTCTATTAAGGATTTATGAGATGCTCATGAGGGATGGTGCTGGTAAAGGTTTTAATTCCACCTCTAAGACGTTCTCTAGCCATGTGGCGGTTGGGGTTCTTTTTCCACGAGATGGGTTTCGGTCTATTATCGATATTTCTGCCTCTGTATGTCATGTCACCCGCTATTGGCGGCTCGCTGGTTCACATAGGGATAATGTCTGCAGCGGCTCTGTTCTTAGCAATCCCAGCCTCTTTCTTCTGGGGTTACGTTTGTGATAAGACAAGACATTACAAGCGTTACATTCTCATCTCGTTTCTGACCTCAACTGCTTTCCTATACCTTTTCACTCTTACAAAAGATGTTAGCCTGTTGATAATTCTCTACTCAATCATGTCAATAGTCCATGTGGCTCATGAAGCTCCGAAAAACGTTCTGATAGCCGAACTTTACTCTCGCGAGGACTGGGAGAGAACATTTGCATTCTATGAAGGCTTCACAGAAATTGGATGGCTTATCGGCTTATTGCTAGGGTTCTTCATGTCAGTCTACGGGCTTGGTCCAGCAACCACGTTACTTGCATGCGCTGGACTGAATCTAGCCGCTTTTGTGCTGTCTGTGATTTTGGTCACGGATCCGCTTTTGGTTTTTGAAAGAGGCCTAGTCGGCTTGGAGAGGACGGTAGACTTCACGTCTCGAGGTGTATTCTTGGCATCTAGACTGTTGGATGGGACATCAGTGAACGAAAGGCTGAAGAAAGAGAACGTTAGTCTCTTCTGCTGCGGCCTAGTTCTCTTTTCGTTAGCCACAAGCATACTCTTTACGCCCATGCCGATTTTCGTCTCCAACATCGTCAGCGAGGCGGGTCTGCCTACCAGTCTTGTTTTCGCAATCTTTGTTCTGAATTCAACTGGAGGCGTTGGAGGGTACTTCCTGGCACGTAGCAGGTCTACTCGATCAACTGGAAAGACTGGCGTAGGCAGGATCGTGATGTTTCGAAGCTTGCTTGCTTTCTTGCTGATTGCAGGGTTGGG
>Ga0315282_10005061_pt1 | contig 22618 bp, 18 predicted proteins | sample YL17G07_20_MG_FD_203693 | JGI IMG/M metagenome (GOLD analysis project Ga0315282, IMG submission 203693) | Sediment microbial communities from Yellowstone Lake, YNP, Wyoming, USA - YL17G07_20 | ecosystem: Environmental > Aquatic > Freshwater > Lake > Sediment | place: USA: Wyoming | collected... | reverse complement strand
GTACACCTTTGACTATCCGTGGCAGGAGCGGATCGCACCGAGTCAAAACGCCCTGGAAGAGCTCTTCCTCCTCGATGTCGAGACGGCGTTGCCCGCCAGTGTCCGCGCGGTCTGGATCGGCGATCGGGGGTACGGGCGGGCCGCACTCCTGCGGGCCTCCGCGCAGCAGCACCGCCTGTATGTCTTGCGCGGTCGAGCGGGCACGTGTGTGATGTGGCAGGGGCGACCGCTGAAACTCAGCGAGTTGCCCGCCCCACGCCGCCGGGCGGTGCGCTACCGCCAGGTCGCCTATCAGGCCCGGACCCGCGTCCTCGTCGATGTCATCGTGTTCCACGACCCGACCTTCCGCGAGCCGTGGTACCTGCTCGTCCCCCCGGACTGCGAGGCCGTCCTCCCGACGCCCACCGTCGTCCGGCTCTATCGCGAGCGGATGCAGGTGGAACAGGCCTTTCGCGATTTCAAGACCCACCTCGGCTTGCGTGGCCTGCAGCTGCACGTGCGCGTCGCCGAGCGCCTGGGGCGCCTGTTGCTCGCGTTCTGCCTCGCCTACTGCCTCGCGATCGTGTTAGGCGAGGGCCCCACGGGCCGCACAACCCGGCCGGCGCTGGAAATCCTCCGACGTCGCCCGCGGCACGGCACGCGCCGGACCCTCAGCGTCTTGTCGATCGCGATGCTGATGCTCATGCCCCCGCGCTGGCGTCGACAGGCCCTGCGCCGCCTCGTCGGCCTCGCGGCGCGGCTCGCCTGTGGGCGACCCTTGCTGGACCGCCCACCGCCGCTCCACCAGCCCGCCTAATCCGGCCGACCCCCTGGGGCCAGAGGTGTCCCTGCCCATCGCCATCGCGGCCTCGCGCAGACGTCCACCCTCATTTGCCCCCGCCTGAATCGGTCCCAGCTGCTCGTGGCTCCCGTCGTGCGGCACCGCCGCGATCAATGACGAGTGAACTGGGGGTGGGCAACGACGCGCCGCGGCTGAAGCGCAGCCGTGAGCCAGACGCGATCACACGGTGTTGAACGCGGGCGTCTGTAGTCGTACAATTGTACGAACATGCAAGACCGACCTGGCGTCATCACCATCGACACTTCGGCGATTCTTGCGGTTCTGCTCACCGAGCCGTCGCGACCTGCGCTCATCGCCGCAAGCGCAGGCTGCTCTCTCGTTGCGGCGCCGTCGCTGCCGTGGGAGGTGGGCAATGCGCTCATCGCCGGCGTGCGGCGGCGCAAACTGACCGCAGCGGCCGTCCAGGAGGCATGGGCAAGCTACGGCCGGATCCCTGTGCGACTGGCGCAGATCGACGTCGCACGCGCGTTGGAGCTGGCCGTCTCGCTCGGGGTGTACGCGTACGATGCCTACGTCGTAGAGGCCGCGCGGAGTCTTCGGTCGCCGTTGCTCACGCTCGACACAGCGCTGGCACGGGCCGCCCGGTCGGTCGGTGTGTCGGTCCTGGAGGTGCCGGCATGAAGGTGTACAGCTATTCGGAAGCACGCCAGCGGTTCGCCGACGTACTGCGACAGGCGAAGCGCGAAGGCCAGGTCCAGATTCGGCGCCGCGACGGGGAACTGTTCGTGGTGCAGCCCGCGGCCCCGACTGGCTTGCCCCTCGACGTGCCGGGGGTCGAATCCGGTCTCACCGGGCGGGAGGTGATCGACCTCATTCGGGAGAGTCGGCGGTCGACGGCGCGTCTTCTGCGACGCACGCCGGCTCACAAGCGCTTGCAGCCGACGGCGCCCGCCAAGCGGACGCGCCGCGGCTGAAGCGCGGACGTTAGGGCTCACGCGGGGGACTACAGAATGATAATTCCGGCTCGGATAATCCAGTACGCAGCATCGACATCCCTTCTGATATTCCCCTGCCTGCATCCCGTGCAGGTTGCAACAGCAACGGAATGCACGCGCGGGATTCCTGAACCCGTTCAACTGTGTATCTAGAAGGTGCGAAGGCGCTTCGGCTACTCGCCACGCTGAACGCCAAATCAGTGTAACGGCGCTGCGCTTGGGCCGGTTACCTTCACCTGGTGGGCAGCGGAAGGAGATCGTCATGCTCGGCTGCCGTGTCTTCTTCGTCGGGCAGACAGAAACCCGAGCCGGATCAATCCTCGGAGGCGTCGCCTCTTCGGAGCAAGGTCCAGAGCCCGCGCGGATCGACAACAGGAAGCGGCAGTTTGTTGGCGAGGTCCAGCAAATCCCGGTCTTCGGGGCACCGCCGCCACATCACCTCGAGCTCGGGATGCGCACGGCTTGCGCGCTGCCCCAGTACAGCCCGTTGAACAGGAACTTGAAGGTGCCGTGCGGATGCGCGCGGAACGCCACCAGCGGGCCGAAGAGCAACAGCTTGCCCTTCCCGACCTCCGCCTCCGCAACCGCCACCGCCTGCCTCAGATGGGGCACGCCCCACGTCCACCCGCTTCGCACCGGGTTGTCTGCGTCGACCCATGCGACCCGGCGCACGCCGGAGCCAGGCTGCAGCCGGAAGAGCGGGTTGTTGGCGTAGAAGATGTCAAGCTTCTCGGGAAGGCCATAGGCGAGCGGCTGCGACGTGTCCACGCGTACCTGCAGGATGCAGCCGGGCGCGTAGAACTTCTCCGGCGGCAGAGGCTTCGTCGATCCCTCTTCGACCAGCGCGTTGGCGGCCGGCAGGCCGAGCGTCGAGGCCAGCGACGTCGACGTGCCGATTGCGAGGACGGTGCCGCCGGCGTCGAGAAACCGCCGCAGTTGCGGGATGGTCTGTGTTTCGGTGATGGCGCCGAGCCGCGCGCGATACTCGGCCGGAACGCTCGCCGGGTCGACCCTCGGCTGCCTCCCTTCGCCTCGACCCGGCTCGCCGACGATCCCGTCTTCGAACACGAGCACGTCGAACGTGCCGTTCAGATCGCCGGCGTCGAGCGTGGGCGGATACACCACCTCGAAGGGAAAGCTGTACTGCGTCAGGAGCCACTGGACCCAGCCGGACGGCATCGAGCCGCCATAGACGTCGACGACCCCGATCCGGAGCGGCTTCAGGCGAAGCCCGTCGCCGGCGGGCGCGGAGGAGACAGCGACGAAGTCGAGCCCCTGCTCCACCGCGAGCTTGCCGAGCGCGGCCGCGGTTGACGGCTTTGCCGGAATGTAGATGGTGCCGGCAGGATAGCTGGCGTTTCCTGCCTGGACCGGCGTGTTCAGCCAGTAGACGCCCTCGCCCAGCGCGAGCAGGCGGTTGATGGCGATGAAGGCGTCGTTGGTCCGGTGGCTCAGCAGGTATCCGGCCGGCCGCGGCGCGCCGGTCACCTTGCCGGGCGCCGGTCTGGCCATCCCGTCTATCTTCTCGAACGGGCCGTCGAACCCGTCGAGGACGCGATCGAACTGCACGCCCATCTGATAGGCGAGCGTGTAGCCGGTCACGTCGTACGGGCGGATCGGGGGACCGCCGGGATACGCGAAGTCGTCGGGATAGTCCTGCGGCTCGAAGTTGTCGAGGACGTGCGGGCGAAACGCCTGGGCGGTCTTCACCACGTACGAGCCGGCGGGGTAGCTCTTGCCGGCCGCCTGGAACGCGCCGGTGGCCCGGTGCACGGTGACGCCGTTCTTGATGAGCGCGTTGACGAACTTCGTCGCGGTGAGGAAATCGGGCTGGTCCGAGGGGATGATGTAGCCGCGCGCATCGCGCAGGGCCGGATCCCGAAGCGACTCGTAGTACTTCAGCGGATAGCCGCCGCGGCCTCCCTGCACGTTGTCCCGCGCCATCGCGGCCTCGACGGCCGCCACCTTCTTCGCGGTCATGGTCCACGTGTCGCGGCTCCCCTTCTCGATCGCGTTCTTCCCCATCCGGTAGATGTTGAAGAGGAAGCTCTCGCGGTGCTCGGAGGCGACGGCGAGAATCGCGCGGTCGGCCGTCAGCAGGTACTCGATCGTCTGCCGGAAGTGCCAGATCTGCGGCTGGACCGGGAAGGGGTTGTCGTTGCTGGCGACGAGGTTCTGCGGGATGAAGCCAATCTCGATGGGCGTCGGGCTGCCCGAGATCTCCGAGAGGATCCCGATCTGGTTGTGGAAGCAGGCGGTGCTCCGCACGCCGCCGTTCCACCAGTTCTGATAGCTCGCGAACGACCGGTTCGTGGCGCCCGGTTTTCCTTCCGCGACGAACCGGGTGTGGATGGCGGCGCTCACCAGCTCCATGCTGGGCGCCATGAGCGGATCCAGGAACGGGTTGGAGGGGTCGCGCATCTGCCCGACGAACAGAACGGCGCCCGCCGGACCGCTCTGGTGCTGGTTGTACATGATCTCGGGGAACCACTCGCGGTACAACACGCGCCCGATCGACTCCGATTCGGGCATGTTCATCAGCAGCGATTCCCGGTTGTTGTCGTGCCCGATGTACTTTTGGTACAGGACCGGCAGGCCCGCCATCGACCGCTTTGCCGGCTCCTTCTCGCGCATGTACCAGTCGGCGACCAGCTCGAGGCCATCGGGGTTCGCGAACGCCGCGAGGAAGATCACGTCGTCCAGGATCCTCATCGTCTCGGCGTCGTTGCGGTTGGCCATCTGGTACAGCATCTCGGTGAGCGCCTGCGCGTTGGCAACCTCGGTCGCGTGGAGCCCGGCGTCGATCCACACGACCGCCTTGCCCTCGGCGGCAAGCTGATGCGCCTGCTCGTCGGTCAACCCTTCGGCGAGCGCGAGGCGTCGCGAGATGTCCTTGTAGTGGGGCAGGTTGCGGTGGTTGGCAGGCGAGGTCACGATCGCCATGAGCATCGGGCGGCCTTCGGACGTCTTGCCGTACTCGACGACCGACACTCGGTCCGATTCCTGGGCGAGCTTCCTCCAGTAGGCCGAGAGCCGGGTGTAGTTGGCGAGCTGATAGTCGTCGCCCAGGTTGAACCCGAGCTCGGCCCCGGGGCTCGTGATGGGCGCCTGGGCCCTGGTCGCTCCAGAGAGGAGGGCGGCGGCTGCGAGGACGCCGGCGATGAGAGACAAGCGGCGGGCCGAGCTGTCGAGGCTCATTCGATCACCCCTACTGCTTCGCGGGCGGCTTCGACCGATCCTCGTACGGCCGCAGCCACCAGTCGAAGAACGTCCACGTGCGGTTCCACGAATCAATCTGCTCGGGCGAGTCCACGCGCCTGAGCGTCTTCGGGTCCACGCGGCGGCTGAACGCGTGGCCGCCGCTCTGGCCCCAGGTCGGCGGATCCACGTACACCTTCGTCTCGGCCAAGTCCGGTTTGCGCGACCGCAGCGCGTCGACGATCTGCTGATCCTCCACGTAGTTCACGTCGAGGTCGTTGGTCGCCACGTGCACCAGGAGCGGCACCCGCAGCTTGTCGACCTGGTAGAGCGGCGAGCGCCTGATGTACTCGTCCGGCTTCTCGAACGGCAGGCCGCCGATCCGCTTCTGCGTTGAGAACTCCCACTGGTAGGTCGGCCCCTTGAACGACAGGCGGAAGACGAGGTTGGTGACCGGGACGATGGCGGCGCCGGCCTTGAAGGGATGCTTCTCCCGGAACACCGACATCAAGGTGATGAATCCGCCGTGGCTCCAGCCCATGATGCCGACACGGTCCGGGTCGACGTAGGGCAGCGTCTTCAGGTAGTCGACCGCCGAGATGACGTCGTCGATCTCGTAGCCGCCGTAGTCGATCGCCTTCTGGTACGCCTCGCCGTAGCCGGTGCTGCCGCGGTAATCCGGCGTGATGATCACGTAGCCCCGCTCGATCGCCTCCTTGACGAACGGGAACAGGCTGATGCCCCAGTTGCCGTGGACGCCCCCGTGGACCCACACCATCGCCGCGTGCCCCTTCGGCCCGCGCTTCTCGATCGGCGCGAACAGATAGGCGGGGATGTCCAGGTCGCCGATGCTGCTGCGGTAGGTGACCTTCTTGAAATCGATGACGCCCTTGCAGGCCTCCGGATAGCGCGCCTCGGCCGCCAGGCGCGCCTCGATGTCCCGCTGGAAGTCGTGTCCGACCGACAGGTCCTTGGGGTCGTTCGACACGTACAGTTTGCGCGCCCGCTCCGGGTCCATCGGGACCTTGAGCCGCAGGTTCTCGCGCTGCTGTTGCGGGGCCTGGGCCTGCGGCTGCTCCTGGCGCGCGGGCGGGTTCTGAGTCTGGCTCTGCGCCGAGCTAACCGCGACAATCGCGACGGAGAGCGCGGCGCCGGCAACGAGAGCCGGCAGCGATCGTCGAATCCCTCTCATCATCTCCTCCTGTCCCTTCACGACGGGAGGCCAACTATACCAGACGCGACGACCGTCCCGGCTCGGGAAGACGGGAAGGAGGGGAGGAGGGGAGAGCGCAGGGCTTTGGCCCTAAGAGCGGGCATTCGGCGCTTGCGCAGCTGCCAGACCATGTCGCGCCGCAAACCCTGTCGCACCTGACGCCGGTCGGCTGTCCATGGTCTGCTCCGCGACACGGTCTGGCGTCTGCGGCACTGTCGCGGCGCGGGTCGCGGCCGCTCCGACGCGGCCGATCGTCAGAGGCCCCTGTCACAGCCATGCGCGTGGGCCTCTGCCGCCCCGACTGCGCGGCCACCCGCCGGTGCCCGTGAGTGCCCGCCTCTTTCTTCCGTAGCGCACGGCTTTCAGCGAGCCTCTGTCCCGTAGCGCAGGGTTTCAGCCCTGCGAGCAGACTCACCCGCCATCGAGGCCGTACGCCGAGCCTCTGCGCTTGAAGGAGACCTGAGGCGCGGTTATACTCGCGGTATGAAAACGGCCGTATCGATTCCCGACGAGGTGTTCGAGAAGGCAGAGCGGCTGGCGCGCCGTGCCGGGAGGTCTCGGAGTCAGGTGTTCAGCGACGCGCTCAGAGAGTACGTCGCGCGCCATGCACCCGACGAGGTGACCGAGGCCATGGATCGCGTGTGCGGGCAGGTGAGCGACCGGAAAGACCAGTTCGTCGCCCTCGCCGTTCGGCGGGCTCTAAAGAGAACGGAGTGGTGATCTCACAGGGCGACGTGTCGTGGGCCGACCTCCCGCAACCGGCGGGGTCGGGGCCCGGTCTTCGAAGGCCTGTCGTCGTCGTACAGGGCGACGCGCTGAACCGAAGCCGGATCGCAACCGTGGTGTGCGTCCCGTTGACGAGCAACCTGCGGTGGGCGGACGCTCCCGGCAATGTGTCTCTCGAGGCTCGCGTCACAGGTCTTCCGAAGGACTCGGTCGCGAATGTCTCGCAAGTCGTAGTTTTGGACAAGGCGTCCCTCACGGAGCGTGTTGGGAAGCTCTCCCGGACGAAGGTTGGGCTTCTGCTATCCGGTATCGACGTCGTCCTCGGTCGATAGGCCTGGAGTGGGCGCGTGACGCCTAGGGGGAAGAGGCGCGATTCGGCAACAGCCTCACGTGCCCGGTTGTCTCGCGCGCACCGGGCGCCCCGCGGGCGCCCGGCCGGCGCCACCCGCGAGCCCGCTCCGCTCCGGTTCAGCCGGCCATCTGTGTGCTGATCCCGAATCGCGCCCCCTTATCTAGGTCCTTCACGCGCTCAGATTCCAACCTCGCACATGACCCGAAGGCCAATTGTCTGAGAGCGGGCTGGGAATGTGGTATAAGCACCCCCCATGCCCGCAACCGCCGCCACCCCGGCCAGACCTGGCCTCCGGCGCGCGCTGGGTCGATGGGACCTGAGCGCCATCGGCATCAACCAGGTGATCGGCGGCGGCATCTTCCTGATCCCGGCGCCGATCGCGTTGCACGTGGGCGGCTGGGGGCCGGCGGCCTTCGTCGCCGTCGGGTTCGCGTCGCTGCTGGTCGGCCTCTGCTTCGCCGAGGCCGGCAGCCGCTTCGACAGCACGGGTGGCCCCTACCTCTACACGCGCGCGGCCTTCGGCCGGTTCGCAGCGTTCGAGGTCGGCTGGATGCAGTGGTTCACGCGCGTGACCAGCCAGGCCTCCAACGCGAACGGCGTCGCGCTGGCCCTCGGGTTCTACTGGCCGGCGATGACCGGCGGCGCCGGACGCGTGGCGATGATGGTCGTCCTCGTCTGCGCGCTCGCCTTCATCAACCTCAGAGGCGTCAGGCAGAGCGCGTGGGTCGTGGACGTGCTGACGGTCGCCAAGCTCGTCCCGCTCGGCATCTTCATCGGGGTCGGGATCTTCTTCATCGACCCGGCCCGCCTCGCGACGCTTCCCTCCGTCAGCTGGCCGCAGGCCGCATCAGCCGCGCTCCTGCTCAACTTCGCCTTCGGCGGCTTCGACGTGATTCCCGTGCCCGCCGGCGAAGCCACCGACCCGCGCCGTCACGTGCCGTTCGCGCTCGTCACCACCATCGTGTCGGTCACCGTGATCATGGGGCTGGCCCAGGTCGTCGCCCAGGGCACACTGCCCGGCCTGGCCCGGTCGACGACGCCGCTGGCCGACGCCTCGCTGCTGTTCATGGGCGGCGCTGGCGCGCTCCTGATCGGCGCCGGATCGATCCTGTCGATGACCGGCAACCAGGCGGGCCACATCCTGACCGGGTCGCGCATGCTGTTCGCCCTGGCCGAGCACGAGGAGCTGCCGGCCTTCTTCGGCAGGATTCATCCCCGCCATCGTGTCCCGTCGAACGCGATCCTCTTCACCTCGGGCGTCGCCCTCGCGCTGGCGCTCACCGGCTCGTTCGCGGTGCTCGCCGCCGCGAGCGCCGTGGCGCGGCTCATCACCTACACGGGCGCCTGCGCGTCCACGCTCGTCCTCCGCCAGGTGCGGTTCAGGGACGTCGTGAAACCCGCGACCTTCCTCGTCCCGTTCGGCCCGTTCGTCCCGGTGCTCGCAGTGCTCATCTCGGTCAGCATCCTCGCGGGCGCCTCGCGCGAGCAGCTTCTCGGAGGCGGCGCGGCCCTTGCCGCGGGCGCCGTGTTGTTCCTGGTGGCGGCCCGCCGCCGGAACCGGTATTCCAGGAGGATGCCATGACTGGCGCCGAGATCCTGGTCGCGATGCTCCGTGCCTATCGGGTCGAGGTTGTCTTCGGCCTCCCCGGCGACACCGGCGTCGCCTTCTACGATGCGCTCGAGCGGCAGGACGCCATCCGCCACGTGATGACGCGTGACGAGCGGTCGGCGGCGTTCATGGCCGATGCCTACGCGCGGCTTCGCGGCAAGCCAGGCGTGTGCGAGGGACCCTCGGGAGGCGGCGCCACCTACATGCTCCCCGGCATCGCAGAGGCGCACCACTCGTCAGTGCCCGTCCTCGCCATCACGACCGACAACGCGCTGGCGATGGAGCATCAGGGCGCCCTCACCGCGCTGGATCAGGAAGGGCTGTATCGACCCGTCACGAAGTGGACTACGACGGTCAAGCGAGCCGACCTGATCCCACACCTGGTCCGCCGCGCGTTCCGCCTGATGACGACCGGACGGCCAGGAGCCGTCCACCTGGCCTTCCCGAAGGACGTCCTCGAAGAATCGGTGGAGCCCGGTGACCTCCACGCCGAGGAGGCCTGCACGGTCTGCCCGGCCTACCGCACCCGGCCCGACCGCGCGGCGGTGGAAGCGGCGGCGCAACTGCTGGCGCGGGCGGAGCGGCCGGTCATGCTCTGTGGAGGCGGGGTCCACCTCTCGGGCGCCTACACCGAGGTGCAGGCGCTGGCCGAGCTTGTGGGCATGCCCGTCGCGACGTCCATCAACGGCAAGGGGTCGCTGTCGGAACGCCATCCGCTGTCGCTTGGTGTGACTGGCGCGAACGGCGGTCGCCCGTTCGTCCACGAGCTCGTCAACGACAGCGACCTCATCCTCATCGTCGGCAGCCGGGTCAACTACGTCACGACGAACGACTGGAGGACCCCGCCCCGGCAGTACCGAGGCGCCATCGTCCAGATCGACATCGACGGCGCCGAGGTCGGGAACAACCTGCGCGTGGAGGTCGGCCTGGTCGGCGACGCGCGCCTGGCCCTGCAAGATCTGGTGGCGGCGATGAGCGAGAGCGCGGCACCGCGCCGGGTTGGGTCCGACAAGCTCACCACAGGTTTCTCTGAAGCCATTCGGCGTCACGTCGAGGCGTGGCGCGCGTGCGACCACGCCAAGGCCGTCTCCGCCGAGAAGCCGATCCGCCCGCAGCGCGTCATCCAGACGATCGCCGACCTCGTGCCGGATACTGCCGTCATCGTGGCGGACCCGGGCACGGCCACGCCGTTCGTCGCGGCCGGCTACGCGCTCGCGCACGCCGGGCGCTACACGGTCATCCCTCGCGCGCACGGCGGGCTCGGCTACGCCGTGCCGGCCTCTCTCGGAGCTTCGTTGGCCGTCCCCGGCTCCACGATCATCTGCCTCACCGGCGACGGCTCGTTCGGCTTCTCGGTGGGGGAGCTCGAGACGATCGCCCGCCTCGGGCGCAAGGTCGTCGTCATCCAGTTCAACAACGGCACCTACGGATGGATCAAGGCGCTGCAGCATTTCCATTACGATGACCGCTACTTCGGGGTCGACTTCACCCAACAGGATTGCGCGGCGATCGCTCGGGCGTTCGGATGGCTGGGCATTCGCGTCACCGAGCCTCATGATGTAGAAGACGCGGTGCACGCCGGCCTTCGGTCCGCCACGCCGGCGTTCATTGATATCGTGAGCGCAGACGAGGTCGAGGAGACGCCGCCCGTCATCGGCTGGCAGGAGGCGGAAGCCAGGCGGCGGCGCCAGCCGTAATCGCGAGTGTCTGGAACTGGTTTCATAACCGGTCTCTCGCGGTCCGGGGCCTGTCCGCGAACAGCCCACGCGTGCTCGGGCCGAACGACGTGGTCACGGCTGACGGCCCTGCGCGCGCCGCGGGCGCCCGTTCGCGGCCACCCGCTTGGGTTATGAAACCAGTTTTGCAGCTTCGCTGCTTGGTCGCATCTTGGAAGGAGGTATCCGTGACGTGTAGCAAGATCCGTCCTGCTGTTCGGTGGCCGACGTGGCGGTGGGTGGCTCTTCTCACGCTGGCAACTTCGACGGCGATTGCCGTCGAGGGTCGGCCGGCCCAGGCACAGTCCGGCGCGGCGATTGAGTACCGTGTACTGGCGACCAGTAGAACATCAACGATGGAAAAGGAACTGAATGAAGCGGCGGACGCCGGCTTCCGCTTCCAGGCAGTCATGGGCGGCGAGACCGCCTTCGGCGGCAGCGAGGTCGTGACTGTCACGTCCCGAACGGCTGACTCCAAAGCACGGTACTCCTACAAGCTGCTGGCGGCCTCGAGAACCTCGACCATGCAGAAGGAGCTGCAGGAGGCGGCCGATGCGGGCTTTGAGTACCGCGGTCAGACTGTCTTCAAGTCCACCTTCGGCGGAGACGAGGTGGTGTGCATCCTCGAGCGCGACAGGGACGCTGCGCCCCGGTTGTTCGAGTACAAGCTCCTGGCTACATCGAGGACGGGCACGATGCAGAAAGAGCTCCTCGAAGCCGGAGCCGCCGGTTACGAGTTGGTGGGCGTGACGGTGTCGAAGACTGCCCTGGGCGGCAAGGAACTCGTCGTCATCACCCGCCGAGGGAGGGCGCGATGAGGAGAGGGGCGTGGATTGCAGTCGCGTGTATCGCGGTTGTCGTCGTGCCACAGCCCGGGCGAGGGCAGGATGCCGACAAACAGACCGACCGGAGCTACCTGACCTGGACCGCCGCTCAGGCGCAGCAGATCGCCCGCAGCACGCGCGTGAATGGCCGCGTGGGTGGCGCGTTCGACCTGCGGGTCACACATACTGAGCACGCGTACAACTACAAACTCCGCGCAGCGTGGCTGACCCACGAAGTCATTCGTGCCACCGCCAGGCTGGCGCAGCTTTCCGAGCGCCTGAGCGACGAGCAGACGGAGACACTCGTCAGAGAGGCGGACGCGGCTGGCGACACGGTCATCATGGTTGAGATCGACCCACGCGAGGGGTCGGGAGTGATCCCTCTGGACTGGGCGGCTTTCCTGGGACCGAAAGGACTCGGGCCAGGCGAGCCGGGCGCGGTGAAGGGGACGAGCGTGCCGCGGCTGCGCGACCTTCACGCGCTTTCAGGTGGGTTCCGCCGCGACTACGATTATGAGGTCTTCTGGGTCGTGTTCCCCCTGGTCACCGAGGCCGGAAAATCGTTGTTTCCAGAAGGCGTCGCCGAGGCTGAGCTCCTCGTGCGCATCTACAACAAAGAGGGCCACGTGAACTGGCCCGTGCCTGAATCGATCAGGCGGCGCTCGTCTCCGGGTGAGGACTGAGGACGGCCGAGGGCGTGCCACCAACTCAGATCATCATCCTCAGTCTGAGCGACAGCTCGCGCGTCCGCCCGTTCCGGCGGATGCGAAGGTTCAGCTCCCGGCCTTCCTCCTTGAACATCCGGCGGATGGCCGACAGCCGGTACTCGCTCGCCGGCCGGCCGTCGATCGCCGTAATCACGTCGCCACCCAGCAGCCCCGCCTCCGCGGCCGGCGACCCTGGCGCCACCGCGTGGACGGCGAACGCCTTCCCGCCGGGCTCTTCGAGCTCGAGCTGGATGCCGCTCATGTTGTAGACGAACGGATCGGCGACGTGCGCGTTCGGCTCGAGGAACATGCGCTCTCGGGCGTAGTCGAAGACGACGGTGAACCGCGAGAGCAGCTCGCCTCCGATGTTGCCGGCAAACGCATTCATCGCGAAGACACCCTGCGTGGCGCGCGAGAACCGGACGATGGGGGAGGCGAGGAGCTGGGAGCCGAGACGAACGCCGTCGAGGCGGCCGACCAGCTCGGGCGACTCGCCGCCGACGCCCGTGGAATTGGAGGGAATGGTCTTCGGAACGAGGTCGAGCAGGCCGTTTCGATCCACGAAGGGGCTGCACAGCGTGAGGACTTGCGCGCTGCCCGTATCGACCTGGAAGTCGCCCTCGATCGGCTCGCGACCGGTCATCGCAACGGCGCCCTGGACCAGGGGCGTGCGCCCCTGCCACAGCTTCAGTGCCAGCGCGTCCCCTTTGCCGCCGTAGGCATAGGTCTTCGGATTGTGAAGCGTCACGACCAGCCGGCCGTAGTCGATCTCGACGACGTGACGCAGGAAGACTTCGGCGCCGAGGATCCCGTCGAGGCGCCGGCCGACGCCTGTCCGGACGAAGTCGAGCGGCTGCAGGATGACGGGATCGATCGCGACTGCCTGGTCCCCGAGGCCGAAGGTGACGTTCCGGGCGAGACCGATGGAGACCGCTCCGCCGCTGCCCGCCGACAGGGCTTTCCGGGTCGGCGCGATGCCAAGGGCGGAGGCGCGCGCGATGTCGAGGGCGCTGAACTGGGCGGCCGAGTCGAGGAGGACCGTGAAGGGGCCGGCGCCGTTCACGCGCACCTGCAGCCAGATCAGGTGCTCCTCGAGCTCGAAGGGAATTCGGGTCGAGGCCGCTGTTTCCGGGGCGCCCTCCTGCCGGGCGCCAGCCGGCGTGGGCACCGTCCCACCCCACCACGTCGCCGCGGCCGCGACCGCGACAACGATCGCGGCCCTTCGCGGAGCCCGCCCCTGGATCACTCGGTCCGGCGTCATTATTGGCCCGCGTGCCCGATCGCCAGGATGTAGATTGGCTCCTCGCCGGATTTCAGCCCCAGCACCGCGCCGACCTTCTCGTCGGTGAAGGCGCCGATCGGGACACCGGCCAGCCCGAGGGCGGTGGCCTCGAGCAGCACGTTCTCGCCGATGTGGCCCGCCTCGATCGCGATGTAGCGCGGCGTCCGGTCCTTGTACTTCGGCCGCGTGCGCTCGGGGACCGCCGCCAGCACGATCACGCACGGCGCCTGCTTGATGCTCTCCTGGTTGAGGGCTGCGGCCGAGAGCGCGGGCCGCTGGTCGCCCGTCATCACGCGCGTGGCCTGGTGCGTCTTCGGCAGGTAGTGGAAGACGCCCTCCGCGGTGAAGATGTACAGCTCCATCGGGTAGAGGGCACCCGCCGATGGCGCCGCGCGCTTGATGCCGGCTGCGTCGGTGATCCCCTGGCCGGCCCACGCGAGCTGGCCGATCTCGGCCCACGTCAGCGCGCCGGGCGCGAACTGCCGGACCGACCGGCGCGTGGCGATCGCGCGCTCGACGCTCATCTTTCCATCGGTCTGCGGCTTGGGGAGCTGGATCTCCTGGCCGGCCTGCCCCGCGGCTGCGGGCCTCGGTGCCTGGCCGCAGGCGGCGACGCGGCCCGAACACGCGACGACCACGATTGCGACGAGCAGGACGCCGCCCGGGCTTCGGATGATGATGGCTGGCTTCATGCCGACGCCTCCTTGTCGTGCCCTCGTTTTACGCTGCTGCCGCCCGTTTGGCAAGCGAGCCGAAAAGCGCAGAGTGCGCAGAGCACGCAGAGATTCAGGTAGGATCGGTCTGAGGCCCGAAGCCCGAGTTCCTGTAGGGCGGGCCTTTAGGCCTGCCATGTTCGTCACGAGTGACGACAACTGGTTTCAAAACCCCCTTCTGCCGCTCGTCGGGTCCTGTCGGCGAGCAGCCCCACCCGTGCTCGGCCCGAAAAGCGCTTGTCACGCATGTCGGGCCTGCGGCGCGGGCGGGGCGCCCCGCTCGCCGCCACCCGCCTGCGGGTTTGGAAACCAGTTCGAGCGATGAGTCCCGGTAGGGCTGGCCTTTGGGCCTGCCATCTGTCACAGAGGCGTGCCGAAGCCCGAAGATGAGTTCCTGTAGGGCGGGCCTTTAGGCCTGCCATCTGCCGCACAGGCGTGCCGAAGCCCGAAGCCCGACACGGCGCCTGAGGCCCGATGCCCGAGGTCTGATATGTCTTCCCACCGCTTGCTCTACCTCTCGCGCGCTGACGTCGACGAGGTCGCCCTCGACGTGACGACGATCATCCGCCTGCTCGAGGCTGCGTTCCTCGAAAAGGGGCAGGGCCGGGTCGAGCTGCCCCCGAAGCCGGGCATCCACACCCAGCCCGACGCGTTCATCCACGCGATGCCCGCGTACATTCCGTCGCTGGGGTCCGCCGGCCTGAAGTGGGTGAGCGGCTACCCCGCGAACGCCGGGCGCGGACTGCCGTACATCACCGGCCTCCTCGTGCTGAACGACGTCGACACCGGTCTCCCGTACGCGGTGATGGACTGCACGTGGATTACCGCCTACCGCACGGGAGCCGCCACGGCGCTGTCGGCGAGATTCCTCGCGCGCGCGGAGAGCGAGAATGTCGGCATCCTGGGCTGCGGCGTGCAGGGGAGGACGAACCTCGAGGCGCTGGCGGCACTTTTTCCCGTCAAGCGCGTCTACGCGTACGACGTCAACCCCGCCGCCCAGCAGCGCTACGTGGACGAGATGAGAGCCAGGTTGGGCCTCGACGTGATCGGCGTCGACGAGCCGAAGCAGGCCGTCCTGGGGAGTGACCTCGTCGTCACCTCGGGGCCGATCCTGAAGCATCCCACACCCACCATCAGGGCCGGGTGGCTGCGGCCAGGCGCCTTTGCGAGCGCGGTGGACTTCGACAGCTACTGGGCGCCGGATGCGCTGGCCGAGCTCGACAAGATCAGCACCGACGATCACGCCCAGTTCCGGTATTACAGGAGCGTTGGCTACTTCCAACACACGCCTGACCCGTACGCCGATCTCGGCGAGATCGTGGCGGGGCTCAAGCCGGGGAGACAGCGGAGCGACGAGCGGACGCTCGCGATGAACCTGGGCATCGCGCTCGAGGACATGGCCGTCGCGCCCGAGATCTACCGCCGGGCGATGGAGCGTGGGCTCGGAACCTGGCTGCCGCTGTAGACAAGCGCGGAGGCCGCAGAGAGCGCTGACACCTCACCTCGCCTCGTGGGGCTCCCGCTTGGGCGTCGTAGGGGCCCGCACCTTACGTTGGGGGGCCCCCGCCGTAGGGGCCCGCACCTCGCCGCCGTAGGGGCTGCCCCCTTGCCGCCGTAGGGGCTGCCCCCTTGCCGTCGTAGGGGCTCCCCCCTTGCCGCCGTAGGGGCTGCTCCCTTGCCGTCGTAGGGGCTCCCCCTTGCCCGCCGTAGGGGCTGCTCCCTTGCCGTCGTAGGGGCTCCCCCTTGCCCGCCGTAGGGGCTGCTCCCTTGCCGTCGTAGGGGCTCCCCCCTTGCCGCCGTAGGGGCCGGGCTTCAGCCCGGCCCCTCTGGTAGGCCGAGCCTTCAGGCTTGGCGCGTGTCTCGTGCCGCCGGCCCGCTCTTGGGCCGGTAGCGGTCGACGTCGCCGAACACGTCGATGACCCGCACTCGCGAGAGGAAGCGGGCCGCGTGCTCGGTCCCGCCCGGTATGTGGTACGAGTCGCCGGGACCGTAGCGCCCCGTCACGCCGCCGATGGTCAGCTCCATCTCGCCTTCTACCACGATGCCCCACTGCTCACCGTGACGGTGGGCGGCGACGAGACCGATCGGATCGATGTCGAGGAACACCACCTGGTGGCTGGGGGCCTGCGAGATCCAGCCGCGAACGCCCGCGAACGGGATGTCGGCTTCGGGAAGCCTCGTGATCATGTCGGGGAATGGCGCGATTGGCACGTGAGTCCCTCCATCGCTACAAAGGACGCCACAGCATACCGCGAGAACGGCCAGCCGGTGTAGACTCTGCTGCGACGCCGCACGGTTGGCCCGGTCGATCGGCCGCGGCTCGTCGTCGCGCCCCCAACTCGTCACTCGACCCGGTTTCATAACCGATCTCCCGCGGTCCGGGGCCTGTCCGCGAACAGCCCACGCGTGCTCGGGCCGAAAGACGTGATCACGGCTGACGGCCCTGCGCGCGTTGTGGGGAGGCTCCGCGCTCGACTTGGGCGAGCGTGGGCCAGCGACGCCCAAGTCGATGCCCCACGCCACGCGTGGCGTGGGCCGCGGAGGGTTCGCGGCCACCCGCTTGGGTTATGAAACCAGTTGGTGCAACTCGTTACTCGTGACTCGTTACTCGTTTTCGGGGGAGTTCATGTTCTACGAAGTAGACCTGCCGGAGGGGACGCCGCAGGCCAAGAAAGCGGCGGCGCTCGTCGTGCTCAATCCATCCGAGTCGCGCCGGCTGCTCGCGAAGGCGACCGTCGCGCTGCCGGAAGTGCAGCGCGCCTTCAAAGAAGGGATGATCATCATCGCCCGGGGCATCACCAACGCGTATGTGACCGAGGAGCTTCTGGGGATTCGCGTCGAACCGAAGGCCGGGCTCACGGCCGGCATGGTGTGCCGCGGGATCACCAACGCCAATTCGGGTCCGCCGGCCACCACCCATCACGTGATCAGGCAGGGGCGCGTTGTCGAGGGAGCCGACTCGAGGCAGGAGATCCTCGACTTCGGTCCCGACGACGTGTTCATCAAGGGGGCGAACGCGATCGACCCCGAGGGCAACGCCGGCATCTTCGTGTCGTCGCCGGTGGGCGGGACGATCGGGATGGCGTGGCCCGTGGTCACGCCGCGCGGAGCGCATCTCATCATGCCGGTCGGCCTCGAGAAGCTGGTTCCGTCGGTCGTCGAGGCGGCGAAGCGGACCGGCATCTACCACTACAAGTGGACCATGGGGTTGCCGGTGCGCCTGGTGCCGGTGGTCCTCGGGAGCGTGCTCACCGAGGTCCAGGCCCTCGCGGTCCTCGCCGGCGTGCAGGCGACGCACGTCGGGTCCGGAGGCGTGGGCGGCTCGGAGGGTGCCGTCGTGCTGTCGATCGAGGGCGAGGAGTCGCGTGTGGAGCGGGCGTTCGAGCTTGTGAAGTCGATCAAGGGCGAGCCGCCCGTGATGCTGCCCGAGACGCTCTGCATCACCTCGGCCGAGGAGCACGGCTACGACCCGATGGCGCAACTGAGCAAGTTGACGGGAGCCGCCGGCCTTCGAGGGCTTCTGAACCGCCCATGACGACTCCTTCGTCGTAGGGGCCGGGCTTCAGCCCGGCCCGATGGCGTGGCACCGGTAGGCCGAGCCTTCAGGCTTGGCGTGCGTCATCCGGTAGGCCGGGCCTTTAGGCCTGGCGCGTATCCTCCGGTAGGCCGAACCTTCAGGCTTGGCGCCCGCGCGAAGCGAGACTCGACGACCGGTTTCATACCGGATCTTCCGCGGTCCGGGTCCTGTCCGCGAACAGCCCACGCGTGCTCAGGCCGAAAGACATGATCGCCGCTGACGGCCCCGCGCCTCGCGGGGGTCCGTTCGCGGCCACCCGCTTGGGTTATGAAGCCGGCGGAGCCTCGGCGGCGATCTGGTCGTTCTTCACCGTGCTGCACTGCCTGGCCGAGGCCCAGGGGTTCTCGGCATGGCGTGCGTTCGGCAACACCCTGCTCGCAGGCGCGGTCATCCTCCTCCCACTGCTCCTCCTGATCGCGGTTGCGGTGCTCATCCCGATGCTGGTGGGACGGCCGTCCTGATCGCGGGCGCCCGACCTACCCCTGCTATACTCATCTCTGGGCAGCCCAAGCTGGTGCACGTCTCCTGCGAGCCCCCTCCAGGCGCATTCATGCCCGGCGATCCGCTCGCGATCGCGCCGCGGCGGGATCTTCGCGCTGGAGCGTTTCGCACGGCTGGGGCCCACAGGAGTTGTCCCCCAGGAGCGACAGCAGGCAACGGGAAAGAGCGTAACCATCACAGCAGACAGGAGAGCCAGAGGCATGCCAGCAACGGAACGCACCGTTTTGATCACGGGGGCAACAGGGCAGCAGGGGGGCGCCACTGTGCGCGCGCTCGCCGGCAAGGGATTCAAGCTGCGCGCGATGACCCGCAAGCCGCAGGGCGCGGCGGCGCAGGCGCTCGCGAAGCTCGGCGCCGAGATCGTCGCGGCCGATCTGGACGACGCCGAGTCGCTCGGCCGGGCGCTCGGCGGCGCCTGGGGGGTGTTCTCCGTGCAGAACACCTGGGAGGCCGGCGTGGAGCGCGAGGAGGAGCAAGGGAAGCGCCTCGCCAGGCTCGCGCGCGAGAAGGGCGTCCAGCACTTCGTCTACAGCTCGGTGGCGTCGGCGCAGCGGAAGACCGGCATCCCACACTTCGACAATAAGTGGCGCGTCGAGGAGACCGTGCGCGCTCTGAAATTCCGCTCGCACGTCATCCTGCGGCCCGTCTTCTTCATGGAGAACCTGCCGTCGCCCTGGTTCCTGAACGGCGACAAGCTCGTCACAGCGATGAAGCCGGCGACGTCGCTCCAGATGATCGCCGTCGAGGACATCGGCCGGTTCGGCGCCCGCGCGTTCACGCACGCCGCCGAGATGAACGGCAGAGAGATCGACATCGCCGGTGACGCCGCGACGATGCCCCAGGCGGCCGCCGCCCTGAGCAAGGGGCTCGGCCGGACGATCGAGTTCGTGCCGATCCCGATCGCGGAGGTGCGCAAGAACAGCGAGGACTTCGCCATCATGCTCGAGTGGTTCGAGCGGGTCGGTTACAACGCGGACATCGCCGGCCTCACGCGCGACTACGGTATCCAGCTCACGAAGCTCGACCAGTGGGTTGCCAAGAACGTCAGGGCTTGAAGAGACAGGGAAGGAGGGCAGAAGGGGAGGAGGGCAGAGGAGCAGGGCGCGAGCGCCGCGGGGTCAGGTTCAGGCCTGTCGCCGCGGCCTCGGCGTCTTCGGGGCTGATACAGGCGAGCGCTCAGGACTACTTCGTCAGACCGCGATATTCAGGCCGGAAACGGCCGCGACGCGAACCGCTCGACAGCGCCGAACCACGCGTCCGCGGCCGAAGCGGACGCTGAGCCAGTCGGCCGCTCTGACGCCCGGCCTCCGGGCGAGCCTGTGCCTGCGGCGCGTGGTTGGGGCGCCCTGGTCGGCGCTGCTCGCATGGTTCGCTCTGCGGCCATTTCCGGCCTGTCTCGCTTCGGCGATCTGACAAAGTCGCGTTAGGACGGGACGCGCGTGGCCTTCGCGGACTTCGCGTCGGCGCGCAGCCAGGTAACGACGAGACCCACCCCGACAGCGGCGGGGAGGCCGACGAGCAGCCAGAGGGGCGCGGCCAGCCACCAGCACACGGCGGTGACGAGGCCGATTCAAACCACCAGGCTTGCAGCCCTGCCAATCCATTGCATGGTGACCTCGTTTCTGGCAAGGCTGAAGCCTCGCCCTCCACCAGCGGGAGCCCGCGGGCGGCGGGAACGCCGCGGCCGGGTGGACCGTATTCTGATTCACAGGCGCTCGCGCGTCCAGCGAGGCTCGTGCAGCCGCCAGTGTCACACGATTTCAAGGGGAATCCGGTATCATTGCCGGGCTGGAGCGTAATCGATGGTCGATGGTCCATGGTCGGCCGCTGTCGGAGATGGAGTGGGGCGCACCAAGGACCAAGAACCCGTGAACCGCACCAAGGACCAAGAACGAAGCACCAAGGACTGACGTTGACAGGCGACTGGTGACTGAAAACAGAATGATGGCCACGAAGCCGTCGATCGACGACCTGCGCATCGACCGGAGCCACGACCGTCGCGGCAGGCGCCTGATCGGGCTGCTCGTCGCCGCGGTGCTCCTCCTGGCCCTGGGCGCGGCAGGCTACCGGCTGCTTCGGGCCGCCGACGTGCCCGCCGTGCGCGTGGCATCCGTGCAGGAGGAGACGGGGAGCGCCGCGCCGAGCGCCGTCCTCAACGCCTCGGGCTACGTCACCGCGCGGCGCCGGGCGACGGTCTCCTCGAAGGTGACCGGCAAGGTGGTCGAGGTCCTGGTCGAGGAAGGACGGGCCGTGCAGAAGGGCCAGGTCCTCGCGCGTCTCGATACCAGCACCGCCGAGCGGTACCTCGCCCTGGCCGAGGCGGAACTGGCCGCCGCGCACCGCGCGGTGTCGGAAACCGAGGTGCGCCTGGAAGAAGCGCGCATCAATCTGAAGCGGACCCAGTCGCTCGTTTCCGAGGGCATCCTGAACCTGTCGGAGCTCGACAAGGCGCAGGCCGAGGTGGACGCGCTCGCGGCGCGGCTGTCGCTCGGGCGCGAGCAGACGAAGGTGTCCGAACGGCAGGTCGCCGTCCGCCAGAACGACATCGAGGACCTCACCATCAAGGCGCCGTTCAGCGGCGTCGCGGTCTCGAAGGACGCCCAGCCCGGCGAGATGATCTCGCCCGTCTCGGCCGGCGGCGGCTTCACGCGCACCGGCATCTGCACGCTCGTGGACATGTCCTCGCTCGAGATCGAAGTGGACGTCAACGAGGCGTACATCAACCGCGTGACGTCCGGCCAGCGCGTCGAGGCGGTGCTCGACGCCTATCCCGATTGGCGGATCCCGGGGAAGGTCATTACCACGGTGCCCACGGCCGACCGGCAGAAGGCCACGGTGCTCGTGCGGATTGCCTTCGACCAGCTCGACCCGCGCATCCTGCCCGACATGGGCGTGAAGGTGGCCTTTCTCGACGCCGCGCGCCCGGCGGCCGCCCGGCCGTCGCAGCCCGAGCTGGTCGTGCCGCGCACGGCCCTCCGCAAGGACAACGGACAGGACGTCGCCTTCGTCCTGAGCGGCGACCACATCGAGCGACGCGCGGTGCGTCTCGGCGCGGTCCGCGGCGACAAGGTCGTCGTGCTCGCGGGCCTGCAGGCGGGCGAGCAGGTGGTCGTCGAGGGCCCGCAGGAGCTCAGGGATGGAAGCCGGGTCTCGGTCAAGTGATGTCGACAGTCGTCAGTCAACAGTCGACAGTCGACAGTCGGTGGTCGATAGTCGATAGTCCGCAGTGGTCAGAGGTCGAGCGGGCGCACCAGGGACCAAGAACCCGTGAACCGCGCTAAGGACGAAGGACCAAGGACCAAGGACTGACAAGTACCAGGGCATAGGACGCAGAACGCAGGACGCAGAACACAGGACACAGCCCGGACCAAAGACTTCTACCAGGAGACGATGCCGGTGACGACCGATCACGAACTCGTCCACCTCAGCGACCTCCACAAGGTCTTCCGCCGCGGCGGCGAGCGGATCGACGTGCTGCAGGGGCTGAACCTGACGATTCCCGCCGGCGACTTCGTCGCGCTGATGGGAGTGTCCGGCTCCGGCAAGACGACGCTCCTCAACCTGATTGGCGGCCTCGACACGCCGAGCCAGGGAGAGGTGGTCGTCGGCGGCGAGCGGATCGACAAGATGTCGAGCGGCCAGCTCGCCCGCTGGCGCGCCCGCCACGTCGGCTTCGTCTTCCAGCTCTACAACCTGCTGCCGATCCTCACCGCGGCCGGCAACGTGGAGCTGCCGCTGCTCCTCACCGGGCTGTCGCGCAGCGAGCGGAAGCGTCACGTGGAGACGGTGCTCGCCATCGTCGGCCTCTCCGATCGCGCCAGGCACTACCCGCGCCAGCTCTCGGGCGGCCAGGAACAGCGCGTCGGCATCGCGCGCGCGATCGTCACCGACCCGACGCTGCTGCTCTGCGACGAGCCGACGGGGGATCTCGATCGCAAGGCGGGCGACGAGATCATGGACCTGCTCGCCACGCTCAACGCCCAGCACGGCAAGACGATCATCATGGTGACGCACGACCCGCACGTGGCCGCGCGCGCCAAACGGGTCCTCTATCTGGACAAAGGCGTGCTCAAGACGGAGGCGACGGCATGAGGTTCCTGCCGCTCGTCTGGCACAACCTGATGCGGCGGAAGGTGCGCACGATCTTCACGCTGCTGTCGATCCTCGTCGCCTTCGTCCTCTACGGCTACCTGGCGGCCATCTCCGCCGGCTTCAGCATGGGCGTGGACCTGGCCGACGCCGACCGGCTCGTGCTCGTCCACAAAGTCTCGCTCATCCAGTTGCTGCCGATCAGCTATGAGGCGCGCATCGAGGCGGTGACCGGCGTCGCCGACGTGTGCCACCAAACGTGGTTCGGCGGCATCTACCAGAAGCCGTCGAACTTCTTCATGCAGACGCCGGTCGAGCCGGAGCGGTTCCTGCGGC
>Ga0315282_10005060_pt1 | contig 22618 bp, 28 predicted proteins | sample YL17G07_20_MG_FD_203693 | JGI IMG/M metagenome (GOLD analysis project Ga0315282, IMG submission 203693) | Sediment microbial communities from Yellowstone Lake, YNP, Wyoming, USA - YL17G07_20 | ecosystem: Environmental > Aquatic > Freshwater > Lake > Sediment | place: USA: Wyoming | collected... | reverse complement strand
TAAAAGAGTTTGTTGGATTTATTGTTTGTCCTGCCGCCTGATAACTTTCACCTGAACCTCCCGTTCCTCCTTGGACATATCCTCCAATGGTATTATCTGTTGTTTGCGTATCACCACCCTTTACACTATCAAACCCTACTGCCGTATCTACCTGTACCTCATATTCCACTTCATCTGTATTAGTATCTGTCCCTGTAAAAAGTAAATCAGGGGTTACGCTTACTCCTGTGGCGTTATTGTCGGGGGTATCAATGGTTGTTGTGGGAGCGACCTGCGCTGACCACGCCATTGTAAATTGAGCACCAGTTGTGGCGGTTGAAGGATTTTGCGATACGTTATTTGTAAAAGCGGGATTTGCCTGTGTCTGATAAGCGAAAGTCACGGATTGGTCTGAACCCGAAGTGTTTCTGTAATAAGCAGGGGTCATTGTGTTCCAACCCGTTCCTGCGAGTGTTCCCCAAGTAGAAACATTTGAAATCGCCCAGCCAGCCAGAACTAAGTTATCTTTTTTGGTCGGGGTAATCCCAGAAATAACATCTGGGCTATTTGACGCTTTTTCTCCGAAAATGGCAGTATCGGCAATCCAAGTCCCGACCACCGAAGGCCTGAAAATATGCTGTACCGCGACAACGGGTTGCGTTCCCGATTGGGAGGCAAAAGCCAAAGAAACACTGGCGCTTAATTCTCCCACAAGTTGAGTCCAGTAAACGGCAACCATCATATCCAGTCCTGCGGCCACATATTCTGAAAGAGTACTCCAAGTTTGTCCGCCTGCTTCTGAAATCGTTATCGCCCCTGCGGCTTCGGCCTGCATTGCGCCGACCATTATAATTAAATCGCCTGCTTGAGAACCATTATAAGAATCAACCGCATAAGTTGAGGCATCCGCCCCTGTTCCGTTATCCGCAGGATTACTTGAACTCCCGACATAAGTGATTGATACCTGCCCGAACTTTTCTGGTATTCTTACTGGTCGGGTTTTCAGATAAGCAAAACCGCTTAGGTCAAGCACCACTAAAATTATTAAAATTGTAATCAGTATTTTTCTCATTGTGCTGTATATTTAAAGTGGACATTTATATGAACCGAATCAACGTCTCCCGAAACATCTCCTTGTGAAATTGAAGCTATCACCCAATCCAATGCGTCTATTGAAGCGTTTGAAAGAGAGCCATCATCAGCAACATCGGAGGTCGTACAAGTAATTGCCGCGTCAGTCGTAGCGCAGTTCGCTCCATTAGCATCACATTCTTCAATCTCAATCTGTGCCGAAGTCCCACTGGTTACAAAACAATCAATGGCTGTTATGGTAATTGGTTCGTGAAATTGTACATATTGCTGGTTATTCGTCAAATCAAATGAGCCAGAACCATAATTAAAAGCGAAAGATTTTGTCGCCATTAAGACATTTACTTCATCTGAATAGAATAAGAATTGCCCACCAGTAGTATCTACCGCGACTTGCCCATTTGCGGTTATACTCGGTGCCGTACCCGTTGGAACTTTAAGTGAAGTAGCATTTGTAAAGTCCCACGCACCAGTATTGATTGTCCACGCCCCCGAAGTAGAGGCCGCATTATCAAACGATAATGCCCCTGTCGTATGTGTCCAGCTGGCACTTGAAAAAACTTCACTTGTTTTGCTTGTCGTGAATAATTGGCTTGTTCCTAAAGAGAATGAACCGATTGCCGACATATCCCAGACACCATTATTTATAGTCCAGTTTCCCGAAGTTGAAGCCGTGCCGTCAAATTCCACGCTTTGTCCTGTTGAAAATTGCCAACTATGGCTTGATAAGACATTCCCGGTATTAGAAGTAGTAAATATCTGGTCGGTAGCCAAGCCGAATGTTCCTGCAATATTTAATCCACCCCCAGAAATAAAGTCAGTATTCGCATCTCCGATGTTCGTTATCAGTCCTACATTATTCAAATCAAGGGTTCCCGATAAAGATGCCCCATTGTCAAATTCCATAGTTCCAGTAGAGAATTGCCAAGAGTGGCTTGACATAAGATTACTTGAATTGGAGGTATTCCATAGTTGGTCACCGGCAAGAGTGAAGGTATTGGTAATACTCACAGATGAAAGATTGCTGTATAAGGATTCAAAGTCATCAGAAACCGAAACGTGGGTAACAGATAAAGACGTAGGACTGAAAGTCGTAGCATAAAGAGTTCCTATGCTCGCTGAAGTAACATTCAAGTCAGCAAGGTCCAAGTCATCAGACAAAGATGCACCTATCCCAGAAAGATTGCTTCCCAGGGTAAACGCCCCAGAAACAGATGCAGTACCATAAATGTCTATGTTTCCTGTATTAGTAGTAAATAAAGTATCAGTTCCATCTCCTCCAAGAAAACTTCCCGATGCTCCTTTTCCTACTGCCGCCCACTTGGGAGTGGCGTTACCAACGATTACACTTCCCTCTGAAACAGAGGCAAGCAGGACATCTGTATGCCAATCGGTATTTAAAAGTCCGTGAACTTCGCCACCCGCTCCGCCTGTTGCGTCTGCGTTACAAGCTAAGTTTCCGCTATCAATGTAAAGTTTTGATGAAGAATTGCAAGTAGTGGCAAAATTGATGTTGGCTTCGGTTATAGAGTCTGCGGGAAATAATAATGTTGTAGCCGACAGGGAAGTTATCTCTGCCTGATTTGCGCTAAACCCTACAGTCAAAGATGCCCAAGTTCCAGTATCTCCAGTATTTAAAAGGAAGGCGTCATCTACATCACAAGATTGAGCAGAACAAGTTAAGTTCGTTCCACCTGCTCCGTTTATTACAGAGTTAATTTCAGTAGTGGCATCTGTGCAGGTTTCTGCAGCACCAGAATCATCTACTCCTAAATTATATTCTCCCGCATTACAATTCGCGCCATTGGCAGCTAACTTTGTTGCAGTAGAGGCATTACCAGTTAAAGCTCCTGTTAGTGTTCCAGTTAAAGTTGAAGTTTTAAGGTCTGTAATGCTCATTGATGCTATATCGGGGTCTAACTTATAAATAGGATTTACTCCATCGCTAAAAAGAAATGAATCTGAAGCACCGACAGCCAGAGGTGTCCAAGTTGTTCCAGCCCCATAAATCAAAGCTCCTGCGGAAGCGGAAGCATTTGAAACATCATTGTGCCATTCGTCTGAAAGGAGGCCATGAGTGACCATCCCCGAACCTCCTCCTGTAGCGTCCGTGCCGCAAGCGAAAAGTCCATTTGCATCCGTGTCTATGGTATCGCAGGACTTTAAACTTCCGACATTAAAAGCTCCCGAAAGCGAAGCCGCATCGTCTATGCTCCAAGATGCCGAAGTTCTTAAAATATCACTTCCGAATTCTATTACTGGGTCTGTTCCTGATAGGTCTACAGTTAAAGTTAGAGATGTCTGGCTTCCCGATGCCCAAACCAAGTTATCCCATTCGGTCAAATCAAAGTCCAAAGTTCCTGAATTGTTGTCTATTCCTTGACCGCCTACCAAAGCGGCAAAATCACTAACTTCAGGCACATCGTCATCAGTCCCGCAAGCCAGAAGTCCGGTAGCATCAGAATCAATGGTATTACAGCTAACTAAATTTCCCAAAGTTATTGTCCCTGAAAGCGAAGCAGTGCTATCAACCGTCAAACTGCCGGAAGAAAGTATGCCTCCGTAAAAAGTAGCTAATCCTGAAACTGAAGCCAAACCATTTAATTCAAAGGCGTTAGTAGTAGTAGTGGGACTCCAAACAAATGAAGTAGAAGCCGCTTGGTCTAATTTATTGTTAAAGGTTGACCAGTTTGCGGCTGAAAGAACACCATTGTCTCCAGCCGAAGCCGTGTCTATTGAAAGTGTAGTGCCTATTAAACTTAATGGGTCAGAAGCCGCAGTCACGGAATTAGAATCTGTGCCACAAGAAAAAACCCCTGTATCAGACCATAACAATTTGGAAGTGGCGGCAGTATCACAATCCGCTAAACCAGCACCAGTAAAAGTCGTAGTCGCACTCAAAGAAGGTATAACCCCTTGTAATGCCTGAAAGTCAGCACTTAGAGAAACCCAAGTGCCAGTGTCCCCAGTATTTAAAAGAAAATCGTCATCAACATCCAAGTCATCATCGGTTAAAGTTATATGGTCTCCTGCGGTCAGGTTCGTATAGCTTGAAATATCCAAGTCGGTTATAAGTTCCAAAGTCCCGATGCTTGCGGAAGTTATCTGCCCAGAAGGTGTTGAGAAATCCCCTGAAGCGGAAGCGTGAACAACGGCAAACGGGTCATCAACATCAAAGTCGGTTCCAGTCAAGGTTAAATTATCCCCTGCGGTATAAGTGGTATTCTGGTCCTGATAATCATTCCAATAAGCAGTTGTGCCATCGCTTTGTAAAAACGAACCCGAGACAACATCTATTACAAGTTCTGACCATTTGGGGGTTGCATTGCCGACAATCAATGAACCCTGCGAAACGGAAGCCAATAAGGTATCTCCATGCCAATCAGAATCCATTAAACTATGAACTATCGCGGCACCTGTCCCGCTAGCATCAGTGCCACAGGATAAAAGCCCGGTGGCAGAACTATCAATGGTATCGCAGGAAATGAGATTGCCGAAGGTGATTGTGCCGGAGATTGAAGCAGTGGAATCCCCGACAAAACTGCCAGAGGTCATCAAACCACCAAAATAACCGTTCCTGATTGTTTTATTGTTTGAACCCAAATCCACGGCATTATCTACATCTGGCACTAAATCTGTTGTCCAGAGAGTTTGCTGGGCAATCCTAATCTGTGTCGGTGCGCCGAAAGTAATTTTGCCATTCTTTACCAAAACTATTCCACTAAAAGTCAAACCTCCGATAATTATTACGGAGAATATAATTACGAATGGATGTTCAAGGCAAAAGATTAGTATTTTTTTCATATCCAATAACGATGTCTTAATTTACTGTCAGTTTCAGGGGCATAAAGCATTGTAAGAGTTGTCCCTGATATGGTGTAGTCGTTTCCTGCGCCTTCTTCCAATTCAACACCATTTAAAAGAATAATATGTGTAGTGGCGGCAGTAATCGTATAGGCGGTATTTGCCCCGTCTACGTCTCCAACAGGAGTTTCTATTGTAGGTGCACCGCCTCCAGTCCCTGCCACTGCCCTCAAGGGATTTCCAGGAGTGCCGTCCCCGGTAATCGAGCTATCGTGAGCAACAGTAGTTAATGCACCACTCGGCCCGACGCCATACATTCGCTGTCTGGAAACTTTAAGATGTTGTTCCAATCCTTTTATATGTGAAATATCGAGCATATCTTTTTTGAGTGCGGCAATGACTTCTTTTGATGTTGCTGGTTTGCCATCCTTTCCATCTTTCCCATTTTTTCCATCTTTGCCATCTTTACCATCCTTTCCGAGCATTCCTTGTTCTCCTTGTTTCCCCTGTTTTCCATCCTTTCCATCCCTACCTGTATCTCCTTTCTCTCCCTTTTCTCCCTGATCGCCCTTGTCTCCCTTATCACCTTTCTCCCCTTTCTCGCCATCAATGCCCTCGATTTTCTTGATTGATTTTAAAAATTCAAAATTATTGGCATCAACATTGATTATCGGTTTGGTATCCTTTGCCGCTATCTTATCCAAGCTCTTTTCTATCTTGCTCAAATCGGTTTCTACCTGATTGTCTATGTGTATCTTATAAATGTCCTTATTAAGTGCCTTGACTATTTTATCGGTAATACTATTAAATAACTCTGATAGCCAAGAATAGCCGATTTTCAGGAATCCGGCTGTTTTTTCGTCTCTTTCGTTTTGTAATTTTTTTTCTTCCTGTGTCATATGTATTATCTGCTTTCCTTCCCCCGCTCAAGCCCTTCGGAAAGCCTAAGGCTCGATTTAATGCCGAAGCAACGGGGTAAGAGACAATACAAGTTGTCGAATTACTTATGCTGTGTAACAGAACAATTCTGCCGCCATCTTTCTTCTTACATCGATAACTTTTCCTCCGTAGCAGTTAAGACCTTTGTAGGCCTTGCCAAATTCTCCCGGCAAATCTTCCTCGATTGTGGATGCAACAAATGCAGAAGCAAATGTCATCCAAGAAATATGCCCAGCGAGAATATGCAAACCCGCAGTAGAACTATCGGTGCCGCTTATCTGTTCACTTTCGTAAACATCGAAGCCGGCAATTCTTCCGATATTCCCGTTCTTAACCACTTCCTCATAAGCGGTAGCAACCGCAGGTATGAGTTCGGCGGATTGAAGCAGGAGACCGGCAACCGAACTATTGACCACAAGCCATCTATTCGCTTTCGGTGCCTTTACGGCATCAAGTTTAGTTCTTAATGCCACGATCTTGGCATAGATATTAGTCTTTGTAACCTCAACAGGAGTCACGGCTTCAATCCTATATGCAGTATTGGCAGCTTGCGCTCCGGCATCAAAATGGGTAGACTCGTCATCCTTATCATCCTCCAAGGTCAAGGCTGTCGCGCTGTCATAGCTAAGCACCCTGTACCACATAGTTCCGGCAGCCGTAAACTTTATGCCCCTTCCGGCACAAGCGGCAACGAAACTAGTTCCAGTAGCAGCTCCAGCAGCCGATACCGTCATTGTTCCCACAAGGTCTACTCCGACCCTGTTTCCAGAAGCAACATCGGTATACAACGCCAGAACATAAGCATCAATGGCTTCGTAAAGCTCATTGACCTTCTGGTCAAGGATATTATCTTTCAGGTCGTCACAGTAGTCCTCGAATTCATTCACATCGTCAATCTCAAAGTAATAACCTTTTCTCTGATTAGGAATCAATGATGCTTCGGTATCACTCAAAGCGCCCTTAGTAAGGGCTGTCCCAGGAGTATAAGTCTGCAAACCTCCACTTTCATTGACGGTCTTAATCTTCAGTCTGTCGGCTCTGCCGTTTTTAATCTGCGATTTTGTTATTCTTATGGTTCCCCATAAGTCCAGACTATGTTATCCCTTTCGGGCGAGGTATATAGTCGTTACACATTTATGCCTTTCGGCAATTTAGCTCGGCATCATCCATTACCATTTTTGGCATTGGGATTTTCACCGAATTAGCCTCGTTTGCGATTAAAACTCTAATCTATTGACAAACTTTTTTTATTAACCTATAATTAAGATATAGCGGTCAGCTTATTTTATTAGTTATCTTGCCCACCGAGAGCTGACCGCTTAAGGTGGGCTTTAAGATTATGACAAAATTCTTATTTTCAAAAGGTAATCAGTGGAGAATTAAAAGGGGACAACATCTTTCTTCTTTTACCGAATTCAAGAAAGGTCAACATATATCTCCTGCAACAGAATTTAGGAAAGGAAACATTCCTTGGTGTAAGGATAAAAAGATTATCCGCTCTGAAGAAGCAACAAATAATATCCGTAAAGCGCTCGAAGGTAAAAGAAGTCGTCATTGGAAGGGTGGAAGAAGGAAAAAATCCAGTGGATATATTATGATTTATCAACCCCGTCATCCATTTGCCACCAAACAAGGATATATTTGTGAACATAGATTGGTAATAGAAAAATATCTCAATCGTTATTTAACTGAAAATGAATTAGTCCATCACATCAACGAGATTAAAGATGATAATAGATTAGAAAATCTATATCTTTTTCCTGACAAAACCAATCATTGTGCCTATCATCATCTTCTAAGAAGTTGTCCTGAAATGGTAGTCAAGATTACTAAATCAAATCTTATAGATTGACAGAAAAAGCTTGTCAATAAATTTTAAAAGAGCTCTAATGGGGCTTTTTTTGTTTAAAAACCCTCGTACCAGTCATTGGTAATCTTCGGGGTAACGGCGGCTTCGTAGAATTTCTTTACACATTTACTGGCAAATTTAATGCCAAAGTGTGTATTAGCCATTTTTATCGCTTTCCGATAAAATTAGTTTCCTCTCTTCTCGACCTCAATCTACAATCTTGAGTTTCCCGTCCCGAATCATCTCGTTATACTTTCGGGGATTGGACAATCTTAGTGCATCCGCTTCTTCAGCAGTGTATCCTTCTTTGGGCGGAACTTGTTTGTTCCCGGCCGTTCCTGATTCCAATCCTTCTCCTTTTGGCGTCTCATCGTCTTTTTTCTTGTTCTTTACGACATCGAACAAGAAAGACTTAGCTAAGACTTCCAAATTGGTCGTCCCAAGATTTTCGTCCTGATAACAGAACTCCTTGAATTCATCTTCTTTGCCTTTCAGGTCTTCCGCGAAGGCTGGGTTTGCAAGAACCTTTCTGAAGTCCTTCTCAAACCTGTCCTCCTCTTCCTTTTTGAGCCTGTCCTGTTTCTCTTTCCGCAGGTCTTTATCTAATTTGTCCTGCTTTATTTTAAGGCGTTCCGTTGTCCGGATATTTTCCTTCTCGGAGTCGGTCATAACATCCCAGTCGGGATATTTCTTTTCCAACTCCTTCTGGTCAAGAGGGATTTCGCCAAGGCTTTTATCCCCTGACTCGGTTTTTAGCCTTTCGTTCTCTTCAGCGAGTTTTTTATTCTCTTTTGCAAGACGAATACCTTCCTCGGAAGATTCCTTGAGCTGTTTTTTTAATGCCAAAGAATCGTCAGAACCTCTAACTGGCTCCTTTGGGGTTTGGTCGGGATTTAAAGGATCCCCGAGGTTTCCCTTCCTCTCATCCGTTCCGAGTTCATCGGGTTTTGGATTTTCCATTGTTTTTGCCCGTCCTTGTCCGATTATTTTCCGTCCTTGGTAGGATTTTGGTCAATAATCTTCTCAGGTTTTGGGCGATTACTATTTAACTCGCCTAATTTATCGCAAATCTCCTTTAATTTATTCAAAGTTTCAACCTTAATGTTATAGTCATTCCATTTGATAATGTTTCCGAACTCGGTATCTATCCACTGGTTGACTTTTGATGCTTTTTTGACATTCCACCTACCGAGAATTATCAGGGGCGGAAGACAGGCTGATCCGGCAATTATCATCCATACTGGGGTATGAAAATGTAGAATGGCGTATAGTGCTATTATTGTCGCCACCACATACTTGAACTCATTGACCATGTTCAAGCCCTTCAAAAGGTAAATCCACCAGCGAATCAGTCGGTTTTGAGACCCTTCCCAGTATACTTTCTTGTATTGGGTAGTCTCTATTTTGTGGAATTCGTCCATATTACCTCATTTTCATCGGGAGTTTCATATGTTCAAATTGCTCCATTTGATTCACTCTCGATTCACAAGCTATTTCTGATTTGTATATTTTGGGATATAGTCCGCCTTTTGACCTGCGAATCTTATATCCTCCTTTTACCGGGATACAAGGCATAAAATTTTAGTTAATTTTTAAATTCTTATTAAAAAATTCGAGTATTTCCTCTTTGGCATTGGGATACTTGTATTCCCATTTCCTGAAAGGAATTTCAAACTTCCATTCGTTTATCTGCTTGTCGTATCCAGCCAGACTTGGAATCGTCTCGCAATGAATCCTTCCCTCGCAAAGGTTAGATAGTTTAGGATACATATCGAATGCCAGTGCTTTTATGTCCTGGTTGATTATCGAAGTCAGATAAGCCACATCACTGCCTCCCGAATGCCCCATAATTCCAATTCTGTCGATGATGGGCTGGCGTTTCAGGTATTCTATCAGAACTAATGTCTCGTAAATCCTCAATCCCATCAAGGTAAAGCCTTTGAGAGCCAATTCCGTAGTGATGATTTCCTCGGTTGCATCGCAACCCATTGCCCGAAAAGTCGGCATAGCTACCGTAAATCCTTGTTTTGGCCACTCTTTCACACCATACCTGTCCCTGAACCCGGTATTATCGTATCTATGTCCGTGCAGACCGATTATCGCGCAACGATGTTCTTTTTCGGGCACCAGTAATAAAACAGAGAAAGTCCCTATTTCCGAATTGGTGAGCAACAATTCCTTCTCGATATAATCAGGATATGGATGCTCGGCGACAATAGTCACCACCCAATCCAATCTTTTTAAGAGGAAACCTATATTCAGTTCTTTTATAAGTTTCGCTTTCAGGTCGGAGGTTGTCTTGCCAGAGGGATTAAGGTCGGGATAAATCTCGGCAAGGTAGATTCCTGCTTGTTCAATTTGGTTCTGAAGTTCCTCCCAGGATATTGGTTTCGCATATTGCTGGTTGCGAACGATAAAATCCCTGTATGAAGATAATTCGTTGCTTTCCACGAATTTATTTCTTGGTTTTAATTTCTTCTTTTATTGCATCCTCCCTTATCCTTTTGACTTTTTCGGGAGTCTCGATAAATAATATGATCTGGCGGCAGATTCTTGAATAGACTTTCAGATACAGGTCTTTTTCTTTCGGATTCTCATAATTCTCGAATTGAGTGAGTGCGAGTGCTTGTTGCCGCTCCAAAAAGTTCTTCAGGTCCGGAATGGTAATCTCCTTGCCCTCCAATTCCTTCTCCCATTGGTCAAAAACAGTCCTTTCCTCCTCGGTCAGCATGGAATAATCCTCGATTTTCCTTTTTTTTAGAAGTCTATCTAAAAGTCCCATTTTTATCTGGCTCGGGCAGGAACCGGCGGAGTCAATGAAAGCCCTCCGGGAAACTGTTCGGCTTTACCTTTCTCAATGTTTACTATGTCGTCTATCTCGGTCTTTTCGAGTCCCAATCCTTCCAATATCTTTCTCTCGGCCATTGTTACGAGTTTCGGATTGTCAATGAATTGGTTCTTAATCGCTATCCATTTGTTGATTTCTTCGACATTCTTTTGTTTCTGCTCGGAGGTTGACAAAACCCTAATCCTGTATCCTGCTCTCGACTTCCAGTCCTTGGCCTGGATTGATTTCTTGAACATCCTGCCACTTCCCTTGGTTGATTCCTTGAACAAGTCCACTGATTGGCTGATTGAAACATTGGCATCGAGAATCTTATACCATAACTTTGCAAACTGCTTCCAACTTTTGCGGTAGAACTTGGCTATGCCCGATATGTTCTCATTCGATTCTGCTTGGATTAACTCTACTTCTCCCAATGTCTTCTCCTTGCCTTCGATTCCCTTCTTCGTGGGAGTGGCGGAGGTCACTTCTTCAATCAGGCCTTTTATGAACATCATTTCATCCAAGGATTCCGACAGGTCGGGAATCTCGATCTGTTTGGTCAGTTTGTTCGGGTCGCCCGGGCAGGGATACATCCCATTCGGTTTCGGTTCATATTGGGTGGGAATAAAACTTGGGTCCGTAGAATCGAACCAGTGCATCCCATAATTCCTCAAAGTCCTATTTTCCAATAGCTGGGATAGCCAGATATTTAGAATCTTGTTCGGAGTCCTAACCGTATCGGCTTTGCCATCCGACCAGAAGTCCGAAAGTTCCAAATCATCGGCCCAGGTCGTAAATGGCCAGTCCTCGATTCCAATCACACTTTTTAGGGGCTTTTTAAATAAAATAGCCTTGGATTCATTGGAACCCACGGCTGTAATAACTATGTATCTGACAAACTTATTCTTTTCCCAAATCAGGGTGTAATGCTCATTGAGTTCCACGATTACATCGCTAGCTCCGAACTCATCAAAGTTCTCCACGCCCATTGTTTCGAGTCGCTCCTGTTTGGCTGCCAAGGTCTCTTTGGCATCGGCCATCGCTATGATTCCTCCTTCTGTGTCGCTATCAAGAAAGTTCTTCAACTCGTTCTTTCCCTTCTGTTCGTATTTCGTATCAGCCAGAATTTCCCTTAATGATTTAAAAATATGGATATGGACAAGGAATTTCGCGGTTTCCAAATCCATCGGGTTCGTCTTGGGGTCAACCAGCATATCCCAGTTGTCCAGAACTTCGGTCTTGAAACTCTTTTCGAGAAAATTCAGCTTCTTGAAAGACCGGCCATAGAGAAAAACATTCTTCTTATCCAAAATATCAAGGTCTTCAAAGTTCAAGTCCTCGAAATGCTCGAGCCACATTTCGTTCGTGACCATTTCCTTCTTCTGGGCTGCCTCTCCTTCCTCTAAATTTTTAAATTCAAGACTGGGCGGGTCGTCAACATTGGCAAGCAGAGTCCTTAAACTCGCTTTCATCATCGGAAAATTGATTGCCTGTCGCTGGGTGAGCCGATTGGTCTGAACGAAATCCCGATAAAGATTATATGACTCATTCCACTGACTATGTCTTCTGCTTTGAAAAGTCCAAGCGACTTCTTTCTCTTGTTTTAATTTTTCGAGTAATTGTTTATCATCCACTATCGTGCTTTCCGCTTAGATTTTGCTTTTTTAACTGCCTTCTTTGCCTTAACAGCCTTTTTAGGTGCTATTTTTGGCGATTTCTTGGCTTTCTGGGGCTTCTTTGCCTTAAATATAGGCACAGACCCCACTATCTCTGTTTTGTCGTTACATATCTCGCCTGTTCCTGCTTGAACCAATCCAAATTGCTTTATTTCTGCAAAGGTTAAATACCCAATTCTCTTTCTTAAGTGCGCCAAGTCACTTTCACTCGGAAAGCGCAATGTGGTTGGCAAGTCGAGGATTCTTTTAATCTCTTCTTGCTCGACTTCCTGTAATTCTTTTATGTTTTCGTTTGGCATAAACTTATAAAAATTAATTGTTAGCTATATTTTCCCTTTAAAGTGTCTTTGATAAACTCAAGTTTCCCCATGCGCACCTTTATTCCCTCCACAGACTCTTCCTTGCGCATTTCAGCACCCTTAATCGCATTCTCCTCCCTCTTCACATCGTCCCTCATCTTTAAAAGGGCATCTGCCTTGTCTTTCTTGCTCGTAATGTTCTCGTCCTTTGCCGTCCATTCCGCTTCTTTTTGTTTAAGCAGTCTTAGTCGCTCCTTTGAGAATCCAAGAACCAGGTTATTGATGATAGAAACATTGAATTGCGCTTGGTAGATTTCCCTTTGGACTTTATTGTAAAGTCTTTTCAGATACCTCCTCATTCCTTTGTCCCAAAACCAAATCATCATAAGTTTGAATTATTTTGATTAAACCCCCACTTGTAGGTCGGGGTCTTTCCCGCCCAGTATTGGTCTCCTTTGCCCAGTTTCATTTCGTCTATCTTTGCCTCGGCAATAATGTCTTGCGCCCTGAACCTATAAGCATTATCGAATTCAAGCACTATACAGACTATATCCCTGACCTTTTTCCACCTCTCGATATGTTTTGGCTTCACTTCCCTCTCGATCAAAATGTTGAATAACCGGTAAACCTCCCTCACGCACTTGCAATACTTCTCGGGACTAAGCAAGTGTGGCGACAGAAACGGGTAATAGGCATCGAGGGCTGCGGGAATCATCCTTTTGAGTGTCGCCAGATTCATTACCACATCCTTTTGGGGAAAGCCGGGAAAAGGCTCTTTCTCTCCCTCTATCCGGGTAAAGGTGCCTCCTTCTTCCGGGAAATAAGTGCTGACATGGAGTACTTTCGTTCCCATCTTCCTCGCTATTTCTTTCTCCAATGGGTCTTCGACATGATAAATACCCGGGTCTCTGCCGAATATCGGCTCATCGTCTTTTTCGTTTTTGGCTTTCCTGGCAAAAACGATAAACGCCTTAATTAGTTTAAATATTTTCATAGCCCTAAAAGCTCCCCATCTCCGGAAACAGCGGTTTATACCCGCTTCCCGACTGGGTAATTCTTGATTTACTTCTTATCGGCGCCCAACTGATAGCACAGGCATCAACAACATCGGGCGAAGGCAGTCCTCTTTTCTTCATATCGTCCTTGCTCTCCAAAAGAATCTGCCCTTTGCGGTTGTAGGAATACTTGATGTTGGCCGCTTCCCAGTAATCTTCGTCTTTGGGCAGTGAACCGTTTTTTAAACTCTCTTTGAAATACGCATAGCACTCAGCTCTTAGATTCGCATACTGGACTTCCTGATTTATTGGGTTCTGTGCGGACTCTGCAAAATTGACTTCCGTCACATCCCAACCTTCCGATTTCAAAAGATGAACCACCGATAACCCGTTCGTGCCAATCACGTCAACTTTGATATTCGTTGCCTTTATTTTTTCTTCGGTAGCTAAGACGATAATCTGCCCTGCAATCTGCGGTGCGTCTTTCTTTACAAGAACAATCTTTTTTCCATAATTGTCTCCCTGCCTGACCTGCAAAACGGTTCTATCGTCTCCGAAGCGCGCAGTATCAACTCCCATTATCTTTTCAGTATGCTGCTCAACCGGGTCTCTGTTCATCGCTGATTCGATTTCATTCAGCCCGATCCAGCTCTCTGCTTCCGCTTTCGGAAACTCTCCCAATACCCTAACGCCATAAACATCGCTAACCTCTCCATACTTGCTTTTGAATCCTTCGACATCCTCCAAGGTTATCAGCCCGGGAATCAGGACTTTTCCTTCTTTGAGATTCGGAGTATCGAATGCCGAGATATGAATCTTCTTTACTGCCGGGTCTTTGAATGCATCCGCAAACCTTCCCGAATTTCTCAATGGATTTCCAATGATTAAAATTCTTTCGGGAGTCAATCCGTCAATCGCCTCAAAGATTACATCTGCTATTCCCGAACCTTCGTCGGCGATTACCAATAAATCTTTTGAGTGAAATCCCTGAAACTGATCAGGTCTGTTGGTTGAGATTCCCAGGGCGAACCATTTGTCGTCCAAATGTATTTCTGTTTGTAAAACTGCATCTGCGGGATAGATTCCCTTTCCGGCAACAGAATCCTTAATCTCCCGCCATAAAATCTCTTTGACTTGCTTCCACGTTGGTGCGGTTGTCAGCACCACCGAATTTGTATGCCCGACCAGCCACCAATTCGCTACTCTGGCGGCCGTAAAACTCTTTCCCGAAGCATTGCAACTCCTTACCACCGTTACCCGATTATCCCTTACTGACAATAAAATCTCTTTTTCCTTTTCCCATAGCTTAGGACCCAATACTTCTTCGCTGAACCAGATCGGGTCTTCTGTTATTCTTTTTTGAAAGGCCTCTATTTCATTTTTGCTCGGGAGGTTTGTCATTTTTGATTCCTTTGATTAAATCAATTAAATTCTTTGGAAATCCAACCTCTACTTCGCTTTTATCTTTCCAGCCAAATCTGTTTTTCATATTCATATACCACAGCACCGCGCTGAACTTTCTATTCTCTAAATTGGTTCTGCCCTTTTTTAGCCACCACGCATTACAAAGGTCATCTCCTTTTTTTATGGTTTCGGAAAACTCTTTAATCTCTTTGATAAATCTTTCCCATAAATCAACCGAGATGTTCAGGGCCACTCTTACCTCGACATCCGAACCTCCTTCTTTTTTAATTTTCAAAATTATATCCTTCCAATTCTTTGGCAGGTTATCTAATGTCTTTTTTGGTCTTCCCCCTGGGTGTTTTTGAATTTTTTTTTTAGTTTCCATTTTTTCTTAAATCAACGACTTTTTTTAATTCCACATAACCTATGCCATCTCCAAACCAATGTAATTCACCGCCTTGAAACGAACAAGCCAATGCTCTGTCTACTTTTACGATGTCTCTAATTTTGTTATCTTCACAAATCATTTTATTTTCTGTAGGGTTCCGCACCACTTACAAAGCCGGTAGTGTCTTCTGCCATCAATATAATATCCCCAAAATCCTTTTACTTTACACCAGGGGCACTCTCCTTCTTGAGTGCTTTTATCTTTTTGCCAACGAGAAAGAGTAAGTGCGCCGGTTTTCATTTTATTCTTCGCATCCGCAACTTAATTTTTGCCTACCACAATGCGGGCATTCCTCAACATCACATCCGGCCCTATGGTATTCTCCCGTTTCTACTCCGCAATCGTGGCACTTTGGATGATCCTTGGTAAAGTTAGCCCTTTTCTCCAGTCCATATCTAATTCTTTTGATTTTCTTTGTCATTTTATTTTCTCAATTATTTTCTTTAATGTTGTCGAATCTTTGGGGTTTAAAAAATCGTCAGCTACTAACTTTAAGCTGGCGACAAAGGATTCTTTCGACATTTTAGGCAACTCGACTTCTATCGGGGCGACCGACAATTTCATTTCCTCTAATTGAATTATTTTCATTAACTCCTCAACTAAAAGATAATTTCCTTCTTGGTAAAAGATATACATTCCCGGATAATCTTGTTTTGCCCTACTAATGGCTTCAGGAGAGTTATAGGCAATTACCACTCCAATAGTTTCTCCAACTGGCATCAAATTATCTTTTTTAATAAGCATTAAAAACAGCTTCAATTTTTCTTTGGCTTCTCTCTCTAAGGCTAAGGGGATGCTTGTTGTTGATAAATTGTTTTCCATTTTGAGATGGCGCAATAACCGAACTCAATGTCCGGTAAAATCGTTTCAATCCCGAAGGATATGCGCCATATTTTTTTTAATTCCTGTAATGGAATTTCTAATTATTGGCAAAGGGGAAACAGCAGACGGAATTTATAAAAGCCATCTCCCCTCTTGCCAAAATAAAAAAGACGTCTATTAATTTGCCTTAATTTTAGCGAAACCCGTCGGCTTCAAATTAAAGCAATTATTTTAGACGTCTTTCTCTATGTGAAAACTACACTCGTCCTCTTATCTAATCTTAATATAAATCATTTCGATGAGCGAAGTCAATAGTGGAATTTATTTTTATGCCAACAGATAAAACAAATGCGTTCTTTGTTCTCTTTTGGAATATCTTTGCCGCACATTTTACATTTCGCAAATTGTTGCGGTGCTACCGATGGTTCTCCTCTTAATACTGCATAATAACATTCGGGAGAACAATACTTTCTGTCTAAAAAGGCATAACTACTAAATTCTTCTCCACATTGCTGGCAAATCTTTTTTATCATCTTAGAAAATCTTAATCAGCCACTTAATTCCCAGATAAATCACATAAATCCAGCCCGCAACAAAACACAAAGCGAATACCCAAATAAAAATTGCCTGTATGATGTCCCAGATTGAATTTAATAAAGAAATTCTCCTGTCTTTTTCGTCGGGATAGAATTTGGGGTTGCGGTTTTCTGTATCTTTCCCCTTATGATAATTTAAACAAAGAAGACTCATAATAAATTCCTTAATCTTTTATTTTCTTGTTTTAACCATTTGATTGTCTTGAAACTATCCTTGTGTATTTTTTCTTTGTGGTCAATGTATTTGCACCAGTCGGGTTCTTTTTTCTCCCGGATTATCTGAACCAATCGATGAACTTCTGATGGACTGCTACTGAAATGAATTATGTAATGATGTTTCTGACAAAGCGGGATTCCATTTTGCTCGTCATAAATCATCAATCCGTTTCTGCTTTTGATAATAAAATGGTGAAAAGTTATTGGCGATTGTCCGCAGATTAAACATTTGTCGCCCCATAATCCCAGACAAATCTCTTGCCACAACTTGTTATTTTCTTTTGCGAGTTTCTGCTTGTTAGTCATTTCTCTTTTAATCTTTTAATAATTTCTCTATGTCTTCAACAGAAATCCATTTTGAATGTAAGCGTTTTGGTTCTTTCAATATCTCCTCAATAATCTCCTTTTTTACTTCTTTGGCGAACTTTTTGGCTATATCGCTTTGGACAAATTCCCCCATAGCAAATTGTCTGATGATGTTGTCTGTCTGGGCGGACAATAGGGTGCGGATAAATTGCTTGATAATAATTTTCTGATAGTTTTTACAATTTCCTGCTATATTCTTTCTATCAAACTCTTCTTCCCAGTTTTCTTCCCACGCCTTTGGTGATTCTTTGGGTATATAAAACATTGCCGCTTTCTTGCTGATTTCTTTTATCTTTCCCGTATAGGGGTTTGTTTCAAAAAACTTTCCGCAAATTCTGCATTTTGTCCTTAAAACATCAATCATTTCATAATCGTGTTTGTGTTTCTTTCTTGGTGATTCTTGGGTTGTATCACTTTTGGGCTTTTCTGATACATTAGATTGTAAATGTATCACTTTCATCGGATTTTCTGGCTCAACAAACAAAGGGCAAGCCCTTGAATGATAGCCGTTTTCAAATTGACAATTACAATCTTTCTTTTTCATATAATTATTTGGGTTAGGTTAAAAGCTTCTACTATTTTATCCGCTATTTCATTTAATCTATTGGCGGGCATTTCTATTTTGTCAAATGGCGGATAGGTCATCATTTCGCCCAGTATCTCTAAAACTTTGTCTTTTAGGCTTTTCATATATTTTTATTTTCTTTTAATGATTAATGACTTGGGACAATAGTTGCTATGAGCTGACCACATTAGAAATGTATCAAATTTTTCGCCACATCTTTCACAATTATACGGATATTTCTTTGTTTTATAGACCTTTGTCTTTTTCATAATGGCTTTAAGAATTAGGGGGTTATTTGGTAGGATATTTCAACAGAATTTACCACCACATTTTTCCCTTTGGTTTCTGGATATTCATCATTTATAACTTGCCATAAGTTTCTTCTTGCAATGGCTATCTGTTTAAAATATTCTATCTTTTCGGGCATTGAAACTTTTTTCTGCCAAAAATTTTGGTTCACAATCTTTGGTAAATTATTTTGAAGTATAACAACTATTTCATTTGCCTCTTGGATTCTTATTGTTGATATTTTTTTTATTGTTTTCATATCCTTTTATTTTGTGTTAATGATTAGGTTAATTTAACATCTATTGGCGGGATATAAGACACCTGAACCTCTACTTCTGTTGTTGTTGGGCGGTTTTCAAATACTTCTGGCGAACAAGCACAAGTATGCACTGGCTCAACCGAACCACAACAAGGACATCTGTTTATTTCTGTATATGCCCGTATCAATTCTTCTTTTGTAATTATTGCTTTCATAATGGCTTTAAGGATTAACCTTTTTTACCGCACCTTTTACAAATTAAATCGCCATTTTCCTGCCCTACATAATCACAACCATCAATATAAATCCCGTCAAAATTACCTGCCATTATTCTTTCAATGGTTCGCCATAATGTTTTAATCCAGCAAATTGGTCTTAATAAGCTTTTCATAATTGTTTTCATATATTTTTATTTTGTTTTAATGGTTAATGACTTTCTTTCTGGCCAATAACAGGGCTTGTCTTTTTGGTGAATAACTCCCAATGTCCAAGGCTCGCCACAAGAACATTTTATTTCGTCTATCAGTTCTTGCGGAGTTCCCAACACTACAAACTTTTGGCGTTTATCATTGGCAATGCGTTCGGGGATTTCTTCCCCGATATAAAGTGTTTTGTCTAAAATCGCCTGATTTATTGTTTTCATATATTTTTATCTTCTTTTAATGATTAATGGCTTTAAGAATTAAGGGGTTAAATTAGTTGTCCCATTTATTCGGATATTTCTGTTTGAAAATTTTATCTATTGGGAATTTATCAATCCTTTCTTTAATTGATAATCCATTCTTTTTATCTTGACAAAATTCTTTCACTTCTTTCCAGAATTTCTGATAAGCAGATTTTCCAAAATAATCGGGTCTATAAATAACATCTAAAAAATGCCCCGTCCAATAAAGTTTTACCCAAGCTGGACTACCAATTTTTAACTTACAATCTTTCTTCCCACATTCAACTCCCATTCTTTTTCCAAGCACATTATCATAAATATTCACCATTATGCCCTCTCTTTTTATTATTCTATTACAAACCACACATCTTTTTGTTTTATTGACTTTTTCTCTTTCTTCTCTTATTTCTTTTTTCATATATTTTTTATTAGTTAATTAATGGCTTTAAGAATTAGGGGGTTAATTATTCTGGGTGCGACTCCTAACTGCTGAACTTATCGAGTTTTTCGGGGTTTCAGGTTTGGGTTGCTATTAAGGAATAAATACTATAAACCCTTATTCTTTATTCCCCCAAAAAATCATTATTGTTTAATATACATCTGAATTTCTTTTAATGGCATCGTTTTCATAATCAGCAATTCGCCTTCTATAAAGTTCGTGTTGTATTGCGGTCAGAACCCCCAAGACATCGTTAAATTCTTTATAGTGCGGTTCGTTGCCCAAATACCCTAAAACTATTTTTGTAATTTTGTAATTCAACTCCCCTGCCTCGATTGGCTCATAGTTCCCGCTGTCAATTTTTTCCCTTAAAATTTTGTCTACGTAGGGCATATAAGTGCTGGCTTTAAGGATTAACCAGCGAACCTTTAAGTTCGTCCAAAGAGTAAAAGATTGGTATGTTCAATTCTTTTGCCCTTTGAATTTCTGCTTGCGTTCCTTTAGAGTTTTCACTATTAGGAAGAACCAAAACTGCATCCGATACTTCAAGCCACGCCATTGAATAATCGTAATAATTCTGCACGGTTAGAGTTTCTTCGTCTCTAATCATCAGCTGAAAGTGATAATCAAACCAAGGAACAAAAGGTGCAAACCCAGCCAAAAGAACTTCGAGTCCCGCCCTCATTCCGCGCCTCATATTATCAAGGGCCGAGATAATGTTTGACGCAGAATAAGCACCGGCGACATAAACTCTTTTTGTCATTTTTTCCTCCATTTCTTTTTTAAATCCTCAATTCTCTGCCAAAGCACCATCCCCCAACCCGCTATATCAATTATCTCTGCCTGAATTTCATTCATTAATTCTTTGGGGTCTCTGCTAAATGATTTATCTCCATAGGAATAAAAACCTTTGAGCATTTTTTGGTCTAATAGTTTAACAAATTTTGGTAAAACTTTTTTATAAATCATACAAAGAGAACGAGAGGAAGGCACCGCTTGTAATGCGTTCTCTTTTTTGGACATTTAAGTCTTCCTCTCGTTGTTAGCGAACTTAGGCGGAAAAGTGAACATCAGAAAGAGATAAAGATGTCGTGTTTGTCCGACAAAAACCTGATTTTGGGCGATCCGAGTGTGCCGGGAATCATGCCTTTTGCTTCGGCATAACTTCCCTCGTGTCCAAGATACGAACCCGTAAGGACATAATACTGCTTTCTCCACATCACGCTTTCATGCTTTTTGGAAATGGTGTAGTGATCAAAACAGGTAGTAGAGATGTCATGAAGATGTCCCATTGCAATGACTTCGGCATCGACATACTCGCCAAATCTTCTCACTGCGCGCATTTTGGTTTCAGGGGTTCTCGCTCCCGACACACCATGCGTGGTAAAAAGATCATAGCTTTCTTTCCCTACACGGATAAGATGGTATGCAGTGTAGCCGAAGTTTCTGCATGAATACTCCTTTTTTTGATGAGAGAGTTCACGACAAATATTTTTCACAAGATCAATACCCAGAATTTTGAAAGCACGATTTTCGTGATTTCCAGTATGGAGTCCCAACATCAGTCCTTCTTGGGCAAGTGGTTTGAAGAGTTCAATAATGAAATCCATTTGGGTTTGCGCATTTCCCCTTTGAATAAACAGACTGTCACCAGGAGAATCCTTTGTTCCACACTCAATGTAGTCGCCCATTCCAATGAGGTAAATGTGCCGTTCGAGACAATATTTAATTGTGTCCTGAATCATTGACAAGATACAGGTGGGATAACCATAGTGCATATCCCCAAATAGCATCACGCTCGCCTCATTGTTTTTCCCAACATCCAAGACGTGCTGAAAGAGTTTCTTACTTGTCTTTTTCATCTCTCACCTCCTCCGTGATGATGCATCCATCTACTTTCGGACTGGCTCTGAATGATTCTGCGACCGCTTCGTAGAACTTCTCGTCCGTAAATAGAATCTTGGAGACCTCTCCACTCTTCCAAAAGATTGCCAGACAATACCATTTCACTTTTCCCTCCTTTCTATGTGTTTCCGAAGTTCAAAGCAGTGATTCGTGACATCTGTTCTTTCCCGTTTCAACCTTCTGATGCTTTCCCGGACATTCGCCTCGATTTCCGGGTCGAGTTTCGGGTCGAGCAATTCGTCTTCCCTTTCGTTGATTTCCTTCTGAATCACATAGAGCAAATACTCGTGAACCAAAGAAAGCAACCTTCCGATGTGTGTCATTTTGACCTCCTTATCCACCAGTAGGGTTGGACTTTTTTGTGCCTGCCATTTTTAAGTTTCAGGCAAAGATACGAGCCGATTGCCCCGCCAAAGGCTCCCGACAGAAGCAACCACCATTGTTTTGGATTGTTTATAATATAGGCAGTTACGCCCACGAGGAGAATTTCCTCGATAAAGACTACAATGGCAACTGTTTTGGACTTGTCTTTGGCGATAAACCATGTCCGCAGGGTCGCTGCCGACCATTGCGAAAGTCCCGCAAGAAAGTAAATCAAGATTTTCACGATGACCATTGGCCACCTCCTTATTGAATTTTGCTTTTTAAAGAGCGTTTCCGTCTCTGGCTCTGGGTCAAGGAAATCGTTCCATAAACCTCGGCCCAGAAAAGAAAAAGAAACTATCCCCTCCTTCTATTTAATTCCTAAAATTTTCGCACAAGACCACAAATAAGAATAATTATTTTCCATTGCCCATTTTAAGAGAAACAACTGGTCGCCCGGGTTTTCATATTCTAATCCTTTTTCACCAGATAATTTTGCTAACCAGTCAAAGGTTTCTTCCCAAAATTGTGCGGGGCCGAAAGCTCGGCCATTGTCCCCCCTTGCCTCAAAGTCCCACGAGCTTTCGCAGTTTATTAAATCAAACATTTCGGGGGTTATCTCAATTGCCTTTTCCGGCAACTCAATCGGCTGACGCAACCCATTCAGGATTTTTAAATCTTGAAGATTGTTATTTACTTCTATGATTCTCTTTTTCATTGCGAAAATTCTGATACCGATGAAGGCAACCATAATGAGTATTGCAATGAGTAAAATGTTTTTCATAATAGTGTCCATTTTCCTGTCCGCTTTCTGCCCACACAAGGG
>Ga0315282_10005059_pt1 | contig 22619 bp, 25 predicted proteins | sample YL17G07_20_MG_FD_203693 | JGI IMG/M metagenome (GOLD analysis project Ga0315282, IMG submission 203693) | Sediment microbial communities from Yellowstone Lake, YNP, Wyoming, USA - YL17G07_20 | ecosystem: Environmental > Aquatic > Freshwater > Lake > Sediment | place: USA: Wyoming | collected... | reverse complement strand
TTAAAATAGACGGCGGTGGCGTCGTGGATCAGGGGCGACTCCCGGCGCTCCAGGCGGGCGATGACCTCTCGCAAGGGCCACAGTGAGCGGCGCAGGATGATCATGTGGTTCTTCAGGTGGTGCACCGTCTGCAGGGTGGTGGGCACCGGCTGGCGCACCACCTCATCCTCCATGAATTCCACCTGGTCGCCGAACTGTTCCAGGGCGACAAAATAATTATCCACGATGAGATCCATGAGGCTATAGGCCAGGTAATCGGCCCCCGCCTTGCGGATGCGGCCCTTGGCCGCGGTGATCCGCTCCCGGACGGGCTTGAAGAGGTCACCATCGCCCTCATGGAAGGACAAGACGTAGTTGGCTCCCACAACCAGGCTGATCTGCTCCGCCACAACCTCATCGACCTCCGATTGGCTGCTGATCGTTTTGATAACGATATAGAGATAATCCTCGTAGTCCTCGATTTTGGGGCGCTGGTCGACATTCAGGATATCTTCCAGGACCAGGGGGTGCAGCTTAAAACACTCCCCCAGCCTTTCCAGGTGGCCCACGTGGGAAATGCCGCTGACGTTGATCCAGGTGACCCCGGCCCGGTCTTGCATGGTCGGGCATTCCTCCCAGGAGGTGATTTCCCGGGTTTGCACCTGCTGGTCATCGTAATCGACGATGGTGATTTGGGTCTGGGCCCCAACCCGGTCTCCGGTGTAAATTAGGGAGCCCGGCGGCAGGCCGGCCTTTTGCGATCTTTTCCTAAATGTCTTAGGCATGGGGAACCTTTCGGCGATGAATTTTGCACAAAATAATACAGAACCAGGGCCAGGACAAGGGTTGTAGGAGCGGCTCGCGAGCCGCCCCTACCGTTCCGGAGCAGGTGGCGGGCGGGACGCCCGCCCTACCGGTTCACTGGCGCCTCCAGGGCCGCCAGGCGTTTTATCAGCTCCTGGTCCCGCTGCCAGCGGGCCGTAACGTCCCGGATGATGGCCGCGGCGCCCAGGATTTGGCCCGGCTCGTCCCGCACCAGGGTGATGGTGAATTCCAGGGAGAGGCGACGGCCCTCCTTGGTCAGGCCCGGCACCGCCAGGAGGTCTTTGGCATATTTGCTGGCCCCGGTGGCCATGACCCGCTGGTAGCCCTCATTGTGCCGGGCCCGCAGGTTCTCGGGGATGATCAGGTCCAAAGGTTGACCCAGGGCTGCGGCCGGCCCGTAGCCGAACATCTCGGCGGCTCCGGCGTTCCAGAGGCGGATGATCCCGTCCCGGTCGGCGAAGATGACGGCGTCCCGGCTATCCTCCACCAGCCGCCGGCACAGCCATTCGTGGGAGAAGTCGGTCATAATGCCGCAAAGATACCAATATCTTTATAATTATTCAGCAAAAATTCTTCGGAATGTATACTACATTTGATTTTTCCAGTATCCTGATTTAACTTCAACTTTAAATCGACTTGAGGCGAGCTGAAGAAGCATTCTCCGGCCTTTTCTGACTGCTGACAGCTGATAGCTGACAGTTAAAAGAGGATCGCGCCATTTTTGAGACCATAGTCCTGGCCACCGACCTGTCGCCCGCCTGGAATGAGATTATCTCCTGCGGCAGGGAATTTCGCGGCCTCGGAGTCTCCCGGGTGATCCTGACCCACGTGCTGACCCCGGGCCGGTTCGCCGGGCCGGAGGCGGACACCCGGGCCGAGGCCGAGCCCTATCTGAGGATGCAAGCGCGGCAACTGGAGGCCCAGGGGCTGGAAGTGGTCCTGGAAACCCCCACCGGTTTGCCGGGCCAGTCCCTGAACCGGGTGGCCCAAGGGCACGACGCCTCCCTCCTGGTCCTGGGCACCCACGGCAAGTCCCTGTGGCGGGAGGGGGTTTTGGGTTCCTTTTCCAGTGCGGCCCTGCATAAGGCCAGCTATCCCATGTTGCTGCTGCCGGTGCGGATTCAGGCCGACCGGGATGAGCCCCACTGTCTCTGGGGCTGCCGGGAACTGCTGCGCCACATCTTGTTCCCCACCGATTTCTCCGCAATTGCCGCCGAGGCCCTAATAGTCCTGGAGCTTCTGGCCCCCCATGGGGTGGCCCGGGTCACCCTGCTGCACGCCCTGGAGGTACACATGAGCGAAATCTACGGGGAGCATCTGCAAGTGGCGGCCGAGGCGCCGGAGTACAATTCCCTGGAGATTTTACAGGCCCGCCTGGAAGCCGCCGGGGTGCCTCGGGTCCGGAGCCAAGTGAGTCCCGGCCACCCCGTGGCCGTAATCCTGGCGGCCGTCAAGAGCCTGGATATTTCCCTGATCGTCATGGGCACCCAGGGCCGCGGCTTTATTGAGGAGCTCTTTCTGGGCAGCGTGGCCCACAATGTCTCCCGGGTGGCCGCCTGCCCCATCTTGCTGGTTCCCTGGATGAAGCGGTGATCAAGTTTCAAGTTTCGAGTTTCGAGTTTCGAGAAAAAAACCTCCCGAAGAATTTATCCTCCTGGGAACCAAACAGTAGGGGCGGGTTTATAACCCGCCCCACGATAAGTCATCTTGTCGGCATCCGTCTCTTTTCAGAGATCAGATGACCCCGGCCTTAAACTCGAAACTAAAAACTCGAAACTCGAAACTCTATGGGTGAATGGTCATCACCGGACAGAGGGCCCCGGTCACCACCTTATCGGCCACGCTGCCGAAGAAGACCCGTTCCAGCCCCTTGCGGCCGTGGGCGCCCATGATGATGAGATCGATGCTTTCCTTCTTGGCCAGCTCCAGGATCTTCTCCGCCGGCGAGCCCGTCAGGACCAGAGACTCCAGCTTGGGGAAACCCTTGAAGTGCTCGGCCACCGCGGCAGTCATCCGTTTTTTGGCCGCGGCCACGGCCTCTTCCTGGAAACTCTGGATATTGCCGTGGGGCACGTAAAAGGTGGAGTAGCTGGCCAGGTCCTGGGTGACGAAGACGACATAAAGGGTGGCGCCGAACTTCTCCACGAAGGTGGAGACCCAGGGTAGCAGGGTGTCGTAGTTCTCGGCGAAATCAATGGGAAACAGGATTTTCTTAACTTGTTTCATCAGTTAGGCTCCCTTTGGTAAATTTCCCTTGGGATTGTGAAATATAGTGTAAGCTAATAAATGACCCCGGTGTTGTCAAGTCAAAAACCAGCCGTCGGTTGATTACGGGGCCCAGGCAAGACGAAAACCCGGTTCTCCACGGCAAGATAAAAATCCCTGCAAAAAACCCTTGCCAAACAGATTCTAGGTTATTATATTTCCCCAGCGTCTACCCTGTCGGAGGGGGACTGACTTCATCAGGAATTGGGGTGAGGACCATCGGCGAGATGCGTTTCGGTCGGGATCACGTGTGGGTCCGAATGGATGACGAGACTCAGGCCACCCTCGGCCTGACGGATTATCTCCAGGAGAAGTTGGGCGAGATCTACGGCATCCGGTTGCCCGAAGAAGGAGAGGATTTCATCAAAGATGAATCCTTTGCCGTCATCGAGGCCAAAAACGGCCGCCGCGACTTGAAGGCGCCCATCTCCGGGGAGGTAATCGAAGTCAATTACGAAGCCGTGGAAGTGCCGGAGATCATCAATGAAGACCCCTTGTCGGAAGGCTGGCTGGTCAAGGTGGAGTTGACTTCCAGCCCTGAGTTTGACGAACTCTTAACCGAAGAGGAATACGAAGACTACTTGAGCGAAGAAGACCTGGAAGAAGACTAAGTATAGCAAGCTGCTGCAACTTCTGATACATTTATCTTAAGTACTCCAAATAAGCTCACGATCCCCGGCCTCAGTGCCGGGGGACTGAGACTTCCAGCAGGTTCATGCCAACTTCCAAGAAATTGCCAGCCAAGCCCAAATCGAGGCTGTGGGGATGGTTAACGTCCATCCGCCTCACCGTCTTTCTGCTCCTGATCCTGGCCGCGGTGGCGGTCATCGGTACGGTGCTGCCCCAGGACCAGCCCCCCGGATATTATTTCGGCCGTTTCGGCGAAACCTGGGGGGCCATTTTCTACCGGGGTGGCCTGGCCGCCATCTACTATAGCCTCTGGTTCCTGGCCCCCATCAGCCTCCTGGCCTTGAATATCCTGGCCTGTATCGTCCACGGCCTGCCCCGGGCCCTCCGCCGGTCTCTGCGGCCCCTCACCTTTGAAGCGGCCCTCAGCCTGCCGGAACGGGATAAGCTTAAATGGCCCAAGGGAGTTGACCCCCGGGGTTTGGTGGCCGACCTCTTGCGCCGGCAACTGGGCCGCACCCGGCACCAGGCTTTGCCCGACCAGGACATCTATTTCCATGAAAAGGGCTGCTTCCGACCCCTGGGGCCCTATCTGGTACACATCGCCCTGTTGTGTATTCTGGTCGGCGGCCTGATCGGCAAGTTCTGGGGGATCGAAGGGACTCTGCCTGTGCTGCAAGGAGAAACGGCCGAGGCCTTCCGGGTGGGCAACACCCTGGCGCCCCTGAATTTCCAGGTGCGCCTGGACCGTTTCCAGGTTTTGTACTATGCCGATAGCGCCATGCCCAAGGAATTCCGCTCCGACCTCACCTTCCTCCAGGACGGCAAGGAAGAGATGAAGGCCGTCTGCCGGGTGAACGACCCGGTGAGCTTCGGCGGCCTCACCTTTTACCAGGCCTCTTACGGCTCCCAGCCGAGCGGCCCGGTGCGCCTGCAGGTCAGTTATAAGGAGCGCCAGGAGACCATTGAAGCCTCGCCCCGCCAGATGGTGGAGCTGCCCGGTGGCGAGGGCAGGATTATGATCAGCAAAGTTGAAGGTAACTTACAGGGTCTCGGTCCGGCAGTCGAAGGCATCTTCATGACCGGCCGCGGCATGGGGGGACACGATTTCTTTATGGTCTTCCAGGACCACCCCGAAATGAACCAGCCCATCGGTCCCTATCGCTTAACGGTGGAGTCGGCTCCCTTCCAGTTCTACTCCGTGTTCCAGGTGAAGCGCGATCCTGGCGTCTGGTGGGTTTATGCCGGTTTTCTCCTGTTCCTGCCCGGGTTTTACCTGGCCTTCCTCCGGCCCCACGAGCGCTGGGCCGTGGTTCTGCAACCAACCCCCAAGGGCGGCTGGCAGGGGCGCCTCCTGGGGTCGAGCCCCCGGGCCCGGGAAGACTTCGACCTCCGCCGGGCCCGACTTTTGGAAGAGTTTAAGAAGGGGACGCCATCATGAGTCAGATTCTGGGCGTGGTGATGTTGATCTATTTAGGGGTGGCCATCGTCTTGGTCATGGCCGAACTATGGTTCTCCCCGCGGCTGCAGCAGGGTGGGCGGGGGCTGCTGTGGGCCGGCCTGACCCTGCAGACCGGGGTCCTCATCGAGCGCTGGGTTTCCTCCTACACGATAGCGGCAGGTCATACCCCGCCGGCGGTCTTTCTGGACCAGCTGAGCCTGGTCATCATGCAAGCGCCCTTATCCAACCGGTATGAATCCCTGGTATTTTTTGCCTGGTCCTTGCCGGCTGTCGGTCTGATCGCCTTCCGCAAGAATTTGCAGGGCTGGCTGGGCGCAGTGATCGCCATGCTGGCCTGTCTGCTCCTGGCTTACGCCTCCTTCGGGGCGGACGCCGATATCAGGCCCCTGATGCCGGCCTTGAAGAGCAACTGGCTCCTGATCCACGTCATGACCGCCTTTTTGGGCTACGCCGCCTTTGCGGTGGCCTTCGGCGCCGCCCTCCTTTACCTGGTCAAGGATAAGCGTCCCCAGGCGCGGCTGCCGGCCCCGCCCCTGCTGGACCGCCTTATGTATCGGGCTATCATGCTGGGCTTTCTTTTGCTCACCTTCGGCATCCTGACGGGCGCGGTCTGGGCCGAAACCGCCTGGGGCAAGTACTGGAGCTGGGACCCCAAGGAGACCTGGTCCCTGATCACCTGGCTCATCTACGCCGCCATGCTCCACGCCCGCCGGTTGAAGGGCTGGCAGGGCCGGCGGATTGCCTGGCTGGCGCTTCTCGGATTCCTGGCGGTGATCTTTACCTATCTCGGGGTCAACTACCTCCCCAGCCTGCACGCCTACCAGACCTGACCTGAAGATACCTGTTTTCAGTTTCCGGTTTTCGGTTAAAAAATAGGGCACGGCAAGCCGTGCCCTATTTTATTTTTGGCCACCCTTCCAGTCGGGGAGGGGCCGATGCAAAATAATTTTTTTAAAATTTGATTTTCAGCTGGCCGGCACCTTGGAGGGTTCGCACAGCAGCTCCTCGGAAGTGGCCAAGCGGCCGCATTTGCTGCAGACATACTTGATGTCTTCCAGCTTGCCTTTGCAATAGTGTTTGGTATGGGGCGCCTTCTCGCCGCAAAAAGCGCAGGTTATGGGGTCCATATTGGGGTTGCAGAGGTGTCCGGGTTCCTCGGCCAGGGCGCCGCAAGTCTGACAAGTATAAACTTTCTTAGCCATATTCGCCTCCTATGAACTTTGGGTGTTTAGACAAATAATAAGGTACAAATAAGGCTTGTCAACGAGGGGGGTGGAAAGAATTTATGGTGCGTATTGTAGGGGCGGCTCGCGAGCCGCCCCTATTGATGGGTGAGCGCCGGCTCACGGTTTATTAGGCAAGCAGGGTCAGGCTGGCCTCGCCGGCATCGAGGCGGGCCCAGGCCCCCAGGGGCAGGGTGTGGTTGTCCGGCTGGTGGCCCACCGGCAAGCCGGCCAGCACCGGCACCCCCAGGGGCGCCAGGGCGGCCTTGAAGACCTCCAGCCATCCTTCGGCGGCGCCGCAGCCGGTGAAGGCCCCCAGGACCACCCCCTTGACCCCGGCCAGCACCCCGGCCAACAGCAGCTGATGGATCATGCGGTCCAGGCGGTAGCGGGCCTCGTTATGATCTTCCAGGAAAAGGAGATAACCTCCCAGACGAGGGGCAAAAGGGGTCCCCACCAGGTGACACAGGGTGGTGAGATTGCCTCCCGCCAGCGGGCCTTCGGCCCGGCCGGGATGGAGGACGGTGAGAGCTTCGAAGGCCACCGTCCGGGGCCCCGGGGCCGTCAGCCACTGAAACAGGCTGTGCCGGGCGCCGTCCGTCAGTTCTGCCAGTTGAGCCACCGTGGGGCCGTGGAAGGTCACCAGACCCAGGCGGCGGTGCAGGTGCCACAGGAGGTTGGTGAGGTCGCTGAAACCTACCAGTCTTTTGGGTCTGGCCCCCAAAGGCGCCAGATCCAGGTGGGGCAGGAGCTTCAGGGAGCCATAGCCGCCCCGCACCGCCATGACGGCCTTGACTTCCGGATCGAGCCAGATTTCTGCGAAACGCCGGGCCAGGAGCCGGTCGGTCTCCGGCCCCAGGCCGCGGCTGGCAAAGACCTCCGGGCCGCACTTCACCCGAAAGCCCCAATCCTGTAGGACCTTAATGCCGCCCTCCCAGGCCTCCCGGGCCACGCAACTGGCCGGGGCCGCCAGGGCGATGGTCTCCCCGGGCTGGACCGGCAGCGGCCAGCGATAGGCAGGCCGTAGAGAGCCGCCGCCCTCGTGGCCGGAGAAGCCGGCCACTTACAATCCTCCCCCATCTTGGCAGTTGGGCGCCATGCTTTGTTCTTACCATATTTTCCGGGAATTGGGCGAAAAACCGGAAACGGCTATTGCAGATCATACATGGTCTTTGGAAGAAATATTGGCTTTGGCAAGTTGACTATGAATAAAAATCATTTCCAATTGCTAAATTATTTTAGTATCAATTGTAAATCACAATAGGGAATATCTTCTGATTTTCTTATACAATTTATAATCGCCTGTATTGTTTGGAGTTTGAGCACCGCCTTTTTTTCTATATCTCCTCTTTGTGTAGAACGCAAAAAATATTCTTGGCCAAATTTAAAAATTCTATAAAATTGTATCCATGTTTTTTTGGGGAAATAATCAAAATCATCATTCAAGACATATAGGTTATGCGTATGATGACAGCCTTGTTGATCTGGCCTATTATCTTGTTGAGATGTTATGATACAAGTAACTATTGGGTCATTTGGGCCTGGATCATTTAAAATAATAAAATATTTATCTTTACTAAATCCATCGGCAAAATTAAAGCTATAATAAAGGAAAACTGTCCCTCTCATTTTCTAAAAACTGCTTCAATTGTGTTAATATCATCAATCCGCTCCATTACTTCATCAAGCGATAATGATTCTTTAGTATTATCAATAGCTAAAAGATATTCTATTTTTTCATATTCCCCTTTATTTTTGATAGTTTTATCCCACGGCATATTGGGAAGATGGGTCACTTCTATCATATCTTCTGCTTTTGCATTTTTGAATATAAAAGCAATTTGTTGCATCAATCTTAATTCTCGCTTTGTGAAGAACGAAGAATCAAATTTACACCTCGGTCTCATCCTGAAAATTCCATCAGGATCTTTTGATTTTGGAATAGAGATACATTGGGCCAAATCCTGCTTAGGATTTACAAACTCCTCAAACAGGTCTCTTGGCACCGGTCCTTTTTCCCATGCAAAATAATCAAGGCCAGTAACAGACCTTGCAGTTTGCTTAAAGTGAAAAAAATCTAAGAAGTACAATAACTTAAATAATTTAGTTTTAAAACAATATTTTGTATTTTCTAAAAAATAAACAATTGAATATATAAGTTTTTCCCGGGTATGCTCAATGAAAATTGGCTCACCCTTTGATAAATCCATAGTCTGGTTTCCCATCAAATAATCTGAAATTTATACCTAAAATTAGGTCTGAGCACCCTGTCTTCAAGTATCTGACGTTTATTTTAAAAATTTTTCGGAAAAATTGCCAGAAAAATTAAATTAGATGACATCAACTCCAATGAGTTTAAAATGACTGCCTCTATCAAAAACTGCCGCCCGCTGAGCTAACTGAGTGACAAATAATCTATTTCTGATATTTAAAGATTTTGTTATAATAACGGGGACCTAACGGGTTGATATGATTACCACGGCCCTTAAAAATCTGCGCCGGCGTCTCTGGACGCCCTCGGTGATGGCGCCCCTGGCCCTGGCGCTGATCGGCGCCCTGGGCCTAATCTTCCGCCTCAGCGACCTGGCGGCCCGGGACCTGTGGACCGACGAGGCCTGGGTGGCCCTGGCGGCCTTAAAAGCCTCTCCCGCGGCTGCCCTGGCCGCAGGCCAGTCCACCCCGCCTTTCTATCTCCTCACGGTCTGGGCTGCGGCCAAGCTCGTGGGCGGCCAGGAATGGGTCCTCCGCTCCCTGTCTTTCGCCTTCGGGGTCGGCACCCTGCTGGTCATCTGGCGCCTGGCCCGGGCCCTGACCTCCCGTTCCGTCTCCCTCCTGGCCCTGGCCGTGGTGGCCTGTTCCCCGATCATGGTCTACTACTCCAAGGAATTGAAGCAGTATAGCGGCGACGCCTTTTTTGCGGTCCTGGTGTTTTACCTGGCGGAACGCTTGCGGGCCAGCGACGGTCACCGCGGCTGGACGGCCCTGGCCCTGACCGGCCTCATCGGCTTGGGCTTTTCCCATACCCTGGTCTTCTGCCTGCCCGCGGCGGGGCTCATCCTGTGGCTCAGCCTGCCCGCGGCCCGGGCCCGTTTAACTCTCCAGGGCGGACTCTGGGTCCTGGCCTTCGGGGCTTATTATTTTCTGTTCTTCCGCCACGGGATGGACTCGGAATTGGTGGCCTATTGGGGGCAGGACTATCCGGATTTCTCCGGCCTGGGGCCGTTTTTCATCTGGCTGGGGGGCGCCCTGTGCCGCTATTTCTGGTATTTCCTGGGAGAGTGGGGGCCGTTCTGGGGTCCGCCCTTTTTGCTGCTCGGAGCCTACGCCCTGTGGCGCCGCGCCCAGGCCCGGGTCCTGGTCTATTGGGGGTTCCCCATCCTCCTGGCCTTTGGCGCCGCGGCGCTGCACCGCTACCCCTTTATGGCCCACTATGGCGGCAACCGCCTGATGCTCTTCAGCGCCCCCCTGTTCTACCTGATGGTGACTGCGGGGGCCTGCCTGGTCTTTTCCTGGCTGTGGCAGCAGCGCCACCGCTGGGTGGCCGCGGTGTTGGCCGGGGCCCTCTTATTCTCTCTGAACCCGTTGGCCCTGCCCGGAGAAAACCTCCGCCCCCTCATGAACCGGGAAGAGATCAGTCCCCTGATAACCCGCCTGGAACAGGAACTTCAGCCCCGGGATTGGGTCTACGTCTACTACTTCGCCCAATGGCCCTTTGAATATTATTACCGCGGGCCGGGGGAGCGCCTCTGCATCGGCAAATCTTGCGTGGAGACGGGTCTGAAAGCGAATGCGGGCGGGACCGCCCCGGAGCGGCTCTGGCTCATCGCCTCCCATATTCCGCCCCTGGAAGATATGCGGGAGTTCGCCGCCAAGCTGCTGGGGCCGGAGTGGCAGGAAACCGCCTGTTACCAGGCCGAGGGGGCGGTGCTCTTTTGCTTCCAGGGTTCCGAGGCCTTGGGAAACGCTAATCGCCGAACGCAGTCCCCATTAAGGCCTGGAGCAGCGGCTGGAGCTCCATCAGTCGAAAGGGCTTGCAGATAATCCCCTGAACTCCGCTTTCCCGCAGGCGGGTCGCTTCCCGGATAGAAAGAAATCCAGAGGCCATCAAGACCCGCACCCCGGCATCCAGGCCTTTGAGTTTCTGTAAGAGTCGGTGGCCATCCATTCCGGGCAGATGGTAGTCGAGGATCACCAGGTCCACCCTCCCCAGCCGGTGGAAGACCTCGAGGGCCTGGGGCGCGTCGGCCGCGGTTGCCACCAGAAAACCCAGACGCTCCAACAATTCCCGGCCCAATTGGCGGATCATGGAATCATCATCCACTAACAGAATGGTCTGCGGCGGCAATTTCTGCGCCAAGGCTCACCTCCGGATTCGGCCGGATTGGGGAGGAATGCTGGTCATCTATATCCTTATCGAAACCTTCGGCGATTTTGTTAAATCGTTTTCTACTTGCATAAGTCGTCAAGTGCCAGCGGCAACGGCCTATTCTTCAACGGTTATTACCGGGTTTGGGATGTGGCGGAATTGCGGTTGTGGAGCCGGGTGAGTTGAAAAGCGCTTTTTACCTGGTGGTGCCCCTGGAGGCCAGAAAAGCCTTGACCTTAGGGGTGCACCTGCGTGTGGGCCTAAATTTGAGGGCGGACACTTATACCGTGGCCAAACGGCAATTTTATTGAATTGTAGGGGCCGACCCGGGTGTCGGCCCTAATGGGGCGGACACGCAGGTCCGCCCCTACAGGAGATAAGATACTTTATGAGCACAACTTGGCATTAACCGGTGGCGCAGGCTAAAGCCTGCGGCTACATTTTGCTTTGGGTCCGGACCTCTTAACCGACCCCTGCCGCCCGTCCGCGGCGTTTAAGGCTCCCCCACCCGGAGGCGCAAATCCCGCACTTTCCCCGGCCCCAGGAGCCGATCCAGTTCGTCCAAAATTCTGGGCTTGAGAAATTGCAGTTCCCCCCCCCAAACGCTGTCGCTCACCTCCACCCAGAGCTCCTGGCGTTTCAGGTCCACCAGGCGGGCGTGGTCCCGCATCGCCGCGGGCACCACCGCCTCCCACACCCGGCGGATGCGCTGGCGCAACTCCAGGGCCTCACGGTCTCCGGGATTGAGCAGATCTTGTAACACGTCCTTGACGGCCACCGGCCGGTTTAATGATGAGCGTTTAACCATTTTCGAACCGCCAGGCAAACATTATTGTATGTGGAGATTGCTGATAAATTCCAGGGGGGAAAAGGGGAAAGGGGTAAAAGGGAAAAAGGAAATAATTACCTCCTTTTTTGAGCTTTTCCTTTTCCCCTTTTACCCTTTTTCCCGTTTACCCCAATCTTTTAAAGGCTCGGGCAAAGCCGGGGGCGGCGCGCTCGATCACCGCCTCGGGGACGCAAAAGGCCAGGCGGAAGTGGCCCGCCCGGCCGAAACCCCGGCCCGGCACCGCCAGGATGTTCTCCTCCTTGAGCAGGGCCACGAAGGCCAGATCGTCGCCGCCGGGCGCCTTGGGGAAGAGATAGAAGGCGCCTTTGGGCCGGGAAAATTCATAGCCGGCCTGCTCCAAAATCCGGCAAAAAATCTCCCGGCGCCGGGCGTAGGGGGCGATATCGAGGCTGACTTCGGTCAGCCTGGCCACCACCCGCTGCATCAACGCCGGGGCGTTGACAAAACCCAGGATGCGGTTGGCCAGCACCATGGCGGCGAACAGTTCCCCCCGTCCCGTCGCCCGGGGGCTTACCGCGGCATAGCCCAGGCGCTCGCCGGGGATGGAGAGGTCCTTGGAAAAGGAGGTGGCCAGCAGGGTGTTCGGGTAGGCCGCAAAGATGCTGGGGACCTTGCAGCCGTCGTAGACGATGCGGCGGTAAGGCTCATCGGCCACCAGGAAGACGGGCCGGCCGTGGCGGCCGGCGTGGTGGGTGAGCAACCGCCCCAGATCTTGCAGGGTCGCGGCCTCATAAACCTGGCCCGTGGGGTTGTTAGGGGAGTTGATGATCACCGCCCGGGTCCGAGGGTTCAGGGCCTGCTCCAGCCGGTTCAGGTCGATCTGAAAATTCTCGTCGGTCTCCGCCACCCGGGCCGTGCCGCCGTGGTTGTCGGCATAGGTGAGATATTCCACGAAATAGGGGGCCAGGACCACCACTTCATCGCCGGGGTCCAACAGGGCCTTGAGGATGATATTGAGGGCCCCGGCGGCGCCGCAGGTGAGGACGACGTCGTCGGCCCGGAAATCCAGGTGGTGGACCCGGCCCAGGTGCTCCGCCACGGCCCGGCGGGTGTGGACAAGCCCGGCGTTGGGCATGTAGGCATGGAGCCCGGGGCTGGGGTCTTGGACGGCGGCCGCCAGTTCCTCTTTGAACCGGGGCGGCGGCTCCAGGTCCGGGTTTCCCAGGGTGAAATCAAAGACCCGGTCCGGTCCCAGCTTCGCCTTCAGCTCCGCCCCTTCTTCGAACATCCGCCGGATCCAGGAGGAGCCTTCCATGGCCGTCTTGATGCGAGATGAAACGCTCATGATAAATACCCGTTTTCTGTTTTCTGTTTTCTGTTTTCTGTTTTAAGAATTCTGCCTTCCCTGTTTTTCGGCTTTCTTAATATTGTTGTCGATGGCCTGGATTAAATCTTCAATTCAGGTTAACCAAGTTTTTGTCTTTAACAGAAAACCGAAAACTGGAAACAGAAAACTGTCTTTAAACCTTTTCTTCTACCTGGTAACCCGCCTCTCTTAGCGCCTTAAGCACCGCGGCGCCGTGCTCCGGGCCCCGGGTCTCCAGGTTCAGTTCCACCCGGGTGTAGTCCAGGGGCAGCTCCCGGGCCAGGCGGTCGTGGAACAGGTGCAGGATATTGGCCCCGGCCTGTCCCAAAAGCGCCGTCAGACGCCCCAGGGAGCCGGGGATATCTTGCAGGGCCACCCGCAGGGACAAGAGGCGGCCTTTCTCCAACAGCACCCGGGGCACCACCCGCTCCAGCAAGGGGATGTCGATATTGCCGCCGCTCACCAGCAGCACTACCTGGCGGCCCAGATGCCGGTCGGCCAGGGGCCCCAAGAGGGCCGCGGCGGCCGCCGCCCCGGCCCCTTCGGCCAGGATCTTCTTACCTTCCAGCAGCAGCAACAAGGCCTGGGCGATTTCGTGCTCCTCCACCAGGGCCAGGTCTCTCAGATATTCCTTGAGGATCTCGAACGGCAGCCGGCCGGTTAAAGGCACCCGGATGCCGTCGGCCAGGGTGGGCAGGGCCGGCACCGGGGTCGGGGTCCCTTTCATAAAGGCCTCGACCAGGGAGGGCACCTGCCTGGTCTGCACCCCGATGATCAGCACCTCAGGTTTGCACGCCTTCAGGGCCAGGGTCACGCCGGCGGCCAGGCCGCCGCCCCCCACCGGCACCACCACCGTATCGACCTCCGGCAGATCCTCCAGAATCTCCAGCCCCAAGGTGCCCTGCCCGGCAATGACCTCGGGGTCGTCGTAGGGGTGAATAAAGACGTAGCCTGCGGCCTCCAGGGCCCTGGCCTTCTCCACGGCCTGGGAGACATCCTGGCCGCAAAGGATGACCTCGGCTCCATACCCCTGGGTGGCCATCTGCTTGGAGATGGAGGCGCCTTCCGGCATGACGATGGTGGCGGGAATCCCCAGGTGGGCCGCGGCGAAGGCCACCCCCTGGCCGTGGTTGCCGGCGGAGGCGGCGACGACCTTATCCCCTTCACCCCGCTCTTTCAGGAGGGTGAGGCGGTTCAGGGCCCCCCGGAGCTTAAAGGAGCCGGTAGTCTGGAGGTTCTCCAGCTTCAGATAGACCTCCCGGCCACCCAGGCGGCTCAGGGTGTGGGAGTAGATGAGGGGCGTATGCAGGACTACCCCCTTAATCCTCTCCCGGGCTGCCTCAATATCTTTCAGGGTCAGTTTATGGACGGCAAACCACCTCCAAGAACCCGTGAAACAGGTTCCTTGCTTGAAGCAAAAATATGCCGGGCGGCCTCCCGGCAGCAGCAGACCGCCCGAATTACCAGACTAGCGTCCGAACCTGATGGAATCGATGAGGCGCTGCAGATCCGCCCGGTTGGCGTTGAAATCCTTGGGTTCGCAGTGGGCCATAAAGCTGTACATATAGTTTTGCCCGTCATAGCACTGCCACTGGATGCGCTGGAAACCTCCGGAACCCTTTTCCGCGGTCTCGATGGTCTCCCAGCCGATGACCCCGTCTTTACCCTGGCCCCCCTGATCCCGGCGCTTTACCGCCAGGTACTTGCCGATGGTCTTCTCTTCCATGGCCTGCTTATAAGAGGCGTCCACCGAGGCCTTCCGGGGGAAGCTGGGCACCATCTGGGTCCAATGGATGGTAAAACCGCAAGTGGTCCCGGGTTTCATGAAAATGATATTCTCTTTTTCGGCATTTCCGGTGGGGTCACCCCGCTCCAGGCGCCAGCCGGCGGAAACGGTATAGGAGAAAGGCCGAGGTTTGTTCTGATAGGTCACCGGGGCGGTAGATACCCCGGTTTTCGTATCACTCATGGAAGCCGACCCCTCGTAGGCCTTAGTCGGCTGCTGGGGTTGCTTTTCCGCTTCCTTGGCCCGGCGCACGGCATCGGCGCCGCTTTGGATGGCGCCCCATTGCGCCGACACCGGTGGCGCCAGGAACAAAGCCAGTAAAGCCGAAATGGTCAGAGTCCGCATCAAGTTCCGCATATTCAGCCTCCTTTTTCAGCAGTTAAGGTTGTGCAAATCTTGCGTCTCAGGTGGCCTGGGCCTTGCGCCAGCCCGCGGCCTTGAGCCCGGCCACATGGGCCGTCCACTCGATCTTCAGGGTTTTGAGGTAAAGGGCCAGATCCTGCTCGATCAGGGGCTCCAGGCGGCGGTGCAGCCGGGCGTTGACTTCGTAGTCCCCGGGCGTCAGGCCCTGCCAGCTCAGATAGCCCTCATCAAAGAGATAGGCCGGGGTCGCCCGCGGCCTGAGGCCCCGCAGGTCCATGTAATTCTGGGCCCGGTCCACGTCATACTCCAGGACCCAGCCGCAGTCCGCCAGCATGGCGGCCTCATCCCAGGCAGCCGGAGGAGCGCACCGGGGGCAATAGAGATTGACGAGAATTTCCGGTGGCAGCAGATTGTCCCGGAAGCTGAGAAAGGCAGAGTTTTTGCCGCACTCGCAGAAGCGGCGCTGATTCATGCACATGGCCCGATCTCCTTGCGGGTCCAGAGAAACCATTGCCAAGGTCCGATCTAGTTACTACTTTTCGGCTATTATGACAATACCTTAAACAGATGGGGCCCCGATCATGAGAATCATGGCGGAATTACTGGAAAAATATCAAGGCCGCTTTGCCCGGGAACTGGGCCTGGACCTCAAATCCGGGCCCGCGGCGCGCCAGCTTTGGTTCCTGGCCGCCGTCTTTTACGGGGCGCGCATCTCCGGAGTCCTGGCGGCCCGCACCTTCCGGGTCTTCGCCGCGGCAGGCGTCGATGGACCGGAGGCCATCCTGGCCCAGGGCTGGGACAACCTCGTGGCGCTCCTGGACCAGGGCGGCTATGCCAGATATGATTTCAAGACCGCCACCAAGCTGCTCCGGATTATGGAGTCCTTGCGAGACCGGTATCAAGGCTCCCTGGAGCGCCTGCACGAGGCCGCGGCGGCTGCCTCCGACCTGGAGCGCCGGATAATGGACCTGGCCCCGGGCATCGGCCCCGCCACGGTCAACATCTTCCTGCGGGAACTCCGGGGCGTCTGGCCCAAGGCCGACCCGCCCCTAAGCTCCCTGGCCCAGACCGCGGCCGAGCACCTGGGGCTGCTGCCTCGGGGCCTCGATCCCCGGTCGGCTCTGCAAGAGCTGGGGCGCCACTGGCAGGCGCAGCCGGTCCCCAGTCGTGACTTCGCCGACCTGGAAGCGGCCCTGGTGCGCCGGGGGCTTCAATATCGGCATGAACAATTTTGAGGCCGCTGGACAGGTGGTCTTCCACGCCCACATCCACGTCATCCCCCGCTACTTCAGCGACGGCCTCAGCCTCTTTCCCCAGGAGAGCTACCGGCCCGGCGACCTGGAGAAGACCGCTGCGCAGTTGCGCCAGGCGCTGTAAGGGCACAGCTTGCTGTGCCCCTCACTGACGCAGGCTAAAGCCTGCGGCTACCAGCGCTATTCTATCCGCTTTGCTTCGGCCCAAAGAATTTCCTGCAGAAAATTGGATTGTTCGGGGATGGGGATTTTTTGGCCATCGATGGCGGCCACCGGCATCAGGCCCATCAGGGAGTTGGCCAGCCAGACGCCGTCGGCCTGGAGCAGTTGCGCCGGGGTGGTGGGAACCTCGGTTAGCAACGAACCCTTCCGGGCCAGGGCCCGGCCCAGGGCCGCCACTGTAACTCCCGGCAGGGCGCTGGCCGCGGCCGGGGTGCAATAGCCCCCCTGGGAGAAGTAAACCAGGCTGGTGGCGGCCCCCTCGGACACCAGACCATCGGCCTCCAGGATGATGGCCTCCCGGGCCCCGAGGTCCAGGGCATACTGCCGGGCCGCCAGGTAAAAGAGATAATTGAGGCTCTTGTGGCGGCCGAGAAAGGTGGCGCGCCGTTCCGGGAAGATCACCGCCGGCCAGCCGGCGGCGTATTCTTGCGGCGCGGGCGGCTCATAGGGCCGGGCCCACATCACCAGGGTGGGTTGCCCCGCAGCCGGCAGACCCAGCCCGGCGGCCGCCCCCCGGGTCAACAAGATCTTCACCCGGGCCGGGCCCCGGTCCAGACCGTTGGCCGCCAGCAGGCGGCTCAGGCGCGCTCCCCAGGGCAGGTCCCGGGGAAAAGGCAGGCGGAAGGCCGCGGCCGAGGCCTCCAGGCGGGCCAGATGCTCGGTCAAGAAATAGATGCTCCCCGCCTCGGCCCTAACGGTTTCGAAAAAGCCGTCGCCGTATTGGAAGCCCCGGTCGTTCACCGAGACCCGGGCCTGGTCCACGGGGACCAGGTCATCATTGAGCCAGACGAATTCGGTGGTTTTCATAAATTATGAATTTTTTCTTATGGTAGCCGCAGGCTTTAGCCTGCGCCGGCACAGGCTGGAAAGCCTGTGCTACCTATAAATAATTTTGCCACCCCCACCCTAACCCTCCCCCCTCAAGGGGGAGGGAACCGGGCCGATATCGTTGATTCGGTCATTTACTATGACTGTTGTAAGAGTTCAATAGATTTCCTATTAGAAAGAATGAAACCAGGCTCAAAACTCGCAACTCGCAACTCGAAACTCGAAACTCAAAACTCCTCACAAGTCGCCCTCAATCACCCGGAACAGCGTCCGTCCCTTGTGGATGGTCTCCTCGAATTCGTCTTCTTCCCGGGAGTCATAAACCACGCCGCCGCCCACGGCGAAATGGGCCTGCCCCCGGGAGACGATGGCGGTGCGGATGGCGACGTTGAGGTCCAGGTTGCGGTGCAGCCCCAGGTAGCCGATGGCCCCGCAGTAAACGTGGCGCACGTGGGGCTCCAACTCGTCGATGATCTCCATGGCCCGGATCTTGGGGCAGCCGGTGATGGAGCCGCCGGGGAAGGTGGCGCGCAAGATGTCCACATGATTGACTTCGGGCCTTACCTTCCCGGTAACGATGGACACCAGGTGATAGACGTTCTGGTAAGCCTCCAGGCGCTTGTGCTCTTGCACGGCCACGCTGCGGGGGGCGCAGACCTTGCCCAGGTCGTTGCGCAGCAGGTCCACGATCATGGAGAGCTCGGCGTCGTCCTTGGGACTGTCCGCCAACTCCCGCCGTAGGGCCGCATCCTCCGCCGGGGTGGCGCCCCGGGGGCGGGTCCCCTTGATGGGCCGGGTCTCCAGGTAGTCGCCCCGGCGGTACAAGAAGCGCTCCATGGAGGTGGAGAGCACCTGGAAATCACCGCAGTTAAGGTAGGCGTAGAAGGGCGCCGGGTTCAAGCCAAAGAGCCGCTGAAACAAGTAGTAGGGCTCACCGGACAGCGGAAAAGAAAAGCGCTGGGTCAGGTTGACCTGGTAAACGTCCCCCTGGCGGATGTATTCCCGGATACGGCTGAGGGCCTGGAGATAAGCCTCCCGGGTAAAGTTGCTCCTGGCCGGGCCGACCCGGTAAGCGCCCAGGGGATCGCCGGGGGGCCAGATTTCGTCGTCCTCCCTGACAGTGCGATGCCCACCCGGGGCCTCGTAGGTCAGGCGCACCTGCCAAAAGCGTCCGGCCCGGCGGTCGTGCACCACCAGACGCCGGGGAAAGGCCAGGACCAGCTCCGGCAGGTGCAGGTCGTCCACCGCGGTTTGCGGCAGCTTCTCCAGATGGTTTTTCAGGTCATAGGCCAAAAACCCCAGGCCCCCGGCGCTAAAAGGCGGCAGCGGCGCCTCCCCCGGCAATTCCAGGGCTGCCAGCAGGTCATTAAGGACGGTAAAGGGGTTGCCCCGGCAAACCTGGATGGCCCCGTCCCGCTGCCAACTGACCTGGTCCCCTTTGGCGCGCAATACCAGGAACGGGTCCCAACCCATGAGGGAATAGCCGGCGCAGTCCAGGTCGCCGCCGCTCAGGAGCAGCATGGCATAGGGCCGCCGCCGGATGGCGACGAAAAGATCCGCCAGGTCTTGCACGCCTGGCGGAGGTGAATAAGGGGAAACCTGGAGATCTACAATCCGACCGAACACTTATTCTCCAAAATCCTTGGTGGCGCCGGCTAAACCATCATGGCTTGAAAAACAGCCGCTCCCGATGATGAAATTTCTTGTAGGGGCGGCTCGCGAGCCGCCCCTACAGGGCCCTTCACGATAAACGTTCATGCCTATATCGGCCACCTGCTGGGGATGAAAATTCCCCCCTGCCCCCCTTTTTCAAAGGGGGGTTTTAAAGTCCCCCTTTAGCAAAGGGGGATTTAGGGGGATTTGCATTTTCACGGTAAAGCCTGCGGCGACATTCTTCCTTTTTCCTTGTCCTCACAGCCGCAAGAAATTCGCCGCCAGTTCCCGGCCGTGGCTGGTGAGGAAGGATTCCGGGTGGAATTGCACCCCATGCAGGGAGTAACGCCGGTGGCTCAGGCCCATAATCACCCCGTCTGCGCTCCGGGCGGTGACTTCCAACTCCGGGGAGCCGGGAGCCGCCATCAAGGAGTGATAACGGGCCGCGGCAAAAGGTGACGGCAGGCCAGCAAACAGGCCCCGGCCGTGATGGAAAACCTGGGATTGCTTGCCGTGCACCGGCACCGGGGCCTTAACCGTGGCGCCGCCGAAGACCTCGTTGATGGCCTGGTGGCCCAGGCAGACCCCCAGGATGGGCAGCCGTTTATAGAAGTGGGCTATCACGTCCTTGCTGATCCCGGCCTGGGCCGGGGCCTTGGGGCCGGGAGAGATGCAGAGCCAGCGCGGCTTCAGGGCCTCGATCTCTTCTAGGGTAATGGCGTCGTGGCGGAAGACCAGGACCTCCAGGTCGAACTCGTAGAAGAGCTGCACCAGATTGTAGGTGAACGAGTCGTAATTGTCGATCATCACCAGGCGCATAAAGGCAGTTTTCTGTTATCTGTTTCCTGTTTTCTGTTTTCTGTGGAAAATAAAATTACTTAGAAGATGATTTCTTAAATATGGTTACGTTGACTGTTGTCCCCCTCACCCCAGCCCTCTCCCCCAATGGGGGAGAGGGCTGGGGTGAGGGGGAATTAAATCGCTTTTCCGCCCCCTGTTCATAAATCTTTATCGAATTTATGAATTCGAGTACTTAGGCCCCAAATAAAAAAAGCCACCCAGTTGAGTCTGGGTGGCTTTTGCCTGTCATAACTCTATGGTTTATATATTTCGCTCAGGTGGTGATGTCAATGATTTTCTCGGCCTGGTTCAATACGCCACCCAGGGCGGCCTGTGGCCGCCAAAAGCGGCGGGCACGGAGGCCCGCCCTACCAAACAGCCAAGGGGCTTGCGGCTGGATAATTTTCCGGCTTCGAACCTTTATTGGGATAAATCCTGCCCCCCCGCCCGCAAGCGCACAAAATAGAGGGTGCCGAAGGCGTTGGGGTCCAGGCGGTGCTGGTGCTGGTCGTAATTCTGGACATAGCCCACGTCGTAGTCCTCCCCTTCCCCCAGGCCCATGGCCCGGTCCATGTCGCCGTCGGCAACCACCACCAGGGCCTGGAGAAAAGCGGCGCCGCCATTGCGGGCCGTGGGGTCCAGGGCAAACACCGCCCCGCAGTCGCAGAAGCCGCCGGCAAAATCATACCAGGTGCCGCCCTCCAATTGCACGGGCCGCAACACTGCCGCGCCGCAAAAGGGGCAGAGCGCCGGCCGGGTACGGTCGCTAAACAGTTTCGGCATGCAGAAACCTCATAAAAAATATGGTCTGGCCGAATTTAACGCCTCGCTTACCGTAGTCGCAGCCGTTGCCCTCGGCCCATCTAAAGACTCTTTTATTATCTCCGATTTTTCCGGTTTCGGCAATTATCTCCCTATCTATTGACACTGCAGCTCCATGAGCTTAAATTGTCTTCACCATGCCGTTAAAGGAGAGGTATCAATGGCTGACAAAACCTTAGTCTTTTCGGATCAGGAGCTGATGAAGATCGAAGCTATGCTCATCGACAAGGACGGCGAGGAGGCCCTGCGTTATCTGGCGGAACTCGCGGATCGTTTTAACCCGCATCTCGGCCACGCCTGCGGGCCGAAAGCGGCCGAAGGACCTCCGGGTCAGGGTTGATGACGTCTGGTAATTGAACCTTGACGGCTGATGCCGGGCCGGACCCGCGGGTCCGCCCCATCGGGCGCCCAGCAGGTTGATCCCCAAAATAACACGCTGAGCCGGCTCCGAGGCCGGATTCAGATGGCAGATGAGGTGTAACATGGCAGACAAACAGATCGTCTTTTCGGATCAGGAGCAGATGAAGATTCAGGCCATCGTCATCGACAAGGACAAGGAGGAGGCCCTGAAGTTTCTGACCAAGCTGGTGCAGGAGATCAAGGGTACCGCCGGCCATGCTTGCAGTCCTGGGCCCATCAGGTAACCTCTCACTTCGGTAAGAACTGGTTTAAGTGATGGACAGACTGGCCCTGGTGGCCGATACCCACGCCTACCGGGCCGGTCTTCCCTCCTTGCTCAGCTTCTTCCACCGCCAGGGCCTGCGCCACCTGGCCTGCCTGGGAGACTGCCAGCCCGAGCCGTTTAAGGCCTGGCTGACGCTCGACCCGGAAAACCGGCTCTATTGGGTCTACGACGTCTTCGGTCCGCAGTTGCCCGAGGCCGACGGCTGCGGGGTGGCCCTGGAGCTGGAGGGCCGGGTCTTTCTGGCCCATACCCGGGCCCTGATCTGGACCCATTATAATGAGCGCATCCGGGCTTACGCACACCGCGCTCCCACCTGCCGTCCGCCCTTGCTGGCCTGCCACGGCCACACCCACGTGCCCTGCGTCACCCGTTTTGCCCCGCCTTTCAGCCGCCTGCTCTATATCAACGACGCCCTGCGGCCCCAGGAGTTCCAGCCGCGCCAGGCCTGTCTGCAACTGGATCCGGACACCGTCTACCTCATCGTCCCCGGGGCCTTCACCCTGGAAGAGGGGAGGTATCCCGCCTTCAGTTTCGCGGTCCTGGACCTCATCGATTCCCGGTTAGCCATGGTGTCATTGCGGGACCCGACCGGCCTGGAAGCGGTGGATCTGTTTCCGCCGGAGTAGGCCGTTTTTGGTTTTTGGTTTTTGGCTCTGGTAGCCGCAGGCTTCAGCCTGCGCATTATTTCTAGGCTGGCAAAGCGAGGATGGCCGCCCTACGAAAAACGAAAAACCGGGAACGAAAAACGTATTTACAGATCCGATTCAGGAACTAGGCCAGCTTTCCCCGCCTTAAGTTCCGCCAGCACCACTGCATCGGTGGGAAAGGCCAGGGGATGGGGCGGCTCGGCCAGGGGAAAGAAGGCCACTGCCGCCAGGTCGTCGCCGGCCCGGAGCGCACCTCCCGTCACCTGCCCGGCGAACCAGATCCCCACGGTGAGGCGCTCCGGATCGTGGAAATTGGCGTGCACCGCCAGCACCTCCCCCAATTCCACGACCAGGCCGGTCTCCTCGGCAAACTCCCGGGCCGCGGCCGCCCGCGCCTCTTCGCCCCACTCCACGTAACCACAAGGGATACACCAGGCATCCCGGTAGGGTCCGCCTTTCCGGCGGCCCCAAAGGATTTCCAGCCCCCGGCGCACCACCACCGCCACCCCCACCGCGGGGTTGACGTAAAGCGTCTTGGAGCATTTCTGGCAGACCAGGCGGTCCCGGCCGCCCCGGGGCCGGGTCGCCAGCTCCCCGCCGCAGCAGGGGCAGAAGCG
>Ga0315282_10005058_pt1 | contig 22620 bp, 26 predicted proteins | sample YL17G07_20_MG_FD_203693 | JGI IMG/M metagenome (GOLD analysis project Ga0315282, IMG submission 203693) | Sediment microbial communities from Yellowstone Lake, YNP, Wyoming, USA - YL17G07_20 | ecosystem: Environmental > Aquatic > Freshwater > Lake > Sediment | place: USA: Wyoming | collected... | reverse complement strand
TAAATAACTTCTAATTTGTTAATCGCCTCTTCATCTAAAACCTTGACCAACTTAAAACCTAAACCGGGTTTATTTTGAATTTCCGAAATAATGTATTTAGACGAAGCATTTCCTCCCAAAATGTAAACTCGATGAACCCCCAAGTCCCAACGATAAACGAAGTGTTGGATAAAATGTAAAACCAATCGGCCAAAAGTAACCAAAATTATCGCTGCGAACCAGACGTAAATAATAATGAGTCGCGAGAAGAAAAAAGTCCTCGAAAGGAAAATCCAAGTCAAAACAATAGCCACGGCCGAAGAGACGGCCACAAAAACTTTACCAAATTCGGCAAATCTGCCGCTGCGGTCCTTAATCGAATAGAGCCCGGCAAAAATAAAAACAACAAACCAAATCGGCAAAGTGGTGATGGCAAATCTTAAATAACTCTGCAAAGGTTCAACATAAACCACGGGAATAAAAGTAAAAAAAGTTCTGGCTTTGTAGGCGACAAAAAAAGACAATAAAATCATTGCCAGATCAAGGGGAATTTGCAAAAAGGTAAAAAGTAATTCGCTTCGTTTCATTTGTAATTACTATCTTATCATCTCTGATTACAAAAATCAACCAAAAACTTTCTCAACAAGAAAACCCGCCTGCGTGCAGCCCGAGCGAGCTTTCTTGCAATATTATCTAATTTTTCTTTAGAAATTAGCCCTTTTTGAGCATTGGGAGACCGGTTCGGCTATTTTCCATTACCACCATTCCGGCTGGTAAATCGTCCAAAGCACCTTCTCTCTCGGTACGAGCAAAGAAATAAATCATTTGCTTGCGGCCGCCACGAAGGGTTACTTCTTTTGAGTGAAGGTAATAGGTCTCGCCAGTCTTCTTTGACTGAACTGAATACGCCATTTAAATCACCTCCTTCCACTTTTGATTTTTTTAACCTGTAATAAGGTCACATACCTATTATCAGAGGGGGCTTCTCTGTTGTCAAGAGGGAGCACGATTTAACAGGTTTATTTGCCAGTTTTAAGGTTTATTTTTGACATTTTTTGATTAAAAATCCAAAAGATATCCACAGAAGTTAATTGAGAATTCACACTCAGAGTTCAAACAAAAAACGGCCTCTGAATTGATCAGCCGTTTTTTGCTGCGTCCGCCAGCTGGCGGATTATTTTCCGCAACCACAATCTGGGCAAGTGCAACTTTTTGGCGGACAGCAACCGCAACCGCTACACCCGCCGCATCCTTCTTTATCTGGTCCCCTATTGTTCCTTTCTTTGCAATTATATTATATCACGATTATACCACGCACGCACTATTGGACATTGGCAACAATCTCCAGTTGAAAATAAAAATCGATAGCACATCACTTTTTTCTAAATTGGCTTTCACTTTAAAAGGCAACGGAATAGTTTTACCAAAGATCGTCATTATTGCTAAAACAATAAGCAGTACGCCCCCAAACAAGAAGACTTCATAATGATAGCGCGAAAATGTTCTTGAAAGCGCTGTCACCCCAAGACTAATCGGTACCAAAACCAAAGCGAGCCCAATAAACTACTCTGCGGCAAGCCGCAGAAGTATCCTGCGGAAAGTTTGTTTGAATGCCTAGAAGCAAGCAGGTTTTCATCCCTGTGGCCAGCCACAGGGTATTCAACCTGTTGAAAATAAAATAGACAAAAATCATTAAAAATATCCGCGATTTCACTTTGAGATGCCCCGGATATTTCTAACTCCTTGGCAATTGCCTCTTTAGGAAAAAAATAACTGATCCACCGCTTGGTTTCGAGTTGGATTCTCTGACGTGGGACGCTTGCTTTGACCATTTTTTTAATCAGACCATAGCTGGCCAAATGATGGCCGCACTGGCAGTTTTTCGGATAATCAGGCACGGAAGTACCAAAAACACAGCAGGGCATAGTGTTACATCCATCCCGGCAAAATTATTCATTTCGGCGGTGCTCATTGGCATCTTGGCGTCGATGACTAAATTTTGATAATCGTTGCCGGTAAATTTCATGCCTAAAACTGATGGGAACCTCCTCGGGGACAACTTTCGCCTGGGCTTTGGTAATTATTTGTTGAGTTTGACTATTGGATTCTCGATTAATCACCCTGGCGGCCGAAAAAGCCAAACCTCCCAAAATGACTAATATTAATAAAATTTCCAGCCGTAGATATTTTTGGACACTTTTTAGCCGCAACGAATTTAAAACTACAAATAGCGATGAAAAGGCCATCGTGGCTGAGGCAATCATCGGATTAAGCAAAATACCAAAGAATGGATACAATATCCCCGCGGCCACCGGGATGCCCAAAATATTATAAATGAAAGCCCAAAAAAGGTTTCCTCGGATTGTTCGCATGGTTGCACGAGATAACTTAATCGCTGGGGATACTTTTCTTAAATCGTCAGCAATCAAAGTCACGTCCGCCGCCTCCATCGCCACATCGGTACCCGAACCGATGGCAACCCCGATATCAGCCTGAGCCAAGGCCGGCGCGTCATTGATGCCATCGCCGACCATCGCCACAATATTTCCCCGACCTCGCAGGTCTACTCTTTCAATTTGGTCAATTTGGAGCTCTTTTATTTTTACCGCTTTGTCTTCGGGTAAAACTTCAGCTAAAACTTCGTCGATACCAACCTGTTTGGCAATCGCCTTGGCAGTCCGTTCATTATCGCCGGTGATCATCATGACTTTGATACCCATTCGATGGAGTTCTGCCACGGCCTCTTCGGAATGTTCCTTGAGCGTATCAGCCACCGCGATTAGTCCGGCGGCCTCTTTATCAATGGCCAAAATCATCACCGTCTTGCCTTCGTTTTCCAAAGTTTGAATCTTATTCTCGGTTTCTTTATCAATGGCGATTTTCTCGCGTTCCATTAGTTTGCGATTACCTAAGAATATTTCCTTGTTATCGATCATCCCCTCAACGCCGTGGCCAGCGACCGCGTTGAATTTGGTGGGCTTAATTAGTTCAATTTTTTTATCTTCTGCATATTTGACAATCACCTCGGCCAACGGATGCTCTGAACTTTTTTCGATCGAGGCCGCATATTTTAAGATATCTCTAATTTCGATTCTCGATTTTCGATTTTCGTGACATCCGTCACCGTCGGTTTTCCTTTAGTCAAAGTGCCGGTTTTATCGAAAACGACAACTTTAGTTTTGCCAAAGATTTCCAACGACTCGGCATCGCGGATCAAAATCCCGTTTTCCGCGCCAAGTCCTGTGCCGACCAGTATGGCTGTTGGTGTCGCCAAGCCCAAAGCACACGGGCAGGCGATAATCAAAACGGTGACAAAAACGACTAAAGCGAAAGTAAATGCCGGCGCTGGCCCAAAGATCATCCATATGATGAAGGCGGTTATCGCGATTACAATCACGGCTGGCACGAAATAGCCAGAGATAACGTCGGCCAATTTCTGAATCGGCGCTTTTGACCCCTGGGCTTCTTGGACCAGCTTAACAATCTGGGCCAAGGCCGAATCTTTGCCGACTTTGGTCGCCCGGTATTGAAAACTACCAGTTTTGTTCATTGTCGCGCCAATAACTTCATCGCCGACTTTTTTCTCTACCGGCATTGACTCGCCGGTGATCATTGATTCATCGATTGCCGAGTAGCCTTCGATGATAATCCCATCAACAGGAATCTTCTCGCCGGGTTTGACGATTACAATGTCGCCGGTTTTAACTTCCTCGATCAGAATTTTTTGTTCTTGGCCGTCTTTTAAGACGGTTGCGGTTTTGGCCTGTAGTTTGAGTAATTTCTGAATCGCTTCACTTGCCTGGCCTTTGGCTCGGGCTTCTAAGAATCGCCCCAAAATAATCAGCGTTAGGATAACAACAGCGGTGTCATAGTATGGCTCGGGACTGATGCCGGCGCGGGCAAAAAAGTTCGGCAAAAATGTTAAGGCCGCCGAATAAAGATATGCGGCCGTCGTACCAACCGCAATCAAAGTGTCCATGTTGGCGGAAAAGTGTTTGATTCCTCTCCAAGTACCTCGATAAAACTGCCCACCGAGCCAAATTTGGACAGGGGTAGCCAAAACCAGCATAATGTAATTTAAAATTTGCGGCGAGATGGTTTTGAGAACTGGCACATATATCGCGTAGGTAAGGATTAAAATAACAATGGAAAGAACGGTTCCAAAAATAAATTTATTTTTAAGAGTACGAATTTCTTTGGCCGTTTCTAATTTTGCGTGCTCCGTGTGCTCACCGTGAGACATCCCCTCCATCATCTCGCCCGAAGGCATCTGGTGCATGGTGTGTTCCTGATATCCTAACCTATTAGAACCCATACCTGGTATGGGTGTTGGTTCTGGTAGGTCAATTTCGTAACCGGTGGATTCAACCGCTTTTTTAACATCTTCATCACTAAAATCCCCCGTTACCGTGGCGATTTTCATAAAAAAATTCACCACCGCCAACTTCACACCTGGTGTGTTATTAAGGGCTTTTTCTATCTTTATTGCACAAGAAGCGCAATCCATACCTTCGATTTTGTAAATTTTCTTGTTTTCCATTTTCCCTTCCTTCCATTCGATGGCTTAGGCCGAAGTGGTGTCCCGAGCGAAATGCCGGTCGAGGCCGCACTCCGACATAGCCGAGCCAGGCGTGAGACTATTCGGAAGCGGCCGAGTAGGTTGGATAGGATGGTTGAGAGACGAGGATACCACGAGGCCGCTAAATGTTTATTTCGCCTTATATATTTCTAACAATTCTGTTAAAACTTTCTGCCTTTTTTTGATGTCACCATCTTTAATCGCCGTGGTCGCACAGGTTTCTAGATGTGAACTTAAAATGATATCGTTCACCTTTTTTAAGGCGGCCACAACCGCGTTGTTTTGACGGATAATATCAATACAATAACGATCAGCTTCGATCATCTTCTTGTTGGCCACAAGATGACCGATTAGATAGTTCATTCGTTTAATTGCTTGTTGTTTTAAATTTTGTTTCATTTTTTTATACCCTCCCATAGGGGGTGTAAACTTAGAGTACGTCACCTTTTTGCTAATATCAACTGCCATCAATATCTACATTTTTATGCTGGAGCGTAAATTGGTATATATTTTTAACCTATATTTTTCACTAGAAACTCCGGAAACCGGAAATATGCTCAAATATGGATATGCTTAAATGTGGATACAATTCCTTATTCAATTCCTTATTCAATTCCTTATTCAATTTTTAGTTCATTCTTCCACAACCCATGCAAATTACAGAATTCGTAGGTGATGATTTTGGCGGGTTTTTTAGCCATAATTTCAAATTCCGCTTCCGGAAGGTCACCGGGTTTTAGAAATTTCTTGCCAATCGGTTTATTGCCGTAATAAAGTTCGATAAAAATAATCTGGTGTTCTGCCGTCATCACGTGCGGCACTTTACCGACATTGACTTTAACCGAAAATTTAATGCCGACCCTAGGTTTATAGGCTTGGATCTGCGGCCAGTGTTTAGATTCAAGTTCGGTTAAATTTTTCGGATCTTTGGGAATTTGTGATTCCATTATGTCCTTTCGTAATCAATTATACCATATTTAAAACCCGCCATTCGTAATGGCGGGTAATTCTAACCCTCAAGTTTGACCGGTCTATCCATTAGTTGCTTTATCGCTTTTCTGGGCGATATGGTTCCGGAGATTATTGACCAAACGGCGAATGAAATCGGCATTTTTTCTTGAAAACTTTCGGCTACCTCCGAAAGAACTTTTGTGGTCTGGATACCTTCAATTGTCCCTAGAACACTTTTTTGTGCGTCCTCGGGAGACATGTTGGCTAAGGCCAATCCGTAACGGTGGTTATGCGAGAATATACCGAAACAGGTTCCAATCAGATCCGCCAGCACGGTAGTCCCCGCCCCAAAAGTCTCTTCGTGTCCCATGTGGTGTAAAGCAAACTCCCGCATTTCTCTTAATCCTCGGCTGGCGATCGCTGCCTTGGTGGTCGCGTCAAATCCCAAACCCTCGGCGATTCCGCAAGCAATGGCAATGGTGTTTTTGATGGCGCTGCCAATTTGACCGCCGACAATGTCCAGCGAAATGTACGGGCGAATTAATGTCCCTGAAAACAATTGGACGACCATTTTTGCCGCATGTCCGTTAACCGCAAATGCCGTCCCGATGGTTGGTGAACCACGAAGTAACCCTTCAGGAAAGGAAACGCAGGCGAAATGGACACAATGTGGCCCATCTCGATTAATGATAGTGCTTGGTAATACCAAATTACGGTTTTCCACATCGATGGTCTTGACCGCATTGATAACAATTGCGTTTTTATCGATTCCTACTTTCCACATATCCCAAGCCGCCTTGAGATTCGCACCTGGTACGGCCAAGAAAATGAAATCTCGATCTAGACAATCATCAACTCTTGAACTAATCTCCACGACATCTGGAATCGAAAAACTGGGGAGGGTTCTACTTTGGCGTGATTCTAATAAACCGGAAAGTTCTTCATCTAGACAGAACAATTTGACGTGGTGACCGACTTTGGTTAATAGAATCGCCAAAGCCGTCCCCCAACGTCCGGCGCCGATAATACCAATCTTAGTGTTCATCGATTCCTCTCCTTCCGGAAAAGACGCCTCGCTCATCAGTGGCTGAGGCAACTACTCGATAGTCATAGCGGATGGCCATCTCGGAAAACCAATCCATCACCTCGGGTGTTATCCTCACGCTTTGACTGGCATTTTCATATTGACCCGTGCGCGCCAGAATTGAACCCTGGGCCAAACAGGCAGGAAAAAGCTGATGTTCAATATTACCTTGATAAACCAAACCAAAGTGAAAATCGACATTACTTTTGGCATACCCTGGCAATCTAATTAAACCACAACGAACAAGTTTCAGATCCGGACGCTCGATCAGAATGCGGTCATCCACATCTGATGGGACGGCAATATCCAAAAGGGCCGCACCTTGCTTTAACAGATAGGCGTTTTCAGAGACAAGAATCGGTCCCTTGGAACTGGTGGCAAGAATGACTATATCGGCCTGCGATATGGTTGTCTTGAGTTCTTCAATACCCAGAAGATCCGCAAATCCTTTTAGGTCTTCGACGCGACTTTTTGTCCGTCCAAATGCCATCAGTTGTTCTGGACTGAGCCGCGCCGAAAGATATTTAACAATCGCATGACCAATCACGCCGCTGGCACCAATTACCGCGATGCGTTTTTCGGCCAGATTTCCGCCAACAACTTGCCGGAGGGCATCAATCGCCGCCGCCGCCGTAAACGCGCCGCCATTATCAACCGTAATTCTCAATCCTCGTCCCTTGGCCCACTTCTGAAGTTCTGATCCGCCCTTAGCGGCGGTGGAAAGAAGAGCTCCCAGACCAATTAGGTTGCTCCCATCCGCTGGGCATGGATAGTTGCCGCTTTGAGAAGTGATTCAACAATAGGCTTATTTTCAGGATCGATAATCTGGTCAGCAATCATTGGTATACCGAAAAGAACAACTGTTCCTGTCTTACCGGTCGCGTCAATAATTCCAGTTATCTCTCCCGCCTTAAACACCGGCGAGTGGACTACTAGGCGACGCATTGTCCTTTCTGAAATCATACCCCGCTTCTTAAGCTTTAGCAGCCACGCCGAAAAGGCACTTTGACCAAGATCATCCTCGGTTATCGAATGAATGACAAACGCCGTTCTAACACCCGACTCCTCGCCGTGAACGGCAAATGACTTGCCGAATTTGTGTTCCTGGCCAGTGAGCAAGTTGGTGATGTTTCTTCGGTGGGTATAGAGAATAAAGCCGAACAGTAGTCCAGTTACCGTGATCCAGAAAGGATCTTGGTGTAGAGATATTGCCAGAGTAAATGCGGTTAGGGCTCCAAGCATTGAACCGAGAGAGAGATATCTGGTTGAAATAAGCGTTACAAGGAATATTCCCAGTGATATCAGCGCGATTGCCGGTTGCAGTGCAACCAGACCGCCAAAAGCCGTTGCCACCGATTTTCCGCCGCCGAACCTGCCTTCGAAAATTCGCATCCAGAGCGAAAAGGCGTGGCCCAACACCGCCGCAATCATACAGGCAATTCCCCATGGCATTCCCGTAAACTTCAATGCCAAAAATGCCGGTCCCCAACCCTTCAAAAAATCAGCTGCAAAAACAACTAGAGCTGTCTTCTTACCTAATACCCGCAGCACATTGGTAGCCCCGATATTTCCCGAACCCCAGTCTCGAATGTCAAAGTTCTTCCCCTTGATTTTCTTGGCGATCAAAAGTCCCGAAGGAATCGAACCAAGCAGATACGAAAACAGAACCAGCAGTGCTCCCAGCATTTCCTTCCTCCTGCTCGAAATCGGTAAGTCAATTATAAGAGTTCAATCAAAAATAGTCAAAGATAGATTAGATTTCTTTAACACGTTGTATGAATTAAGGCATTGACTCTTCTCCCCTGTTTTAGAAGATCGTTATACTTTTTTACGGCGGCGGGGGAGTGGAGAATTAAAATTTTCGCACCTGTTTTTTGTAGTTTATCTTTTATTTCCGGCTCAACCTTCATAACCCCGTTTAATCCATCGCCAATGATAATGTATTCCGGCTGGGCTTCAAGAAGCTTATCCCCTTCCGTATGACTGATTTTATGAGTTGTTCCGAATTCTTTTTCCAAAAAATCCCGATCACGCTCTAAAATTTGGCCATCAATAATAAGTACCTGACCGAATTTTCGATTATCAATAGTGATTGAGCCAAATTTAAGATCATCAATATGCACCATTTTATTTAAAGATATCGCCGCTAAAATCAGCCCAGTAAAGATTTATTTGGGCTTGACCGCCCATTTGGCCTTCGCCATTGGCCATTTCACCGAAAAACATCCGCCATTTACCCGGGGAAATTTCCACCACATCGGGATCAACGATCGCGGCATTTGGGCTATCCGGCTTTAAAACTTCCGATTCTTTAGTCCATTTTAAACCGTCGGAAGATACTGCTTTATAGAATCTGTTATTGTCTCCGGTTAAAGTCGAAAAATACATCACCCATTGACTGCCTTTTAGTAAAACATCCGGATCAACCGCTTTATCCTCCGCGCGCGCACCCGCTTCTTTGACCCATGTTTTACCATCTAAAGATGCCGCCGAGCAAACTTTCGTTCCGCCGCAAACATAATACATCCTGATTTTCCCATCGGGGGTTTTGACTAAATCAGGTACCGAGGCAAAAAAGTCATCATCCTTGGAACTGTCAATCGCGATTCCGGCATCTTTAAAACTTTTTCCGTCTGTTGAAGTTGCTAATAATAGATTTCTCTGATTTTTCGGTCCTGGGGGGTCCTGTTGCTGACTCATAGTTTGACTTAAAGGACCGGTCGATTCTTCATAAACCATTATCCAATTGCTGTCGGCAATTTTTAACACGGCCGGATTGGAAATAAATTTTCCACTCGGAAAATCTCCTTGGGCTACTTCACCTATCCCAGTGGATATCGGTGTACCAAAAGTTGTGGCATCTTTGGAATCGGCATAAACAACTTTGCCGTCTTTTTGAAAATACATCCGAAACCCGCCTGCCGGCGAGGCAGGAGTGCCATCATCGAGTTTGTGAGTGTCGGAAGAAGTGACGTTTTCAAAAAGAACGGTTTTATTTTTAACCCAAACTTCTGCACTTGGGCTAGATGTCGAAGAAGTGTTGTTGGTGATATTTTTAGTCTTAAGAACAAAATATATAACCGCGCCGGCAATCAATAAAAAGATTAAAATAAAGACCGCGTAGATAGTTGACCTGTTCGTCATTTTTCCTCCCTTTCAAAATCTATTTAGTAGTCCGAATGTTGTGATTTGCCCGGTAAAAAATGGCTGAATAATTAAATAATAGTAGGCGGCAAGACCAAGAAGAACCATAATTAAGCCGGTGATTCTAAACAAACACCCACCCATTTTAAACACCCGCCAACCCAAGAAAAGAAATCCGAACGTAATTGCTGCTTGAATAATAATGTCACTGCGATAGGCAGAGAATTTAAACAAATGAATTATTGACGGAATCGAAAGAATGATTAAAAGTCCCCAACTCATTTAGATCTCCTTTCTTAAATTATCTCTCCGATATTATTATAGCAAAATCAATCAAAAATCTCATCAAAAACGCTGATTGACAAGCTCGATCGTCGATCTATAATTAAAATAGGGTTGCTGGCGGTACCCATCGTCGGTTTTGGATGAAGGAGGTATGAAGCGATGAGCACGCCGGGAAACAGTTTGATGAATGTGGCCGTTGCGCATCGAATCTGGAACTACATCGGATCGCTGGGGGTAGACCGCGAAGCTGCCAAGGATCTTTACCAGGAAGCGGAAGCGGCCATTTGGGAGGCTTCAGCGCATCGAGCTACCCATGAAAACCACAGCTATTTGGTCAAGACCGGCGTCGGTGCCATTCGTCACTGGCTCCGTGACCGCTACTCGATCATTCGGACCCCCGGCTATCTCTACGACCGGGGGCAGGCGGCCGAGCACCGGAAGGTGATTTTGCCGCTTGAGGTGATTAGTAGTAGATCTGGGGAAGAGATGGAACGGCCCGAACTCGCCGAAGAGTTCGAGGACGATCTACTCGAACAGTTCAACGTCGACCACCAGCGGGCCGAGGTGATAAGACTTCTTCCTCGGCTGACGCGCGCCGAACGCCAGGTGATGGAATCGCTTTTGGCGGGCATGAGCATCAAGGAGATCGCCCGCCGCCGGCACGTCCGTGTTGGCATAGTCTACACCCAGCGGAACAAGGCGATTACCAAACTACGCCAGCTCGTTGCCGGCGAAAACGTTCCGCCGCCAAATAACAACCGACCAATGAAACACGAACAAGTCCAGCTCCAGCTGGCAGCCCCACCGGACATTAGGCCGGCCAACTAGCCGAACTCATCGTCTCCGTCAACACGCGGTTCAACTCCGCCTGACGGAGATTGTTTTAAAAAGAAGAGATCTAAGGGGACGGTTCTCTTTCCCTCCTGAAATTGATATTTTTAGCCAGTTTGATATACTAAAAATATGCCAAGACCGCCAAGATTGCTTTTATCACATAGTTTCTATCACATTATGACCCGGGGAAATAACAAGAATAAAGTCTTTAAAAGAGATGAAGATTATCAATACTATCTAAATTTAATCCAAAAATATAAAAACGAACTCCCATTTGATCTTTTTCATTACTGTTTGATGCCGACTCATGTCCACCAACTTATCAGGACAAAAAAGGCGGAAGATTTCTCAACTTATATGAAAAAAATTAATTTGGCCTACTTTCATTATTACCGTCGACGCTATGGGTGGGTTGGACATTTTTGGCAAGATCGTTTTAAAAGCCAACCCGTTGGTAAAGATGAGTATTTTATCCAATGCGGAAAATATATTGAACTTAATCCGGCACGAAAGGGGTTAATCGACGACCCAGAAAATTACCCCTACTCCAGCTATCGGTTTTACACCTCGGGAGTTGCTGACCAATTGATAACGGCGGATATTTTTTACGAATCGATGGGTAACGACCGATATACCCGCCAAAAGACTTATCGCGATTTGGTTATCAGTGATTTAATTACATCAAGCTATTCCCAAAAAGTTTGGGGGTCTGAACATCAAAGATATAATGAGGGCAGAAAAATACAGCACAACTTAAGTAAAAAATATCAAACTTCTCTTTAAAAGAGAACCGTCCCCTTGGGGTCCCCTTGGGATTTCTGGGGTTGGGTTTCTCCAAAAGTCCAATATGTATGCAACGCATACAGACTATTGACAAATGCCTTTTTATGATTGTATAATTAAATTGGAAAAAATACCGAACAAGGGGAGAACCGGCGATGAAGATGATTACGGTCTTCGTGGTAGTAATTCTGATGGGAATGGCCACCGCCGCTTTGGGAGATCTAACCGATTCCCGAGGGATAATCGCTCAACCTTTGATATTCGAACCGATCGACTACTCAAGTCCTGGATATGGCAGTGTTGGCACTGGAATTGCCACTGGTCTTTCTCGTTTCACTTGGCCTCGCTTTGAGGTAGCGGGAGATCTCACCAACCCCTCTCAAGTAGCTGAACGCTCAATCATCAACAATCCCAACTTGCTTGACAGAGGTTTTCTTAACCAAAGATTTTCGGTAACCCGAGGCCCATTCACCAACATCCCCTCACTCTTCACTAAAATCAAGGTAACGCCTATGGTCCCCAATTAGACCCAAGTTTTGCAACCCGTTTGCCGGGACTTAAAACTTATCAGGGTTTTTAGGTCCCGGTCTTTTTTTTGACGAAAACACTTGACTAAAATTTCTCAGTATAATATAATGAAAAATCCACTTAGAATGTGGGCAAAGGAGGTCGAAAAAATGCTGAAACGCAGCCGCACCCTAACATTTGTTCTGGCTATCTTCTTGATAGCGGTAGCCAGTGTCGCCTCGGCCGAAGGCGTCATGGATACCAAAGTCCTGATAAACTATCAGGACAAGCCATTTGCCGAGGTTATGACCGATTTGGCAACACAGGCAAAGACCCTTGTCAAGTTCGACCCGGCTATCTCGGGAAGTATCACATTGAATCTGGGAGAAACGACTCTGTCTAAGGCGCTCAACCAGATCGCCGTGATAACCGAGACCTATTGGGGTTTGACGCCTGATGGCGTCATCGCTGTTTCACCACCCAACCCCAAGGGTCCTTATTTCAAAGATATCTCCGAAGTCAAGATAATTAAGATCAATCACATCACTGTTGACGAAGTCATCAAGGCATTGGCTGATCATCCGTACCTCGGCTTTACCAAACCTGTCCAGACCACCAACACCCTCTGCGTAATCGCGCCGCCAGCCATCATTGCTCGGCTGGAAGCTGATGTCCGACGGGTCGATGTTCCCAAGAAAATGATCAAAACCAAAGTGGCAGTCCTTGATACAAGCCGTGTAAAGAACAAAGAGTTCAATATCGACTTGGAATACACCACGGGGTTAGAAAGCACTGAACCAACAGTCCGCACAATTCAGCTTGCTGATATGGTCTTGGGCTACACCAGTATTGGGGCAAAAAAAACCTTGATGAGTTTGAAAAACAGCTATTCCCAGGACGAGCTCAAGATTATGGCTCAGCCAGAACTGGTGGCTCGGGATAACGAAGAAGCAAACCTGAGTAACGTCAAGCGCTACACTGTACCGTCGGCGATTTACTGGGGCGTTACAGCTCCACCGGCTCAATTCAAAGAGATCGAAGCTGGTATCAAGTTGAAAGTCCGGCCGAGAGCGATTGTGGGTGAAGACGGAGAAGATTGGATCTTGATTACCATCGAACCGAGCATCTCGGAGGTTGTTGGCACTGGTCCCTATGGAGTGCCGGTGGTCAACCTCCGCGAAATCTCCTCGACTCTCTTGGTTCGGAACGGGGAAACGATCATCGCGGCCACATCGATCTCCGATCTCGGATACGATATCAGAACCATAACCAAGGTTCCTATCCTCTCTGAGATTCCCTTAATTGGCAAGCTTTTCACTTTCCCTTCAAAGCGCCGGGAAGTCAGGAATCAGACAATCACTATTCTGATCACACCCACAATCCTCGTGGCAGGTGAAAAAGAGCCTGAGGTCGAGAAGGCCAAAGGGATAATCGAGGAGAGAAAGCCGGAACCAGTAATGCCTAAGAAAGACGGCGAGGAAAAGAAAGAAACACAAAAACCATAATAAGACACCGCCCTCTGACTAACCTTCATAACAACCGCCGCTCTGTGGGCAGAGCACAATGCTTTTGCCCCAAAGCGGCTTTTTTTATGGAAAAAATTAGCAGGGACATCTAAGGGGACGGTTCTCTTTTCCTCCCGAAATTGATATTTTCACTTCCCCTCCGCCACTTCGGAAGTGTAACTCGGGTAGTCTATCCGGATTGATGACAGCAGTATTGGCACCAGTGACACAGGTATTCAGTTCAGATGGACCCAGGGGCCGAAAAACCCAGATGGTGTTTGGACAATTTCCTTTGCCAATACCATCTTCGGCTACACCGACTTTCGGCGCGGTGAGTTTCTCGCCAATCTCTCTAACTACTACTCCAAGGATCGGCTGAAAATCCTGGCCCAACCGTCCGTGGCTGTCCAGGACGGCAAAACTGCGACCATCAATTTCGGCAAGACATTTTACGCCACCATCGGTTCAGTTCTGGGCGGCACGGCCAAGATTGAGGCGATTAAGGCTGGGGTTAATCTCAAGGTTACTCCTCGGGTAATCAAAAACGCCAACGGTAAAGTCACTGATATCCTCACCGATACCGAAGCATCAGTTGACGATGTCGTCTCGACACCTTCGGGAACGATTAGCCTCATCACCAACAGCCGGATGGCCAAGACCACTTTGTGCATCAAAAACGGTGAGACCATCATCATTGGCGGACTGGCTACCTCCCAGGACTATAAAATCAGAAGCAAAACCCCCATCCTCGGCGATATCCCTCTCTTGGGAAACCTCTTTAGGACTTCCCATAAAGACATCCGGCAGCAGAAAGTGACCATCCTTGTGACGGCCCGGGTGATTGAGCCGGAAAAGGCCGTTAAAGAAGCGGCGCCGGCCAAAGCAGAGATCAAAGTCCGAACTCCGGAAATTGGCATTCCTACCTCACCCGTGAAAAGCCTTCCCCAACCGTAACCCTACACCCCGCCGCCCGGCGGGTTTTTTCTTTTTTAAACACCTCTCCTTTTACACCTTCGAGGTGTAATTGCTGAGGTGTCGAAATGGCTGGTTAAAACCCAAATTTTTCCGGAGAACCAAACGGAATCCGATTCGGGGCGGCGTCTCCCGTGTCGAACATTGAGGCCGGATAAATGGTGTCGGCGCCATATTTATCATTGATGGCATCCATGGCTTTAGATATTTGCCGCGATTTTTCGATATCGGAAAATAACGAAATCTGCTCACCGCGAACCTGCTTGAGATTAAATAAAGTAACAGCGATGCGCAGCGGTGGTTTGGGAATACGACAGGCATCGTAAAGCGACAAAGCTATCCGTTGGATCCTCCGGCTGTCCGAGATAAGATCGGTGGTCGTATTTTTAGCCCAATGCGGTCCATCAAAAAACGAGATCGAAACCCCTACACCTTTTGCCCACAAATTTTTAGCCCTAAGTCTCGTCCCACACTTTTCCGCCATTTTGATTAAAACCCGCCGCCCGGCCTCTCGACTGCGATATTTCGGCGCTAAAACGTGTTGATGGCCGATTGACTTGGTCGCCGGTTGGATATCGTCTGTTTCGTATCCGCGCAAGCGATAATACCAAAGCCGGCCCGGATGACCAAACCATCTTGATAAATTATTGAGAGGTTGATTATAGAAGTCAAATGGTGTTTTGATTTTACGATGCCGCAAATGAGCCGCCATCCGCACATTTATTCCCGGCAAATCAGTCAAGTCCATACTTCGATACCAAGCCGGCAGTCCCTCCAAAATTAAAATTACCAGTCCATCTGGTTTCTTTGATTCGCCAGCAACTTTTGCCAGCCACGAATTTGGACCGACGCCGATTGAACAAGTTAAATAATCCCCCACCTTTTCCCGAATCGCTTTTTTAAGATCTTCGGCCATCTTAACAGACGACCGTCGGTTTTGATCAAAACCAGTAAGTTTGATATTAAACTCATCAATCGATAAAACCCTCAAAAACGGCGAGAAACTTTCCAAAACTTTGACGATCTCGCGATGATAAAAAAGATACAATTCCGGCCGCGATTCAATAATTAAGATTTGCGGGCAGGCTTTTTTGGCCTCGCCGACTAAATGGCCGGTGTTGACACCGAAAGCTTTGGCTTCATAGGATTTGGCAATGCAGCAGCCGGTATCGCCGGTGTAAGGGGCAATGCAAATCGGTTTACCCCGTAAGGGCGGCTGAACTTGCTGTTCAACTGAAGCAAAAAAGGCATTCATATCAAGAAATAGATTAGAGAAATCCTGTGGTTTTTGCATAGTAATATGGAAAAACTTTCCGACAAATTTTATACACTAATCAACACAAATAGACATAGCAAGATTCGTGATAATTCGTGCCTGCCTGCGGTAGGCAGGAATAGTAAAATTAGTGGAGTGTTCTACAATTTATATTATAGCGAACAAAAAGCGAACTTACAAGCTAAACTAAATCAGATTAAACCATTATAGAACAGGGCTTTTTTATTAAATCAGTTTACTTTAGATATTTTTTGATTCGCTCGGCAAGTTCACGAGGACTGATACTCTCTTTAAGAACGTACTCTTTGGCGCCCAGCTCAATGGCCTCGGCGATTTTTTCGTCATGGGCAAGATTAGTTAATACAATCACGGGCATCGTTAATAGCCCCTCCTCTTTCATCTTTTTAAGCATCGCGAGGCCATCCATTTCCGGCATCTTGATGTCAAGGAGCACCAAATCGGGTTTTTCATGTTCAATTAAATCTAAACCATCCTTACCATTCGTTGCCGTTAAAACTTCGTAGTCTTTAACCAACCCTCGCACGTAGAGATCTAAAATCATTTGCTCATCATCGATGAGAACAATTTTAGGCATATTACCTCCTTTCTCTATTTTACTCTAAAAGTTTAAGGATTAGGAGCCGGCACCAAAGGCGCCATGTTTGATAGGACGCTGGTTGTTGGCGAGGGTTCCGGCGATGAAATTATTGATGGACTGGGCGAAGGCGTCGGAGTTCTGGGTGTTGTAGAAGGAGAAATTTCAACCGATGGTGAAGGCGAAGGCATTGATACCGACGGTGTCGGTGATTTTTTAGGGGTGCTTTTGGGTGTTGGTGCGGCAGATGGCGTCGGTGTCGGTGTCGGCGGCGGGGTGGCGTTAACGAATGGTCTGGTGTTGTCTTTATTCGCTTTGGCTTTGATCGCATCAATATTGACCCAGACGACGAACCAGGTAATTAATAATAAAAATAAAATTCCCAATTTAATTTTCATAAGCTACCTTAAGAGCCCTCCCCATTAGAGAAAGCAAACCCAAAGCCATGTTTTTGATTTTTTTGGTTGCATATTAACTTCCCTTACCAGGTAGTGAAACTTTGCTAATGCTAACGCATTTTTACTGAAATGTAGCCAAGTTCTACTACCTGGTTAATTCAATCATATCACAACCATAAGACACTTTCGAGGTGTCAAATCCCAGCGCTTGTTTTAACAAATCTGCCCGTAAATTAATAACAAAGGCATTTTTGCAGTCAAAATTCCCTTCGACATGTAAGAATTTTTTAATAACAAAACTCACCCTTGACTTACGGATGAGTTTTGTTTTAAAGCGCTATTCCTTCATCATTTTGCTGCCGGTAAAAAGAATATAAAGCCCGCCAAGACCAACCAGGATATAAACGACTCTGGTTATGGCTGTCATACTGCCGAAAATGGCGGCCACCAAATCCCACTTAAAGACGCCAATCAAACCCCAGTTTAAGGCGCCAACGATGACAAGAATAAATGCAATCCATCCAATAAGTTTCATCTTTATCACCTCCTTTCTAATAAATATCGAATTATTCAAAGATTTTTCCAGAAAGAAATCTTTTGATGAGAACAATATCTGGAGGAAAAAGATCAAGTTTTAATGCTTTTTTAGGTGTAAGCCAGCACCAATTTTTCCTTCCCTCTTTTACATGATCTTTTAATTCTCCTTTTACATAAACTGCTTTCATACCAATAGTAACATAGCTTTTCTTTTTTTTCGAGTTGTAAAAATCATAAACAGAAATCAGTTTTACTTTGCGACAAGTAAGGCCGGTTTCTTCTTTCACTTCGCGTATTGCACATTCTTTAAGGGTTTCCCCATCTTCCCAGTGGCCTCCTGGCACACCCCATAAAATTTTTTGCTTAGAGTCTGACTTCAAATAGTCTTCGCCCACTAAAATCTTGCCCCGATTAACTATAGCCACTGCCACCCCAATTCCTGGCCTCTGATTACTTTTCATAATTGGAATTAATTAATAAAAATTACCCCCAGGCTTGCTATTGGCATTCATTCGAACATCGGATAATCTGGCTGGGGAGGAAGGATTCGAACCTTCGAACTTCAGCTCCAAAGGCTGACGTGTTACCGCTACACCACTCCCCAATCAAGTCAATTCTACCAGATTAAAGAAATTAATGCTATAATATTCGCGATTGTCCTTCTTGGAGCAATTTATGCCGGCTTTCGTCTATATAAATCGGAGCCCAAAAGTTCCTCGTCGACGCCGACGTGACGGCTGACGTGCCGGTTTATGCTGTTTCCGACGGCGAGCGCCGCCATCTCCACTTGGCCATTTTATCGAACAGCAGCATTGAGGACGGTTGGCTTGACCAGTTACAATATTTTTAATATAATTAATCGGAGCACAAATATGAAAAAACAAAGTACGGGGTTATTTTTACTGGGCGTAATAATTATCGTTGGTTTCATCGTTTTAATTGCCCATCAACCTTCGAAAAATTCGACAAATTCCCAAGACCAATCCTCTAACGTGGCCGGCACTAAGGCGGTGGCCACCTCCATTGCCGACTCGCCTTATTTAGGTGATAAATCCCAAGCCAAAGTGGCGATTGTCGAATTTAGCGACTACGAATGCCCATATTGTCAAATGTTTTTTAATCAAACTTTTGATGGCCTGGTGAAAAAATACGTCAACAACAATAAAGCCATTTTCGTTTATCGCGATTTTTTAGGCGTCGGCCTGCCGGCGGCCGAGGTTGATTCCAACGCCGCTTTGTGCGTTCGCTCTCTCTTGAATAATCCGGCTTACTTTGAGATGGCCAAATTGATTTATCAAAATACCGGCCTTGAAGGTCAAGGCATCCCCACCGACAAAATGGTAACCCTCGCCGGCCAAGTCGGCGCCGATCAAGGTAAATTTAAAACTTGTCTTACCAGCGATCAATTCAAAAACCAAATTCAACAAGATACTCAAGACGCCCAAAGCGCGGGGGTCAACGGTACCCCAAGTTTTGTGATTGGCAAACTCGGAAGCGACGGCAAAGTTACCGGCGAACTTCTGGTTGGCGCCCAGCCTCTTTCCGCTTTCGAAACCGCTATCAATAAATATTTCCAATAGAATAGTAAAGTAGTACTATGGTGGTATTTAAAAATTAAGAACTCAAATTTTGGATTTGGGTAGATTCTGAGAACCATCTACAAAAGCGCCAAATTCTCGGCTGTGTCCTTATCCAAACAACTCACCCCTGGGTTGTTCACGAAAACTCTGATATTCCACTTCTATACTGAAAAGTTGAGTAGTGGAATTAAGACAAAATAAAAAGACCATTAGCTCTTCTTTCAAGGAAATTAAAATTCAATAGAGATTGACAATTAGGAGAAAGTGAAGTATAATAGAAGTGCCTTAAGTAATCGAGGCGAATACTGGTATTAGCAATAGTATCAGAGGAAAGTCCAGGCACTTTAGAGCAACATAGTCCGCGTAAGCGGACCAAGGGTGACCTAGGGACCCCCGTAAAACGGGGTGAAAAGTGCAACAGAAACATATAGCCGATGATCCGCCATTCGGCGGAAACAGGTAATAGTGAAATCGTGTCCCCCTACGCGTAAAGCTTCGGGGGATCCACCGTAGCCTTGTGCGAAGGTGGAGGGTAAGAGCCCACGCGCGTCCGTAGCAATGCGGCGCGGTGAAAACCCTATGTGGTGCAAGTCGGATGGGCTCTAAATATCATCAAGCCTGCCTAACGGTAGGTAGGACCTGCTCGGTCCGATGTCCAAGAGTCCCGACGCTTAGATAGATTTTCGCCACCGCCAGCTGGCGGTACAAAACCTGGCTTATCGATTACTTAGGGCTTTTTTGTTATATAGAAACAGCGAAGCCCTCGACGGAGTGCGCCGAGGGCCTGTTGTTTGAGTCTGGATTCGGTTGCGTGGGCCTACTTTGAGCCGGGAAGTCCGCCGGTGAGGCCTTGCTTGAACTGGATGCTGCGATAGCTCCTGTTGACTTGGAATGCGAGGAGTCGATTGACAGGTGAGACAGGAAGCAGGAGGCAGCGGGAGAAAATGGAGGACCAGGAGTAGAAGTGGAGGTAAGTCTGCCGCTGTCCGAGCTTGAGCGCCTCCGGGGTCATGTTCTTCGGCTGGAACACGACATCCGAGAAGGTGTACTTCGCCCAGTCGTCGGTCAGGATCCGTTCCTCACGTTCCATCTGCTTACGGAGCCGCGTTCCCGGGTAAGGAGTAAGGACGGAGAATTGGGCGGCGGCCAGATTGTACTTCCTGGCGAACTCGTATGTCTCATCGAAAATACTAAGGCCGTCTCTGTCGAGGCCCAGGATGAAAGAGCCGATGACCGCTATTCCTGCTCTCTGGACATTCCTGATTGCTTCACCCGAGTCAACCTGGAGGTTTGGGGTCTTGCCGATCTCCTCGTAGTTCTCCTTGTTTGCCGACTCGATTCCCATGAACAGTCCGGCACAGCCGCTTCGATAGGCTAGAGTGAGCAGCTCCTTGTCTGTTGAGACCTTCACGTCTGCTTGTCCGGCCCATCGAATGCCAAACGGAATTAGGGCCTCGAACAACTTTTTCGCCCGCACATGATCGCCGGCGATATTGTCGTCTGTAAACCCGATCCACCGGGGGTCATACTCGCGCAGCCTCCGAATTTCTTCGACAACCTCCCCGATCGGTCGCTGCCGGTAACGCTTTCCGGCAACCGCGCTAACCGAGCAATAGGCGCAGTCGTACGGACATCCCCGCGTGGTTTCGATCACTCTCGTGGTCAGGTAGCGCCGGCCCTCAAGCAGTTCGATCCGCGGGCGTGGCAGGCCTTTCATATCGTGAAACGGGGCCTGGTAGCGAGACTTGAGGCGACCGGCCTCGAGGTCGGAGATGATCTCGGGCCAGTAATTCTCGGCTTCCCGGATGCCGATTGCATCGGCGTGTTCGGCGGCCTCATCTGGCATCACGGTTGGGTGAATGCCACCCATGATCACGGGGATCCCGTGACTACGGAAATGATCAGCGAGAGCATAGGCACGGGGAGCCGAGGGAGTCATGACGCTTAGCGCGACGGCATCGTAGCGCTTGGTGAGATCGACTTCCCTGATGTTCTCGTCGACCAACTCGACGTGGATGTGCGGCGGGGTCAGCCCGGCCAGCAGAGGAAGGGCTCGTGGGGGCGCCAGCACCGTGCGATGGTTCCACCAGCCCTCAACGCTCGGGGCGGCAATCAAGAGACGGAAGCTATTTTTCACTGTCGGTTTACCTTTCTCCGAGCGTGTGTAAGATGTGAGAAGGGCAAAGCCCTTGCATCAATTATGGCAGATATTTTTTATCTTGCCAACTAACAGGATAGGAGCGATAATTAAAGGAGAATTATTTAAAATAACCATCGAGATTTTTGGGAAAGGGAAATATGAATACATTTATTTATTTGACGCTGGCAATTGGGGTTTTCGATTTAATTGCTACGGTTTCGGCCAAATTTTGGTCGCTCAAACAAAACCTGGCTTATCGATTATTTAGGGCTTTTTTGTGGTTAAAAAAGGCAGATTGTTAATCTGCCTGATCATCATCCAAACGTTCGATCCGAAAAAGCGGGCTGCCTTCTCTGACCAGCTCTTCACTTTCCACCAAGATGGCGACGATTTTCAGCCGGTTTTCTGCGACGATACTGTTAAAGGTCTTGGCAATTTCAACAATACAGATAGGTTGATCTGGTTCAACGATGTCGCCGACCTCTACCAACAATGGGGAATCTGGGCTGTTGCGGCGCCAAAATGTGCCTTCAATCGGCGAAAGAAAAAGGTCTTGCTGTGGCTCAAGAATCTGGAATTTCACTTGGCTCGGAAGAGAGATATAACCATTCGAATAGTATGGCTTCGCGAGAAGTTCGATGAGCGCCTTGGCGGTGATAATTGCCACCTTGAGATCTGCCGGCACTTGCCAAAGAGGTTTCAAGATTATCTTTTTTTCACGAAGTAAATCGAGAAAATCTTTGGCAAAACTAATTAGATCGGTGTTGGTGACATCATAAGGAGTGGATTGTTCTCTTTCGGACCAGAATTTATAGCTTTGCCCTCTCGTTTTGCCCGGATATTTGGCGAGAATCGCCTCTAAATCCATAGTTGAGATGGCCACTCTGGGAAGTTGATCATACTTTGTTAGCACTGTCTGGGTATCAAGACAAATTTGAGCAAAAAGCAAGGCTGTCTGCCTTCCAAACCAATTCCCCTTTGCTACTTCCTGCAAAAGGGAATTTAACGTGGTGATGGTCATTTCTATCCCCTTTCACAGGATATCTTCTAATATATAATAATCATATCGTGAGAGTCAACTTGATTTTTCAAAAAAGAGCTTTGGCCCTAACACCTTGACATCAAGGATTTTTTCTGCCATAATCTAGCTGTCTTTTGAAACGGTCCGAAATCTAAAAGAAAGGAGGGCCGTACCTTTCATCGACGTCGGATTGGGACCGGATCCGGCGATCAACGACACAAGGGAGAGTCGTGATGAGACGTAAGGGCTTTACCCTGATTGAACTGCTGGTGGTCATCGCGATTATCGCGATCCTGGCAGCCATGCTGTTTCCTGTCTTCGCCCGAGCGCGTGAATCGGCTCGGAAGATTCAGTGCCTCTCGAACGTCAAGAACATCGCCCTGGCGGTCCAGATGTACTTGACGGACTACGACCGGTTCCCGCCCTGTGAAAGGAACCCGGAGGCCGATG
>Ga0315282_10005057_pt1 | contig 22620 bp, 37 predicted proteins | sample YL17G07_20_MG_FD_203693 | JGI IMG/M metagenome (GOLD analysis project Ga0315282, IMG submission 203693) | Sediment microbial communities from Yellowstone Lake, YNP, Wyoming, USA - YL17G07_20 | ecosystem: Environmental > Aquatic > Freshwater > Lake > Sediment | place: USA: Wyoming | collected... | reverse complement strand
CAATTGGCTGGATTTTGATGGGAACTACACTAATTATTTTTGCTGGAGTGGGAGTTTACTACCTTTTTAAACCCTCAGGTCATAAACAACTATAGCTCAGATCTCTTTTTCTCTTAACTGCCATTATGCGAAAGCCTTTTATTTCCAAAGGGTAAATATCCTTTTGCCGATATGATGGGTAAGGCTAGAGCATATCCCCATGCGTGTCCAACGTCCAATCGTTGTTGGAATCTCGATGCACTTAGGGGGGCTGGCTCTTACGTCCATAGGCTACCGTGAAAATCAGACTGGTAGGCGACAGCGTTTCGTCATGCAGGCTATTCGGGTGCAAGCGTAGGGGCAGGTTAAGACCGTAACAGCTCCCCGCCCTTAGTATTTACTGTTAAGAAACATTATGTGTAAGGGTGAAAATCTTTGAAACTACCTGATTGTTGTCCTAAGTGTGGAGGTGCTTTTGGAGCTGGAATACCAGGTGCGTATTTGATAATCAGAACTGACCTTGACTTCGATAGTGACGATAATAGCAGAATCGAGGATTAAATATTCGAATGTTCCAATTGTCACACGCTATTCCGTGCCAGATACGAACTCATTGAATTTGTTCAACTCCAAGAGTTGAAACCCTAACTTTTTCTGTTATATTACGTTAACCGTAAAGGGTGAAAATCAGTGAACCCAAAAGATGTCGAAAGGCTAAAGGAAATAATCAAACTTGCTGACAAACTCAAATGGATTTACCCACCTCTAGGAGCTTCTTATCCATTGATGCAACTTTCGGAAGTAGAAAAGTGTATGCTGGCAATGACTGATGATTTTGAGTTAGATAGAATGCGAAAGTGGGTAGAAGAACAAGAAAAGGCTCTTTGCGTTGAAAACAAAAAATAACCTTCCTTTTTCTGTTAAAGTAAGTTAAGCGAAGGGTTAACTCTTATAGATGAACAGCCCGACTAGCAATATTCCCCCAACTAGGGCTACTGGTAACACCCAGCTTGGCACTTGCAACTGAGCAACTTTAACCGCTTCCGCCTTTTCCTCTGGTTTCTCTGGTTCCTCAACTTTCCTCCAGTACAGCTCTTCTTTAGGAACTTTTGGATATCCCCCACTCCTAGAAAGAATCACTTGGTCTCCTGTCAGTGTTAGGTTTTGTCGCCATGATGCACCGAGTTGACTTCCATTGGCGCCGTAAAACAGTTGGGGAATGAGCGGAGCAATGTACGTTCCATCACTACGCTTGTCAACTAAATATCCTTGCAAAGCGACTGTTTGGTATCCAGGCGACTGAACATACGCAGTAAGAGTAAAACTCTCATCTTCATCCAACATTAGGCTCATGGTATTTCACACCGATTCAGCTTAATCTTTTCTAATAGAGCTTTATGGTCACGTTCTTGATGGGCAATGGTAATAAACACTTCCCTAGCCAACCCCTTTTCCTCTAAAGCAGCTAACTGCTCATAGACTTTCGGTGCCATCTCCTCATCTTTTATCGCTTCATCTAAAAGCTTGCAAAACTTTTGTTTTTCAGACATGCCCATTCCCCAAATTGTTATAAGCAAACTAACCTTATTACTTTTGCTTGGGGTTTCATGGTTAAATTTAAGGAGTTGAAACTAAAAAGCGTCAAGCTAGACTCCGACGAAGCCGATGATTGCGATTGCGGAAATACCTTAAATATTTTTGACAAGTTTTTGGTTGAGGATGATGATCAAATCTACGTTTTCTGTGACAAGTGCGGAGAGATCTACAAAGTCAAAGATTAGCGGTTAATCCTGCTTAAGCGAAAGGGTGAAGAAAATGGAATTCGACATAGACACTCCATTAGAGAAAGAGATAGAAAAGACTGAGAAACACCTAAAGATGCTAAGAGCTAACGACCCAGAAGCCGTTTTTCAATGTCCAAAATGCAAAAAGAAATTTGCACAGCTTCTAAACTATCAAGAACTTGGAATGTGCGGTAAGTGCTTTTCCAAAACAAAAAGAGAGGAACTGAACAAGCTTACGATGGACATACTCAACGGAACCATTGAAAACATCGAAATAGGTTCAGTAGGTCCCCTCCATATTCCCGATAAACCAGAAATAGTCAAAATGTTGATTAAAACAACGAAGGGCAAACTTGTGACACTTAAAGTACCCGAAAAACTCATTTATGCGTAATCTCCCTTTTTTCTCTTAATTACGATTAACCGCAAGGGTGAAACCTATTGAGCGAAGGTAAAGAACATAAGGAAGGTTGGGGCTTTCCAGGACGAGGCAACAAAGCACACTACTTTCTGGCGAACGGTATGAGTCTCTGCAATAAGTGGGGATTCTACAAGGGACCAACAGAACAGGGTAACGATGATAGTTCCGACAACTGTACCGCTTGCAAGAAGGCTCTCCAGAAGCGAAAAGCGAAAGAAATGGTTAACAAACTCAAGGAAGGAGAGAAAATCTCATACTGACCTTTTTTTTCTGTTAATGAGACTTATGCGAAATCTTTTATTGTTGCACATAAGCTTAGTTAAACGCAGAGGGTGAAAAGAATGCCCGAAAAGACACTATGGGAAAAACAAATGGAGGATGCTATTGAGTTAGCTCTCAAGGCTTGCCAAGGCGTTGGTAAAGAATACAAGTTGATTGTATTTGAAATGGTCCTTCGTAAAGCACTTGAAATTAAATACCCCTAACCTCCCTTTTTTATGCGTTTAACGGTAATTATCCGCAGGGTGAATTGTATGGATAAAAAGAAGCAATTTTGGGATTACATGGTTACATTGAACGTTAGAGTATCAGCGAGTAGTAGAGAACAAGCAAAAGAAATAGTCGATGATGAGTTCGTAAATCCCAAGCATTGGCCAAGCCCCATCCAAACAGTAGCAATCACACGAATTAAGCCAGTAGCTAAATGAAGGGATAAATTATGACTCAGGATGAGGCGATACAGGCTTTAAAAGATCTCATTTCTATCCCAATGAATGATATCAACAAAATGTTTGAGCTGGCTGAAAAAAAAGATTGGAAAGGTCTTAGGCGACTGGTCAAACAAATAAAAAAGAGAAAAGCCAAATACGGAATTTAATTCTCCATCTTTTTTTAAGGGTGAAAATCATGCCAGAAGTTATAGAACAACCTAAGTCCGAAGCTAAACCATGGAAAGGAACCTGTAGCAAACGGTGCTGGTTCGCTAAAGGAAAGAAGTGTCGATGCAGATGTGGAGGTCGAAATCATCAGAAAGGACGGATGAAGCAACCACAGTCAGAAGAAGAGTTTAAACACTTAGTTGAAATGGCTCCCCTCAACAACGACGTAGCTGAAAAAGTCTGCGAGATAATAGAGAAAACATTGCATGAGCATCCCGAATGGGAGAAATTATTACCGAGGGAAAAAGCATGAGTTCGAAAGGCTTAAGCTCCATGCAAAAAAGAATCCTAGAAATACTGACAGCCTATCCTGAGAGTACCGCACAAGAAATCGCAACAACATACTTCAACAAACCCATCAAATACAAGACAAAGGAATACGTTTCAGTACATCATAGCCTACGCAGTCTCGCCAAGAGAAACCTAGTTGAAGCCATAGGCGGACGATTGGTTTTGAAGTGGAAACGCAAAACTCAATAGCCCTCCTTTTTTCTGAAAGGGTGAAAATCATGCCACAACCTAATGGAGCAGGAAACAAAAGCAACAGAGAAAAAGCTGAAAAACTCGTTGAAACCATGCCAACCACATGGACAACATTCCAAGAACTCGTAAAAACGGCTAAACTAAGCACTACTGAACTCCGCAGATTCTTAATCGAAGGAAAGAAAAAGAACCTCCTAGAAAACAAGCGGGTGCGAACTCGGTTTAATGGTCGCATTTGTTATTGGCGCCGAAAACCATAACCTTTTTTTCTCATAATGTAGCTTATACGCAAGGGTGTGAGAATGAAAAAACCTGTGCTGATGTGTCCAAAACTGCTTAAGCCAGTTGGTGATGTTGATGTTGCTGACTGCAACGAACTCTGTGGCAAATCTGAGCAGATAAGAAAATGCTTCGACACGTACGTAGCTTCTCTTCCCTAACTTTTTTATTTGCGTTCATGTATAATTAACCGCAAGGGTGCAAAAATGTGGATACCATACGTCGAAATGTTCTCTGGAATAGGAGGAGTTAGGCTTGGACTCGAAAAAGCAAACGAGGTCAGCTCTAATCCAAAGTCGGGGAATCGAGACGAGGAAGGACGAGCTGAGTCATTGCCTGAAAGGAGCGGGAGGGGGGACATCTCGCAATTTCGTTGTGTCTGGGCAAACGACATCAACAAATATGCCTCCCAAATCTACAGGAAAAACTTCGGAGACAAAGAACTCGTTGAAGGCGACATCCGAACAATCGACCCTGACACAATCCCAGATCACACACTTCTCACTGCTGGATTTCCATGCCAAAGCTTCTCGTTTGCAGGCAAAAGGAAAGGATTTGAAGACACTCGTGGAACGCTATTCTATGAGATTGCCCGAATTGCAAGTGCTAAAAGACCTAAGTTGCTACTCTTGGAAAATGTCAAAGGACTTCTCAGCAACGACAAAGGCAGAACCTTTGCCACAATCCTTCAAACGCTGGATGGTCTGGGGTACGATGTCGAATGGCAAGTGCTTAACAGCAAACATTTCGGGGTTCCCCAGAATCGGGAGAGAGTGTTCATTGTCGGACATCTTAGAGGAGAATGTAACGGACAAATATTTCCTATCGGCGAAAACCGTAAAATGGATATTCGAGAGAAAAAGCCAGAGATAAGCTTATTTCATAATAGTGGTGCAGAAATACAGAGAATTTATAATCCTGATGGAGTAGCTCCATCTCTCCATGTAAAGACTGGAGGATGGCAGGAACCGAAAATTGTTGCTGATAGAACACGTAGCTATGCTGACAAAGGCAGAAGTTTTGAATCACCAAAATCAATAACCAATGCCCTCTCAGGTGTGCAGAAAGATAACCTCGTTTTAGCTGTTGAAACAGCCCATACCAAAGCGAACATGAAAGAGGGTCGCTTTTCAAAGGAATGTCACAGTCTTGATGGAGGCAAAAGCAAAGGCATCATGTTCTTGGATGGACATCCAGACGGTAAACCTAGAACTTGTCTTCGAGAAGGAAGAGTCTTAGACTTAGCATTTAATGGGGTTAAGATTCGTCGTTTGACTCCTATTGAATGTGAACGTTTACAGGGCTTTCCTGACGGATGGACAGATGGCGTAAGTGACACTCAACGCTATAAGCTCCTTGGGAATGCTGTTACGGTGAATGTGATAGAGTTCTTGGGTAGGAGGTTGATAGAATGTCTAGAGAGCTAAAATGTGGCTTCAGCGATAAGCCATGCACTAAATGTGAGAGGAACCCAAACTGCCCGATATATAGTGAGCGATACGTTCTCTTTAAGCAACTGAAAAGCCTAAACATGGTGCTTGATGATTCGCTGACCATTACCAAGGCAATCCTCAATAAATAACCCTTTTATTTTTGTGCGTTTAATAGGTTATAACCGCATGGAAGGGTGCGTTTTGTGAGGATTGCTTTAGTTAATATTGAACCCAAAATCGAAAACACAGCTTACATGCAGATCAGCCGTTTTCATAAGGACAAAGGTGACTCGATAGAGTGGTATAGTCCACTATTTCATCGAGAATATGGCAAGATTTACTGTTCAAGTCTCTTCCAGTTTACTAGCAAGAAAATTGTTACTCATGATATGATTTGTGGTGGAACAGGTTTCAATGTTTGCTTGCGACTTCCAAGCGAAATAGAATCTTGTGATCTTGACTATTCCTTATATCCAAGTTGCAAGACTAGCTATCTCTGGTTCAGCCGTGGCTGTTTCCGCAACTGTCCTTTTTGTGTAGTGCCAACAAAAGAGGGTCTCCTTCATCCAGTAGAGCCTAAGAATCGGAACCCCAATGAGAAGTATATTAGTGTGATGGATAATTCACCTACGGCAAACCCAAAATTCTTTGATGTTGTTGAGTATCTTGTGAAGCTTGGTCAACCTGTCGATTTTCAGTCAGGTGTAGATGTGAGAACCTTCTCGGACAAAATAGGCGAAGCACTAGCACGCTTACGATATTGGAACTATTTTCATACAGCATGGGATAATCCGAGAGAGGATCTGATTGACAAATTCGAACATTTGATGCAGTACATTCCCAAATCCAGAATCATGGTTTACGTTCTGATCGGTTATTGGAGTACGCCTGAAGAGGATCTATACCGAGTAACTGAACTACGCAAAAGGGGGCTGTCTCCATGGGTTATGCCTTACAACTCGAAAGATCCATACCAAAAAGCCTTTAAAAGATGGTGTAATCGCCATCCAGGCTGTGAATGGAAAGACTATAAATATCGCCCAAAACCCTAATCTTTTTATGCGGTTAAACATCGTTATGTGTAAGGGTGAATAAATGGGAAAAATTAGGAGATTCGCAATTTTGTTCGTTGTGATAGGTGCAGTGGTTCTCTTCTTCTATGGCTGGCTATTGGTAATGCAAGGTTTTTCTAAAGAAGAGAAAGAAAAGCGAAAAAAGAAGATAAAAGCGTCAATTTCGCCATTCTGGTTCTAAGTGTCTATCTATCCAGATGTCCTAAAGATTCTACGGGAGTAAACTCGCCCTCGTCTGAAGTAGACCGTTTACTGTAACGACAACCCCTATCCTCGCAAGAAAGGCCCCTGGAACAGCCATAACCTATCTGTGTAACTGAGTCACTAAGCTGTTCTACCGTAATCGCCACAATCACAACAGTTTTCTTTTCTTTAAACTTGCCCTTGGTACATTCAAAACATGGAGCACATGTGGGCTCTGGAACAGTAATATTAAGAATCGGTTTCTCTCTCATTACGGCTATTTCTCCTTATTCCGTATAATAAAATAATGCACCTTTCATTCCTTTTTCTATCAGGTGCTTTTGAGTTCTAAGACTCCATTTCCTCTTTCTCTGTTCTTCACGATTATATAGCGTTTGAATAAGTCCGCTACACGACGTCAGCTTCGCCTTCCTTTTTGTATTTTCCGTAGATGTCTAGAGCCCAGTACGCATCCATGTATATCTTTACCAAATTGCTTACGGGTATTCCTGTCACAGTTCCCTTTCCAATGTTTAAGTATGCAGAGTGAACTCCCCCGATAGAGTGCCCCATCATCAACTCTACCATGTCATTGTTAACATTAGCAATAGCCTTCATCCTCGTATTGAAATACCGCCTTAGACTATAGGGTGTGACGGGCGCCTCTTTGGTGGCCACCTTCGTTCTAATACTGAGAGCCTTAACATGCTGTTGCACCGATCTGGGTGATATGCGAAATATTCTGCCCCTCGGTGATGACTCAGCATACTCGTTTAAAGCTTCTACAGCGTTAGGACCAAGAAAACTATCTGTTCTCTCGCTTGTTTTCTGCCTATTTATTTCCAAATGAATTGGCATAATCCCCTTTTTCAACTGGTTTTTGATGCTTCCAAACTCGTTGCTCTGAGTTTCATACGTGAGTGAGAACAGGTCAACATTGGCCAAACCACTATCCTTTTGTGAGACAATCCATGTTTTTACTGGTAAATTAGCGATTTTAACCATCCTTCTTAAGTCTTCTGGGCTAGGGGTTTTTGAACGTCTAATCACTCTTGGTCTAACAGTAGCCACTTTTTTGAGGTCTACATAGTTGTGCATGTAGAAGCTTCGGATCATTCCAACTGCGTTGGAGATCGTGTTTGGTGCTTTTTCTTTCCTTCTCAAATGCGTCGCATAATCTTCGAGCATTTCCTCATGTTTTCTCCTAGTTAAGTCATCAGCACTGTTCATTGTAGCCTTTCTATCCGCAATTAAACTGTCGGGGTTTGTTTTATGGTAATTGCAGTATTCTCTGAGCCAGTACATTGCTGCTCTATTTGTTGAGCTGAGTTTGAAGTCTAGGCTTCTGCTACGTAAATCAAGTGCCTTAGTCCATCGTATCACACTAGGATAAACTTCCAAGTTCTGCACCATTCTTCATCCCAATGCCTGTCCACAATAAGGGCAATACGACCAACTAGAATCAACTAGCCGTCCACATGCTGGACAAGTCTTATATTTTACCGTCGAACCCGTAGCTTTAATTTCTATAGTGGTTGCTTCCATTTTCTCAACACTCTAAAAATCTTATGATGGCTTGTTCTCCCATAAAATCGCCATGCACTTAATCGCTGATGTATAAATATAAGCTTTACGCATAACCATATTTAACAGCAAACTCTAAATACATATAGGGTTCGCGGTTAATAGTGGTTATGCGAATGTCTTATGGGATTATCATAGGCTTAGTTACCTTCGACTTAATCAAAGTCACATCAAAAATTATTCCGTCTTTCTCTGTCTGAGTCCACTCTGCAACATCTGGAACAACTATTCCTTGAGATGAAACCTGAAATTCCCAGATAATAGTCCCTGAGTCTGGCGGAACAGTTCGCTCGTATGGATTGCCTTCATCGTCAAGAGCAATAATTGTGCCAGTAACTTTAAGAGTATAAGTGCCAGAGTAAGGTTTTAATCGCCATCCTTTCTGTAAAACAAAAATCTTGTCTGAATAAGCTCCACCACCAAGATTTGCGTATCCAGTTGACCTCATCGGTGGGTCATCGTCCATAGCTTCTTGACTATCACACCAATCCATGCAACTATTGTAGACCTCCTGAGCCGTAATAGTATAATTAGGTGAAAGGTCTGGAAGCAGAATCCATTTGTTTACAGGATCAAAAGTTACTGTCAACTCATATCACCATTATGGAGTATAGTTCGGATCTACTATCCATACAGCCGTAACATCGAGTCCACCTGAACCAATAGTTACTTCCATTTCAAATGGAAGATAGCCAGTTTCTCTTGCTCTAACGATTACCACTATTCCAGTTTGTGTGTATGATTGTGTAGCTTTATAATATCCACTATTCTGTTCATCCGTCTCAGTTGCGTCTTTATTCATTATTTCACTCATATCAGATTTCTTGTAAATGGCGCATCGGACATACTCAGTTGGTTCATTCCCACTTTTAACGTGGCGAACAGTCAAAGTAACTGACGCTTGATATGTGATTACGTCTCCCGCAGGGTCATAAGTTGATGGTGCTGGGCTACAATATGGGTCGTAATTAACAGTTATAGCAACTCCAGCCGTGCTGTATCCATCGTATGTATTTCCAGAGAAGTCTAAGTTATTATAGGTAAACGGTCCAGCAACGGTAATATGGATGGCTTTTGCACAAGAAATAAAAACACAGTTCGTGATATGATGAGAAGTGCTACTCATCCTAATTGCCGAGGATGTTGAACTAATAAAATTACAATTCTTCACTATTCCCGTATCTGGAATCATTTCTGCACAAGAAATAAAGTTTACGTTTAAAAATTCTTTATCTACGTTGTATGCTTGTCCTTGAATTGTATCTGCATAAACGAAATTGCAACCATAGAATCCGAACTTTGTTATATTCGTATCCGTCATTGTTAATTTCCACATCATAGCAGATGGAGCACGAATGAAACAACCAGAAATTCCAGCAGAACCAGATTTAGTTCCTAAATAAATTTCAGTTGTTCCAGTCGCATTTCCTTGACCTTTTATTTCGTAAAACCCAGTTGGATTGCCTTTTATTGATTTAAACTGAAGGACTTGATTCGTATCTTTAAAATAAGTTGAGGCTGTTCCACTTACATCTCCTATTTTTAGTTGTCCTTGAGCGTAATAAATACCATTATATTTATCTATAATTCCATAAGCATTTGCAGAGTCCGAATCAGCAAGATACAAAGTCTCGAAAGTTGCGGGGTCTGCCGATGTTCCGCCAGTAACAGTTAAGCCAGTTCCATAACGCCAAGCATCCCAGTAAATATAGACTTTTGCTATAACCGCATCCATTCTCCAACCTACTTTTCTTATAGCGGTCATAGTAGGTGGAGTGGCACTTTGAGCATCATAAGCAACTGTAGTTTTTAATGCCCATGCAATCCATGAAGTATTTGGAAGACTGGCTTTATTAAAAATATTCCATTCACGCCAGTTTCCAGCAACGTCAGTAACTATAATTCTCATATAATTAGTGGCATGAGGAACCTTGCTAAAGGCAAACCAACAATAAATAGTTGTATCTGAAAGGTTAGTATCAACACCAAAATCATAGTCAGCACCACGATTAACTGCCGATGCACTATAATTCTGGATACAGTAACTTCCTTGTCTGGCATCAAAAACAGTGGGGTCGTTAAGAGTGTCAGTTCCACCAACCGCAGTCCAACCAGTAAGAGCCTCACATAAACTAATTGTTGTTAAATTGGGAGTTACCGTGCCAGCCATTTCAAATCACCATATTAGGATTTAGAACTACGAATCGTTCATAAGGATACCATTCTCGCCAGACCCTTCCACTTTTCCCAACAATAACTACTTCGACATATTCTTTCGTTGTGAACACATCTCCCGTTACAGCATTGGGGATTGGAACTGCTATTTTCTTTATTGATTGGACTTCTCGTTTTTTATTGTTAATATCTATGATTTTCATTTTCCTTGCCTCATATTAGTTTAACATAAAGAAAAAAAAGAGGTTATGGCTGATATATGCCGTCAGCAGTTCTGATTGCTGTGACTGTTGTTAGTCCAGAACCGAATGAGCCAGCTACTTGGAATGGTATGTAAGCCTTGAGTCTTACTCTTGTAACAATGTATTTGGTTGAGCCAGAATATTTCAAGATTACTTGTCGTTCTCCGCTTGCATCAGCAGTTGTGTCTATGAATGGATTGTATGCTTTATCAGTAACAACATAAGCCCTTGCTGTTACTCCAGAAATGATGAATTTGTCGTCTGCACCAGACCTATCTATTGAGGTGTATGAGTAGATGTCTTCGCCTTCAGTTCCAGTTCCATAATTGTAAACGACGCGAACCACACCCGTTGAGGGGGCATCGTCTGCAATTGAACCAGATACCATAACATAGCCTACGCCACTGCCTTGAGCAGTCATTGTATATTGGTTTCTTTTTATTGCTGTTTGACCTGTTCCAGTTGATTCACAAACTAACAATCTGTCGTTTGTTGGAATCATAGCAACCACTTTTATCGTTGCACTTGTAGGCGGATTCTGTGTAGCATTATTAGCGTCAATTAATGAGTAGGCTTCAGCATCCGATGCAGCCATATCTTCTATCCATATTCCTCTTGCACCGAAGAATTTGCCACCTGCAAAAGTGCCAAATGGAGACGGCTTCTTTATTTGAGTATAGGTAGTGTTTGCTTTCTGGTAAAATTCACCATTATACGCATATCGAGTGTCTGTTCCGTTTGTCGGAAAAGTCTGAATAGTTGATGTTCTTCTGTCTAAGGCTTTAACAAATTCATAGACGTTCTTGACTGTTAAGCCGTTCAAATCTATTATGACGTTGTAAGGTTGTGCTCCAGCTCCATTATCCAAGTCTTTAGTTGTAGTAGCCGCAAATGTTACTGTAGCCGTGGTGTTCGCTGTGAATGTGTTAGTTACTAAACCAGATGGAATATTTGATGTTGCCGAACCGCTTGTGCTTGTGATTGTTTCATTATCTTGGAATGTTCCAGTTACGTTAGTAATGAATAAAACTCCTTCAGTTCCAACCAGTTGGGGGTCTTGGGCTATCTTTCTAATTATGCCAGTAGCCGCAGATGTTCCGCCAGTAACAGTTTCTCCGACAGCAAATAATGCTGTTTGAGCATCAAAAGCCAGTTCTTCACAAATCTCAATTACTTCAGCATTTTGGAATGTTCCTTCAATGTTTGCTAGAGTAAATGGAGATGTCGTATTAAGAATGTGTGCCGTCGCATGGCTTGTTTGTCCATGAATAACCATGTGAGCAACTGGTGAGTCTCCAGTTGCACCAGAATAAGGTATTGTTCCGCCGACAAACATTATCCGTAGAGTATCCATGTAATTTAAAACTGTTGCTACGGCAGTTGTGTTGTCCAAATCGTCTGATGTAGCCAAAGGAACGGCGTTTCTTCCACCAGCAGTCAAACCAATTTCAAAGTAATCATATGCGTCAGTATAGACACGAGCGTAAACTGTAATGTTCGCTCCATCAATTGCTGTGCCGTATTCTTTCACTTTAACCAGAATATCAATGTGTCCAGAACTCCACCACGCAGATATTTTTGCACCTGCTTGGTAGATATAGATGTCCGTACCAGTTTCAATCGTTCCCAAAGTATATACGTTTGCGAATAGGTCTTCGCCAGTATTATCGAATGCCGATGATGTTCCAGCACCTGTTCCAGTAGTTATAGTCATTGCTGAACCATTTACAACAGTCTGGGTTGTTCTAACCCACCACTTTCTAGTTGTATTATTGTAAGCAAGCAACGCACCAATTTCTACAGTGTCGTCTTTAACTTGTTTTGTAATGTCTGAAGCAACACAGTTAGTGTAGCCAGATGCTTGCAGAGTGACAAGTCCAATTTTAGTGTCGCCTCTGTCTGTGGTTATTGCACCTTCCTTCAAGTAATGCGTACTGTCATCATCTATAAACCAAGCATTTATCAAGGTGTAAGCATTTGGAGTTTGAGCTGACATGGGGATGTCGTCGTCCATTGTTCCTTGCTCATCAAACGTGTCCATAAGCCAAGAATAGAGTTGATTTACACTATAGACGGTAGTTCCAGTGTTATGATATATCCGTTTATTTACATAGTCTATCGCGAAATCATCGCCTATTGCCATGAAATCTCCCCTACTATGTGTCTAGTTTAACGCTAAAAGACTTTTTGGTTCTGACTATTGTCTTCGTCGGATGAAGAATTGGTAATTGAAGGTTCTGATTCCAGCGGTCTGCTGGATTGTGACTTTCAGCCCGTACTTCGCTACCTTAGTGCATATGAACAGCAGTGATGGTGATACTGGGCCTGAATAAGTTTCTTCAGCGTACTTCGCATACGAAACAGGCGTTTTGATGCTCATGTAAACCCTCACAACAACTGTATCCCCAGAAGCCAACGGGGTCAAATCAACCATTCCTTCAATCTGATGCTGAACACCCAACTCAGACTTAGCAAGCTCCTGTTCTGTTCCATCCATGAGAACTGAACCTTCAATCTCAGGCTCAGTCGCCAATATACGATCTATCCTCGCCTTTCTCGATCCAGTTCCAAGTTCAAAGTTTGCGTCTTCACCCATCAAATCCATTCTTGGAGATCCAGTCAAACCTGTTAAAGTTCTATTTCCATAAGCCCATATAGTTGCCACATCAATTTCAGGAGGACGAGTTCGAGGAAAGTCGGGCAAGCTAATCTTCCACCATAAAGCTGTGTCGGAATCTTCTATAAACTCCCTCTGTCTGTTCCAACGTTATTTTCATCGCTACATCCGTAGCCTTATCTGGAAAGTAAATCACAGGCATATCCTGTACCTCTTCATAGGTTTCCTCTGCATACTTTTCATAATCGCTTTCAGGTAGAAGTTTGATGTATTGACGAACAACAACGGTATCTCCTACTGTCATCTCATGCAAATCCAAGCTACCGTACAGTTTTCCTTCCCCTTCAAACTCAACTAGAACTTGTTCAGTGCCATCCGTTGCTAAGTTTCCTTTTTTCAAGAGTCTCATTCTTTTGCTAGTCTTTGGTGCTGCTCCAATCTGGACGGACATTAACGGGTCCCTACAATCCTAACCGTAGCATGTTCTCCATGGTTGCACCAGAACAGAAGATCCTTGATCACCGCTGTTACCATGTTGATATTGTAAGTTTCATTCAAATGAATTCTATGTTCCTCGAAGCTTTTCTCCGTGTTAACGATGCAGAAAACATCGTCATCTCCGTCATTTATAATTGACACGCTGAACCAAGGCTTCTGCAACGGCATATGTCTTCGAACATCAGTAATAACAAACTTCTCTATAGGCTCAACTGCACCGATAGGTTGCGTTGCTTTTGCAAGCTTTTCAAGAGCTAATAGACGCTCTGCAATTTCATTTAAAAGAGCAACGCTCATCGGTCCTTCAGATATTCTGTTCTGCTTTTCTGTGAACTGTGACACCTCTTACCCTTCCATTTTCGTCCTTCAGGAATTCCCATGTTTCTTCATTCTGATAAGTTTTAGCTAGTGTGTACGTCGCTGTTGACTTCGGCCTAGTCAACACTATCACAACCACAGCACCAATGGCTACCCCAAACACCAGAAACAGAATCTTCTCTAAAGTATCCATCTGTTTTCAATATAATAGTAAGTGGCGAAACTTTAAATGTTTTCTCCCTAGCCCTTAAAAGCATGGTGTTTTGCGGTTAACCCACATTATCCGAAGCACACTAAGGCGTGATTTTATAAATTAGAACATGCTAAAAGTCTATATGGGCATGAAAAAATGCCAAATACATATAGACCAAGCCAAGCATCTGAAGTTATCGTTGTTCTTAGAACCTTCACCACCACAACCACGATAGTTGCATTTGGTTCTGAGGACAATTTCACAACCCCAAGAACGGAGTTTGCTGACGATGAAACTGTTATGGTTGCGGGAACAGTCGCATCAACAAATAGGGCTGACCTAACAGGAGTTTCAATCACGATTTTGCTTGATGGAGCTCTTGTTGGAACAACTCCCCTCTACGGTTATGATGGAACAACAAACTATTACCAATATAGCCTTGGCGTACTAGCCGAAGGCAACCACACGGTAGAAGCAAGATTCCCAAGGACGAGAAAATAATGCAAGTTGTCTACATAGACGAATACCAACCATCCCAAGCAAGCCTTATGCTAGAAGATTCAATTTACAAAGTCTCACAAGACAACGAAAATATCCGAGTAGGAAAACTCGCAGTACCATCACCCCTAGTTTATCTCCTACCCATACTGGCTGTAGGTGGGCTTGTTGCACTTTACTGGATAGCCAAAAAATCCTAGCTTGTCATAGAAAGCATGGAGTTTTGCGGTTAACATGCAGTAACCGTAAGGATTTTACATGACTGACGCAAAACTTGATTTTAAGAGTGTTTTTCCAACATCTACATTTATCTAAATTTGTGTAAAGCACGGAGATTTTTGTTCTATTTCCAGAAAAGAGTTCTCATGTATTTGAGCATATTTCTTCGAAAGAGGCTTGTTTCTGGCTTATTTGCATAATCTCAATTCTGGATTGTTTTTCTATTTCGGGCTTGTTTTGGGCAGATTGAAAATGCGTTTTCGGGTTTTTTGATGGAAAAAAGACTTAATTAATGAATCTAACTCAGATTAGTAGCATTCATACTTATTTACGGAAACAGTCTAAAAACTTTATTAACTATGCAAAGATACTTTATATGTGTTGGCGATTGTATGCCTGAAGTCGGAGCAGCAGATGATACTGGTTTAAACACAAATCCTGAGCGTTGGTTACATGACCATCATTGGGAAGCAGAGCAAGTCACAATTGCCGTTGCGGGTGCTCTTGGTGAACAAAATCTAGGCGTAGCAGTTGCCACAGGAACTAGACGCATCCGAGAAATCACGATTCGTCATGCTGGATCAAACAATACTGTAGTCACATTGAAGGTTGCTGGCGTGGGAGGAGCTGTGAAAGTGACGATTGACGTGCCAGCTCAGACAACTCGTGTTTGGAGTAGCCAAGATGGAAGAGAATTTGCTGCAGGAGAACAAAGTGCGGTGCAAAGTGCAGACGTCACTGGCGGCAATACTTATGTTAGCGCTTCGGGTGTAGAGGCATAGGAGGCAAACAATGCAAACGTTGGAGTGTGTAAAGAAAGAGAAATTATCTAAAGATTGGATTATCGGTTTTACGGAAGGCGAAGGCAGCTTTTCTTGGAAATGGGTGAGAGGGAAAAAGAATCCGTTATTCTGCATTACACAGAAGGAACAATATATCTTAAAGGAAATTCGGCAATTCTTTGGGTTTGGTATATTCTGCCGTAGAAATAATAATATACCCGATAATGAGGTTGTATGGTGCTATTATGTCGACAGATATGCTGACTTATGTTTTATCAAGGATTTCTTTGAGGGACAACTAAAAACCGAACGTAAAAAGAAACAATTTGAGGATTGGAAAAAAATTCTTGAGGAGTGGGGAAGAAGATTTGACTTGCATTGGCATAGATGGTGGAGCCCAGAGGAGTTGGAAATGGCGAAAAGAATGTTGTCAGAAGCTCATAAACCAAGAGATGTTGCACAAAAAATTGGTAGATCCGAGAAAGCGGTTGAGCATAAGAGAGCTGAATGGTATGGCGTAAAATATAGGCGACGTCGTCGCATCAGTGACGTGACTGGTGGCAATACTTTTGTTTCAGCAGCAGGGGTTGAAGCATGACAATAGACATTTCACAGCTTAGCCCTGAGAAGCGTGCTTTTCTGAAGGCTAATCCAGAGTTGCTGAAGAGTTTGGAAGAGCAGATTCCAAAGCAGATTGCTGGCGTGCAGAAGCGTGAGGAGAAATTGCGGAAGGGAAAGGCGAAGTGGCAACGCGACTTAGAAGATGTTGACCGTAGAGTTCGGGAGGCAAGGGCTAAGGCGGATGAGTTAAGGCGAGAGTATGACCCGCTTTTACGGGAGATTCAAGAGAAGTTGCTGAGGAAGCTGGATGTTGTTAAAGGCGAAGACAGTTTGGTTTGTCCTAAATGTGGAGAAGGCGACCATGGTAACAAAATGAATGGTAAGCCTTGGTGCTTCAAATGTAACGTTTTACTTGTGCCTAAAAGCCAAATGGCGAAGTGGCTAAGGCTACCGAAAATGAAGGTGTTACGGCGTAGCTTCAAGGATGATGTTGACCGTCTGATATCTGGGGAGAATGAGTAGTGTCCGTGATTGCGGGGTTGCAAGATTTTCGTCAAGAAGGTCCGCCAGCGGATATAGGCACTTTTCAGATGCCTACGGGCATTTTTGTTTGTCAGCATACGTTTGCTGGAGCCACCTATATTTGTGAAGTGAGAGCTGGACAAAGAGGTTGGGTTTTGCTTAACTATCTTCCGTTAACTGCTGCTAACAACAGCACGGTTATTCAAGACGCTATTAATCAGGCTACAGAAGTAACCTTGGCAGGAGGCACTTACCTCATAGCCACTCGTCTTGATGGCGTCAGCAATTTGACTCTGCGAGGTTTCGGAGTAACCGTTTTACGTGCTGTGACAGGCGGCATGGAAATGATTAGGTTCTGGGAGAAACAGAACATTCACATTGAAGGAATATTCTTCGACGGAAATAGCCAAGCAGTAATAGGTATAAGATTTGACGCCACAAATGTGCCTAATGCCTGTAAGTATGTTAGTGTTGTTACCTGCTGGTTCAACAACTTTACAGGTGCTAACAACGCGGGCATATTTGCTGGAGACCCAGCGGCTACGGGTGGCGGGCTCGATAATTCCATAATAATAGGATGCTTTTTCTTAGGTGGAGAAACTGGTTTCCGCAGCCATGAATGTTACAGAGTTTCAATAGTGGCATGTTACTTCGATGCGCCTCTTACCTACTCATGCTTTATTAGGGGACATCAAACTACAACGACGGGATGTACTGGCACAGGTTGCGCGTGGTATACGAATGATTATGGAAACGCTTATGTAGGAAACGCAAGTATGGATGTTACCTTGGGATCTGATGCACGCCTCAACACGATAGCTGACAGTGACTTCGAGTTTAACAGTATAGGAATCAGTGTGGGTGCGTGGGAGAACGTCATTATTGGTAACGTCTTTTACAAACCAACTTATGAAGCCATAGACTGTGCTGGATACAGAAACATAATCTCAGATAATATTATATTTAAAGATAGCTATGGGTGGAGACACTGCATTAGAATAACTGGGCATCACAATCTCGTGAATGGAAACGAGGTTAGGGCAGCAGTTGACGACGGCATTTTCCTAGACGGTGCAGATGACAACATAATTATTAACAACAAAACATATGCGAATGGCAGATATGGAATTAACATATCAAACGCTGCCTGCGACCGAAACAGAGTTTTTGGCAACGTCTTTGAGGGTGATGTCACCGCAGGCTTTAATGACGGGGGAACAGGCACCATTCTTCCAACAATAGTTATACCCTTTGTTGACGGCACAGACCCGCAGGATAGCGGTTTCCTAATAGATGCTGCTGCCGAATTCGCTAGAGCCTTCTTATGGTTGCCTTTAGGGGTTCAGCAGGTTGTCAGAATGAAAGTTTATGCCAGAGCTGCAGCGCTGAGTGCAACTACAATGGCTGCGGAGTTTGTCATTTATGGAGCAGCAGACAATGAAGCTTACACTACACACAACGGTTCAGTAACTAACCACCCAAGCACTTCATCAAACTTCGCAGCTGATGACGTGATTTACTGGACGATAACTACGGCGGGGGTCCTCGCACTTCTTGGCGGAGACAGTGTTGAGGTTAAAGTGTTATATAATGCGACTGCTGTTGCTACCAACGCTTACTTCAGAGCTGTGGCGATAGAATATGTCTAAATTATCAGAACCATCTGAGGGACGTGCTTGGAGGCACTGCCCAGCGGGGATACTGCCAATCTGCGACATGGTTGAAAAGGATTGTCAGGAATGCATAAAAGAGGAAAGAGAATGGAGAAAATCTTGGGAAAATTAAGAGCTACATAGTTATTTTTAATAAGTTAGAAAGCAACAAAGTTATTTGAGGATGAAAAATGTATACTGATGGAAAATACATCAAAAACGAACTTGGACAAAAAGTGTTTCTCAGAGGTTGCGCCTTCATAGAACCTGCATACTACGTTGATAGGCTGAACGGTCCTGGAACTCTTGCATCAAGGGCTGAAAGGCTTAAAGAACTAGGCGTAAACTTTATCCGCTTAGAAATTAACATTGACAATTGGAATGCAAACACAGACACCAACGGTGATGGAATAGGCAACAGGGACTTTACGATACAAGCTATACAGGAATTGACAAGTCGAGGAATCTACGTGATGCCTGGATTGATGGGCGGTTCCTTTAGAAGCCAATTTCCTTACGACACTCAAGCGTGGATAAACTGGTTACTAAACAACATCGTAATTCCATTCAAAGATAATCCAGGTGTCTGCGGGGTCTACATTTTCAACGAACCTGCGTATAGTGCTTGGGGAGGAACAAACTATAGTGGATACTGGAACGCTGTGAAACAGGTGTGCCAAGCTATTTACGAAGCAAACCCCAATCTGCTGGTGATTGTCCATGCTAACACCCAAGAAGGATTCTATCCACCCTTCGTAACCGACCCGATTCCTACGCCTAACGTTGTCTACACCTGGCATTACTACTACAGCTACGGACCTGCCTTCAATCCATATTTGGGCTGGATGAGTGGCGTTCTAGACCCAAACTATCAAGATTTAGTCAATCGCGGACAGCCTTTTTACCAAAGCTACTACCTCGGAAACTATGCTAAGGCACGGCAAGAGTTTGAACAGTGGCTTTACAATGGTTATTTATGGGTTTCAGAAGAACTTAATTTGCCTGTAATTAATGATGAGTATGGGTGGACTGGAGACGAAGAGCCTTACTTTAGCTTCAGAGCTTGCAAAAAATGTTTAGCAGCAAACAACGGTGTAGTTCAAAGAGACGTGACATTCTGGAATGTAGCTCAAACTCTCGATGCTCCAGGCGGAAATGGAGTCGGTGAAGGACCATACCCCGACGTAACTTACTGTCCAAGATGCGGAGAACCTTTGCCTCGACCACATGAACATCTTGAACCAGGATGGCCACAATGCATGAAAGACTTCCACGCTATTCTCAACAAATATGAAACTCATTGGACATACTACGCTTGGTGGCCTAAGACGTATGGAGGATACGGCTTAACAATCGAAGGCGACATGTCTAACCTAAGCGAACCAGGTAAAGTCTGGGCACCGTATCTCACGCCTTTAGCTCCAATACCTCCCACGGCTCCCACAAAAAGCGGTCTTGCAATCCTCGCGGTTGTAGTTGCAGGACTATTCTTACTCTTGATAAGCAAGAAGTAGTGAAAACATTATATAAAACATTGCGGGATAAGAATTATTGGAGTGGGTAAAGTGAGTTACTTAACCGTGCCCGTTAAAACCATCAAAACAATGACGTATCGGATAGTTGGACCAAGCGATACAGCTCCAACGCCAGCAGATGGCTACACCATTGACCCTGAACCAATCGAAATCAGCGGAGTCGAAGGCAAATTCTGGATAGAGTACCGAATAACTTAACCATCCCTTTTTTTATCATAAACTTATATATGTTAAGTGACTATTTTTAGTTTAGGGAGTCAAATGGTTAATCTAATTGCGAATTCTGGATTCGAGCAAGACCCTATAACTGTTGAGCAAGATGGCTTTTGGTTCCTTAATATTTGGGGCACAGGAACCGTTGTGCCTGCTCAACCCTTCAGCATCGAAACAGCAGATGTTTACGAGGGAGCACGAGCAATTAGATGTCATGTTGAAAGTATCCTAGAAGGCTATTTTCAGTTTGTAGTTGGGTCATTTAAAGTGTCAGCTACAGCTTTGGTGCCTGGACAGGAGTTTCAGCTTCGACTTGCCTATAAAAGCACAGTTCCCCTCACCTTAACAGTTCAAGGAAGTCTAGCGGGGACATCTAACCTTTCTCAGTCAATAGATTTGCCAGCTTCAACGGTGTGGACTCTGAGCCCCTGGCTCACGTTTACAATACCAACTGAAGGGTTAGACTGGTTCCAATTTTACGTATTGAGTAATAACCAAATCGGAGACTACCTCGTAGATGCGTTCGAATTAACATCCACTGTAGCTCCAATCACACATATAGTGACTTTGGATAGCTCGCCAACAGGGGTTGCTTATACATCGCCAATCGGAGTGGCGCCATTCACAGTCAATGTTGATGATGGAACATCTTTAGCTGTTCAAGTTCCATCTGAAATAGAGGTGTGAGAGTTGGCTAAGTATGTTTTTGACCATTGGGAAGTAAACGGAGTCAACGTGGGTTCAGCTAATCCCACGACTATTGGACCTGTAACGACGGATTTGACGGTGAAAGCAGTTTATACCATAGCTACACACACCGTTTCCTTAGACAGTTCTCCTTCAGGAGTTGCCTACGTTAATCCAGTTGGAACACCACCATTCACTATAACAGTTCAAGACGGTCAAAGCATTAGCGTTCAAGTTCCCCACGAAATTGAGGTGTAAAAAATGGTGAAATACTACTTTAACCATTGGGAAGTAAACAACGCAAACGTTGGTTCTTCTAATCCAGCAATCATAGGACCAATAACATCAGACACCACAATAAAAGCAGTTTATACCATAGAAGCGCCACCTGTAGTTCCTGAATTTCCAATCGGATGGATACTGGTTCCCCTAATAGTGGGTGGAGTCCTTATAGGGTATCTATTATCAAGGAAGAAATAACCCCTCTTTTTTTGCGTTTAAATTCAATTAAGCGCTAAACCAACATTATGTTAACCATACCTTATCGTTAACAATATCGTTTACACTATGTTCCAAAAAGAAAGCTTTTTACGGAAAGGCTTAAGTAGTTATAACAATGAATTAGGCTTAGGAGGTTATGTTTGTGGAAGTTGAACAGTTAGCGATTCCGAAAAAGAAAGCACAAGAGGAATATGAAGCCTACAAACAAGAGTTACGTTTTGCTAAGACACAGTTCAATAAAGACATGCTTTCGATTTATGCGCATATGAAGCATGGCGGAAAAATGATTGACCTTTACGAAGGTATGAAAATAGCTGGATTGAATAAGGATGGTGATCCGAAGCTTGCGATAACAAATGCTAATTCTCCGAAAGTTAGGTTTACAAAAGAGTATAGATGGCAAAATGGCGTAGTTGTTGCGGATGGCGGAATATTTCGACCTCTAGGCTATAGCTATAGAACACGAGAAAACCACAAAATTGTAATTCCAAAAGGATTCTTTCCAGATTGGGAAAAAGATGCAAAAGGCTCCATTATTAGACAAGAAATTGAAACCATAACGCCTGTTGTTCCAGCAAAAATTCTTAATCCACTACGAAGTCATAAACTCGAAAACTATCATATTCTTTGGGAAGTTGAAGATTGGCGACTTATTCCAAAGGATCCTATGCTTCTGAAACGGATAACGCCAAACATGTTCTGTGTTCTTGCAACTTGGGATTTGACACCGTTGGAACGTGCAGTAATTAAGGGTCGCCTTTAACCCCTTCTTTTTTGGAGTTTTTTAATGGGTCGTAAGCCTAAGTTTGATGATGCTTTTCATGTTGAACAGCGAAAGCGCATGAGGGAATCTAGGGAGAAGAAGAAAGCTAAGAAAGAAGGGTTGATTGAATGAGAAATAATGTGGTTAGCATTTATGAAAATAACAATCTCTTTGACCAATATTCCCCTTAGCATAACCATAGAGGGACCAGACGAATCAATGGCGAAAATGATAGATGTTGCAACACAAGCACTCTTTAAACTACGTGAAACATGGTTGGGAGCAGTCGAATGCCAAAAAAAGCTAGAACTAGAAAAACAGAAAGAACCCTAAAAAGTCCATGCTTTTGCGTTTAATCTGCCTTAAGTGCATTGGGCTTTACGAAATCATCGACAATGGTGGAGTATCCGCATTTTGGGCATGTTGCCATTGTATTGTAGGGAAGATTGCCTTTACAATGGGTAGACAATACAAGGAATTCCAAATT
>Ga0315282_10005056_pt1 | contig 22623 bp, 26 predicted proteins | sample YL17G07_20_MG_FD_203693 | JGI IMG/M metagenome (GOLD analysis project Ga0315282, IMG submission 203693) | Sediment microbial communities from Yellowstone Lake, YNP, Wyoming, USA - YL17G07_20 | ecosystem: Environmental > Aquatic > Freshwater > Lake > Sediment | place: USA: Wyoming | collected... | reverse complement strand
TGGTGAGTTGCTTACTTATCAAGTGCCGTTACTTCCTTGGAAGCTACCTAGGGGTAGACCTTCTGAGCGTTTGAAAGAGCTTATTAACCGATGGAATCTTTGACCACATTTTAATGTGGGGCTACCGGAAATAGATCTGCTAATAAATACTAATATAATAAAAAGATTCGTGAAGATTAGCGCGGATTAGCGGATAAAAGAGTCAAATAGTATCAAGGAGACGAAATTTAAATGAATACTAACGTAAGAGTAAGAATAGCACCATCACCCACCGGATATATGCACCTTGGGCTGGCACGAACGTCATTATTTAATTGGTTATTCGCAAGACAAAATAACGGAAAATTTATCGTCAGAATTGATGACACTGATGAATCCCGCTCAACAGAAGAATCACTTAGCCAAATACTAAGTTCATTAAAATGGTTGGGACTGGATTGGGATGAAGGCATAGAAAAAGGCGGAGAATATGCCCCTTACGTACAGTCTCAACGTTTGGATATATACGCTGAATATACGAAGAAACTACTCGAAACAGGAAGAGCATATTACTGCTACTGCACTATTGAAGAATTAGAAGCGGAACGAAAAAAGGCTCAGGAGGCTAAGAGAGCTTATGTTTATAGCGGAAAATGCAGAAATCTAGCGGATAATCAAAAACGCCAATACGAAGCAGAAGGCAAAAAACCATCTATAAGACTGTTCGTTGAGGATAATGTTGTAGTCGTTAAAGACATTATAAAAGGCGATGTTGAATACAGGTCAGGGCTTATCGGTGATTTTATACTTGTTCGCCCAAATGGTATGCCTGTATATATCTACGCCTCCGTTGTGGATGACATGCTGATGAAGATAAGCCATATAATCAGGGCTGACGAGCATTTAGCCAATACACCCAAGCAAATAATAATATTCGAAGCTTTCGGCGTACCACTGCCAGAATTTGCTCACGTCCCTCTGGTTCTTGGAAACAAGGGTGAGAAGTTAAGCAAACGTCATGGTGCCACATCTGTTGAAGAATATAAGAAAATGGGCTATCTGCCAGAAGCCATGATTAACTATCTTGCAAGGCTAGGGTGGTCTTATGATGATGAAAAAGAAATATTCACATTAGATGAACTTATTAGAGATTTTTCACTGGATAGAGTCGGTAAAGCAGGAGGAATATTCGATCAGCAAAAACTACTTTGGATAAACGGCGAATATATGATGAAAATGGATATTGACTCAAGAACGAAAGCTGTTATCCCATTCCTGAAAGAAGCGGGCTTGCTTGATGGTGAAATATCTCCTGAAAAGTACGAATGGCTAAAGAAGATCGTGTCAGCCGTTGGGGATAGGCTTAAAACGCTTACGCAGATTGTTGATTACGCCGGATTCTTCTTCGTGGACAAAGTTCAATACGATGAGGAGGCAATCAAAAAGCATTTAAAAAAAGAAGGTACTGTGGATACTCTGACTGGATTAAAAACCAAATTTCAGGAAACGGAACCATTCGATGAGACTAGCCTTGAAAACGCAATACGATCTTATGGAGAATCTGCTGGATTAAATCCAGGGAAATTGATTCAGCCTTTACGAGTTGCACTGACAGGTAAGTCTGTTGGTCCGGGTATATTCGAGACGTTGATACTTCTTGGCCGTGACAGGGTTGTTCAACGACTTGACGAAGCTGTAAAGATACTGGCAAATTAATCGTAATGATGAAGCACTTGATTCATTTAATAGAATTCACTATAATCAATCTGTTAGTGAAGTTTTTTTTACGTCCTGAAAATCCCAATTAGAAGGAGCGGCGAAATGAAAGCATTATCTATTGTGTTTATGGTGTATCTGGTATTTCTTGTGTTTTCGATACAGTCTGCATTTGGGCTTCTCTATGATTTTGAGAACCCGAATCAAGCAAAGGACTGGAAAATCTTTGCAGGTAAAGGTGCGATTAAGGATGGTAAGTACGTAATTGAAAAAACTGACGCCACCGATGGAATAGCGGCTATCGGTACTTTAGACTGGACGGATTGTACGGTGACCTGCAAGGCAACTATGCTGGAGGGATCAACCGACAATATCGGTCTTGTCTGGCGATTGGTTGATGGCAAGACGTTTTATGTTGTCAGCATCAGAATGGATCAAAGGGTCGGCTACTGTGGATGTGATAACGGCGCATGGATGAACGGCGGTTCACCTATCAACCCTATCGCTTTTAAGGCTGAAATAGGCAAAGAATACAAGCTGGAACTCGTCGTCAAAGGAAACACCTTCCAGTTTTACGTGGATGGCGAGGATATGGGAAAATGGACCGAGGACAAGTTTAAAACTGGTATGGTAGGTGTTAGAGTCTGGAATGCAAGCATGGCTGTTGACGATTTTGATATTAACGGACCCGGTATAGCGAGTTCTGCTGTGTATCCACAAAGTAAAATCGCTGTTGCATGGGGAAAGATTAAGCAGACAAATTGATTTATGGTATTATAAAAAAATAAAATGAAAATAGCCACAGAGACACAAAGGACACAAAGATTTAAGGGATTTTAAGAGGGAGGGAATAGAAAATCCATATTCTCTCTGTGTTCTCTGTGCCTTTGTGGCAAAAATTTTTACAGTGCCTAATTTATAATGGGGAGTAGAAAAAATGGAACAAAAAGCAGAAAGTCTCGTAGGACAGGTTTTGAATCTAGTCAATCTTGTTGGATATCAGGATGGGGCAGTGGTCAGCAGAACAGTAATTAATCAGAAAACAGGCACAATAACGCTGTTTTCATTTGATGCGGGTCAGGGATTAAGCGAACACACTGCGCCGTTTGATGCAATGGTCTACGTGCTTGACGGTGAAGCGGAGGTTACAATTTCTGGAGAAGCCAATCAAGTTAAGGCTGGTGAGATGATTATAATGCCAGCTAATAAACCTCATGCTCTGAAAGCAATGAAGCAGTTTAAGATGCTGTTGATAATGATAAGATCATAATCTTTTTAAGGGCAGACACGCAGATCTGCCCCTACAAATCATTTCAATTAAAATCAAGCTTACAAATCTAACTTTAGTTGACCCCAGGTAATTGCAAGCTTATCTTTTTGGGATACTGCAAGGGCATTTTTGAGTCCGCCCATGATCTGTGTGATCTCATTGTCGCTGATAGCCCGGTTGTATATTGCTACCTCGTCAATCATACCCTTTAGCCATCTATCATAGTGAACCATGAAAACTAAGGGCTGATCATTATTGCCATATACTGCATCAACTGCATCAGCAGTACCATCCTCTTTTCCATCTATGTATACCTTGACTTTGTTTCCAGCCTTCATGCACACTATGTGATGCCATTTTCCATCATTAACTGCTGTTTTCCCTATTGCATGAGAATTTGCACCGCTGGCATCTCTCAAGTAGAGATCAACTGTACCAGTCTTGATGTAATAGACAAGATACCAGGGTTTTGCGTCTCCACCGTTCGCCGCAGGTCTGTGATAACCTTTGGTGACAATACCAGAGTTATCCGATGGCAGTGTTTCGTTCTGGAACCAACAGACGATTGAGAAGTCACCTTTGAATTTGAAGTCCTCACTGTCTGGAATCATTACGTAAGCCTCTGTGCCGTCAGTTGAAACTGCGGAACCGATCTTTCCATTCTTGTCAATTTTAGCGTTGCCAACTAATTCGCCGTCATGACCATTTCCAGAAGAGTCAGTGACGTTCTTCCCTGAATCATTATCAAACATCCATGCCCCAACCAAGCCGTCTACTGCAGAGAAACCTGATGTTATTGGAATTACACTAACAGCCACTAAACAAACAATTAATAGAAATCGCTTATACATAAAGCACCTCCAATGTTAAAAGCTAAAGGTTGAAAATTGAAAGATTCAAAATTTTTGAATTTATGAACCATTTTAACATAACTGAAAAAGTCGTATTAATATCTCCATTTCAATAGCGTATATCGTTACAGTATAAGGTTTATATTTAATATATATCTATTGCTAGATTCTGTCAAGTAATATATAATGTAACGTACCTGTTTCAAATTATTGGATAAACAAAAAAGCCATGTTAAAAGGAGTAATTTAATGTTATTAGCGATTGATGTAGGAAACAGCAACATTGTTATAGGCTTTTTTTATCGTAAAGACCTTATGACGAGTTTGAGAATACATACAGATACGAGGATGACGGCTGATGAATATGCTATTCTGATTTCGGAATTCCTAAGCCGAAAAAGTATGGATTTAAAGCAAGTCACTGGTACGATCATATCTTCCGTTGTCCCGGGTGTATTAATTCAATTGAAGGAGATGTCTCTGCAATGGCTTCATGAAGAACCCATCGTTGTGAACAGCGATCTAGACCTCGGAATAAAGATAATGTACGACAATCCAAAGGAACTAGGCGCAGACCGTATAGCCAACGCAGTAGGAGGATACTTCGAATATGACGGTCCGCTTATTGTTATTGATCTAGGCACAGCGACGACGTTTGGCGTAGTTTCAGAAAATGGGGAATTCATTGGTGGGGCAATCGCACCGGGTGTAGGCATTTCTATCGAAGCCCTTGCAGGACAGACAGCGCTACTTCCAAGGATTGATCTGAGTATCGCACCACAAGCTATTGGAAAGAACTCAATATCATGTATACAGTCAGGATGTTTCTTCGGATTTCTTGGGCAGATAGAGGAGATTATAAGGCGCATAAAGCTTGAGCTACCCAAAACACCAAAAGTTATCGCCACTGGTGGACTGGCAAATCTCATAGCTAAGGAATCCAAACTGATTGACCGCATAGACCCCGATCTAACACTCAAAGGGATCCGAATCATCTACGATAGGGTTATTCTTGACAAATCACTACGAATGGTATAGAGTATGCTTAAACAGAATTAGACTACCTTTCATCATGTAAAGACTCTTTCTGGGGAATAACATGAAACAGAAGTTATCCATTGAAATCTTGATAAAAGAAGCAAAAGTTTTCTGTGAAGCAGAATCAGCCTTTGACAATCCGGGTTTATTTGGTATTACTGATGGTAAAGCAGTTGGAACGTTTATAGAACACAAGTTCCAAGATTATTTATCGTCAAAATATCTCTACACAATTGGTTCTTCAGCAAATGGCATTGATGTTCCTTCTGAAGATATTAATACAGACATCAAAGTTACCTCTATCAAACAGCCACAATCTTCTTGCCCATTCAGAAATGCAAGACAGAAAATATATGGCTTGGGATATAACTTACTACTTTTTGTTTATGACAAACATGACGATCATGAAAGAAGAATATCAAGACTTGATTTTGTAAGCTGTTCATTCATAAAGAAGAACAGAACAGCAGATTATCAAATAACAAAAACAATTCGTCAAATGTTGGGAAACAATGCTAACATTGACGATATTATTGCATATTTAATGGATAGAAATCTACCTGCTGATGAGATCACTTTAGATCAATTGGCAAAGGAAATACTAACAAACCCACCAGAACAAGGATACCTGACCATATCAAATGCACTTCAGTGGCGGCTTCAATATAACAGGATAGTTCAATTAACCGAAAAAATAGAAGGAATAATCTCTATAATAACGCAAAGATGAAAAATGCTATTGAAAGTATACAACTTAATACAAAAAAGTTTCTGATAGAGGGTATTGGAAAAATAGCTAATTATCAAGAAGCAAATGTGTTAATATCTAATTTATCTAATATTGATACATTTTTTAGAAACCAAGATGATTTTTCTACCTTATTAGAATTGCTTAGACCAACTTCTGTAATTTGTGAGAAAACAGATAGACGGGAATATGGAGATTTTCAAACACCATCTTTACTTACGAACTCTATATGTTCTTATATAGTTAATAGGGGTATATCACCAGATATATTGATAGAACCAACTTTCGGCAAAGGTTCTTTTATTATCTCCGCATTAGAGCATTTTCCAAAACTAAAGTCTGTATATGGAATCGAGATTGATGAGTCATATTATTGGCAAACAAAATTCGAGATACTCGAACTTTTCATAAACAAGCCATTAGCAAATAAACCAAGAATATTCCTCTACCTTGATAACATATTCGATTTCGATCTTGGAATAATCAGTAAATCAATCGGAGATGATAGGATTTTGATATTAGGTAATCCACCCTGGGTCACCAATTCTGAGCTAGGCAGATTAAACTCAAATAACTTGCCTAGAAAGAGCAATCTCAAATCTCATAATGGACTGGATGCTATCACTGGTAAAGGTAACTTTGACATCGCAGAATATATAATCCTGATGATGCTTGATTCATTCTCAAAATATAACGGTTATCTGGCTATGCTGGTAAAGAATTCTGTAATTCGTAACCTGATATATGATTTGCCAAGAAAGAATTACACCATTAGCAACCTTACAGCGTTAAGTATAGATGCAAAAAGATCATTTAATGCATCAGTCGAAGCATCTTTGTTTAGATGTGAACTTGGATCCAACATTTCTACATTTACCTGCAAAGTATCTTCACTAACATCTCCAATTCTAGTAGAGAATGAATTTGGTTGGATCAACGATAAATTTGTTTCTGATGTCATTCTTTACGAAAAGACCATAAATTATGATGGAGATAGCCATTATGTATGGAGACAGGGCATTAAACATGATTGTTCCAAAATTATGGAACTTGATCTTGTGAACGATAGATATGTAAATGGATTAAAAGAAGAATTAGATATTGAGAATGAGCCAATATATGGACTAATAAAAAGCTCAGATTTGGGTTCTCTAGTCATAGAAAAACCTAGAAAATACGTGATTGTAACACAAGAAAAGATCGGCGAGGATACTTCACATTTACAGAAGAAATATCCTAAATTATATAAGTATTTAACAGAAAATATCGAGCTATTTGATAAAAGGAAATCAAGTATTTACAAAGATAAACCAACTTTTTCGATATTTGGTGTTGGAGACTACTCCTTCAAGCCATATAAAGTAGCTATATCCGGTTTTTATAAGAGATCAAGATTTTCTTTGATATTATCTGATAATAGTAAACCAATCATGCTTGATGACACGTGTTATTTCTTGGGATTTGATGATATATTTGAGGCTATATTTGTTTGGGCAATTCTTAGCAGTGATCAAGTTCAACAATTTCTAAAATCAATAGTTTTTATAGATGCAAAACGTCCGTATACTAAAGATATTTTAATGAGAATTGATATAGATAAAGTGGCTCAAGAGTTTACTTATAGCGAAATCATAAATCTAATTGGCTTTTTGGATGAAAGGTCAATTACCAATATGACCGAAGATAAATGGTATGAATTCCTTGTAAAAGTGAGTACAGGAAAGCCGAGAGATAAACAGCTTTCGCTATTTGATATTGAGTGTTGAAAAATGGAACAAACCAAACCGACTGATATATGGGTAAAACACTATATTTCTGAAACTCTACCAAAGATTAAAGAAGCATTGAATCCAAAATCAGTTATTATTTTTGGTTCAAGAGTGCGCGGTGAAGGCTTTGAAGAAAGCGATATAGACGTTTTGATCGTTTCAGACTATTTTTCTGACAAGAGTTTTTTGGGGCGGATGCCGATGATGCTTCGTACCTTTCGCTTTCCTCGTTCAGTAGATTACCTTTGCTACAGTCCCGATGAATTTGAGATAATCAAAACTTCGTCAATAATCGTTAAAGAAGCATTGAATGAAGGAATGCGTGTCATTTAACATAAATTTATAATCGCAATGTCATTAAGTCAAGGAGGACAATATCTTTGAAAAATTTAACCATTACAATGTGTATTCTCTTTTTAATGTGCCTGTGCCTGACAAGTTCAGCAATAGAGCTAGACCAGTCTAAATTTATGACAGTTGACCAGATAAAGCCCGGCATGAAAGGAATTGGAAAGACCGTCTTCTCTGGAACGAAGATAGAAGAATTCCAGATTGAAGTCATAGACGTTTTGAAGAATGGCAATGGCCCTAAGTCTGATATTATCTGGGTGATGTGTTCTGGCGGACCTATTGAGGAAGCAGGTGTGATGCGCGGCATGAGTGGTAGCCCTGTATATATAGACGGCAAACTGATTGGCGCTGTTGCATATATGTCAGGCGAATTTGCCAAACAACCAATTGCAGGCGTAACACCCATTGCAGATATGTTAGGAATAATAGAAAACTCCGACAACGGCGGTTCAACAGGACAGGGAACGATAGATGAATCTGATATTCCATTCCCTTTTAATTATCAACCAAATTTTGGGGATAAACAAAATGAAATGAAGCTAGATAATATAGAAAATAATTCATCTGCATCACTATTAGAACCGATCCAGATGCCTGTCATGATGGGAGGATTTAACCCCAAAACCATAGAATATATAAGCCCTATATTGAAAAAATTTGGTATGATCCCCGTTCAAGGTGGAGGAACTTCAGCACAGAATGAAACGAGTGACGTAAAAGTAGAACCCGGTTCCGTTATCGTTATACAGTTTGTAAGGGGCGATGATAATGTCTATGGATCAGGAACTATTACTTATGTTGATGGCGACAAAGTTCTAGCCTTTGGCCATCCAATGTACGGCATGGGCAAGACCAGTTTACCCATAGCTGTCGGAAAGGTTAGTATATTATTCCCAAGTATGTTGGCATCATCTAAGTTAGGTACTCCTGTCCGTATGATAGGAACATTAATACAGGATAATCAATATGGGATTTTGACTGATATGAGTAAACAGCCAAGTTTTATCCCTATGAAAGTAAGAGTAAAGTCTCTAGGTAATAACCAGATTCAGGAATATAATTTTGAAATCGCAAAGCACAGGCTTTTTTCACCAACATTTATAATGGCAACAGCGTTAGATGCTATTTTAACTGCGACTAAACAGATCGGTGATTACACCATGAAAACCCACAGCGAGATCAGTATAAAAGGTTATCCTAAACTCGTTCAAGATAACGTATTCTCAGGGATGACACCAGATGCCTTTGCAACTGATTTTGCTTTGCCAATTTATACGATCATGCAGAACCGATTTGAGGAAGTTGATATAGAAAATATATCGTTAGACGTCACTTTTGAAGACAAACGCACAAACGCTCTCATAGACGATGTTCAGATAAATAAATCCCTCGTTAAACCCGGTGACTCCATAAGCGTAACAATGTCCATCACCCCATATATGCAGAATACCATAGTCAAGCAATTTGACGTCGTTATTCCCAAAGATGCTCCAGAGGGGCGCGCACTGCTGAAGATCTCTGACGCCACATCAAATACTATGTGGGAAAGAGCCAGAGCGCCTATGAAATCCAGATATTCAGACGTTCCACAGCTTATAAAGCTAATTCAAGAGGAAGAAAGCAACAATAACATAATCGTTGAACTTTTCACGCCAAAAGCAGGTGTAGTTGTCAGAGGTGAGGAACTACCTGCATTGCCAATAACTGCCCTTAACATCATGAATTCTTCAAAACAGGTTGGTAGTACCGGACCAACCTTCGGCACTAACTTTCTAAAACAAAAAATTTCTACCGACTACGTGATCACAGGCAATGTAACGTTGCCTTTAACCATAGATCGAGATGCACCATGATTCAGTAATGAGTATTGAGTGATCGGTAATCAGTTTTTGATGCTTATACTGATCACTCATTACTCATTACTGATCACTCATTAAGGATGGATAAAATGAAAAAAGGTGTCAGATACAAAAATCCGCCATTGATTGAAGCTTTGTGTGAGTTACAATTTCAGAAAACTGGTATGGTGCCTAACATCATACTTGGAAAACTTTATGAGCAAATAGAGGGAGATTTCCCAACTGTTGAGACTTTCAAAGGTATTGGGGTAAAAGCTAATGACGAGAAATTATCACAGTCAATTGTTGTAGAAGAAAGAACACGGTTTGTCAGCAAGGATAAAACCCGTCTCATACAGGTTGGGGAAGGTCTTCTAGTAGCCAATCAGCTAAAACCTTATGCGGATTATTCAACTTTTCGAGCTTTTATTAAGAATGTAGTTGATACATATTACAAAGTCGCAAAACCAGAGGGACTTCAAAGTATTGGTATGCGGTACATTAATCGAGTCGAGATGAATTTAAATCAACCTTTGAGCGACATTTTCAACATTGGCTTTACCATGCCTGATACTTTTCAGGATTTTCCTGACCCATTTCTCCTACGAACGGAGTTTGAATATTCCGAAGGACGAGATAAACTGATCGTAATACTAGCGACGGCACAAATACAAGACAATTCCACCAAAGCAATAATGCTTGATTTCGATTATCGCCTTGTTAAACCGGAGGGAATAAACGAAGAGCTTTTAGAGTGGATGGACAAGGCTCACGAGAAGATCGAAGATGCTTTTCATGCTTGCCTGAAAGAGTCAGTCCTAGATGGTTTTGAACCAGAGGAAGAATGAATATGAGTCAAAACAGCTTTCCTGAATTCATGAATGTTGCTCAAAATCGTACTGCTTGCCCTCCGTTTTATGATCCTTATGTGTTAGTAGAACCTGGGCAATCAGATGAATCACCGATTTTCGAAAGTGTTGCAACAAAGCAAGAGTATTCTAAAATGTTTATGCTTATATACAGTATTACGGCGGGACACATGGAAAATATACTGGCTGATGAGTCAAAAGATACCGAGAATATAGTTGTTCCGCCTCCTCCTAAACGTATTCTGGCTTCTGTTGAAGTTGAATTATCTCAAAAAGATTTTAAGAGAAGATTACCAAAACCTGTGATATTACTAGATTAAGAGGTCGAGCAATGAACATGCCTTGGTATGATACAACAGATATGTCTACGTCTATAACTCAGGGAGATATTATCATGAATTGCCCTGTAGCTACATGGAAGGAGGATTTGCTTACAATAGAGCCAGAATTTGCCTCAGAGGAGAAACTCAAAGCATCTGTTGAATTTGTGAAAATTGACACTGTCGTCATGACCCAAGCATGTGATCTTGAACAGGATAAAGTTCAGTATATTATCCTTTGTCCACATTACTCAATAGATGTATATAAATCTCAATGGGAAATTGGAATGAACCAAAGTCAGCAGAATCCAACAGATAAAGCATGGAAATCTTATGTCGAAGAAATACGTACAGGAAAGATATGGAATCTCTCCATGCTTAACACTCACAACGACACTGTTTTACAAATGGATGTTCGAGTTGTTGATTTTCGTGAAGTATTTAGCCTCCCAAGAAGATTTCTTGAGAATTGGTTACTTCATCACAATCATGATAAGCGTCTTAGGCTATTGCCACCGTATAGGGAGCATCTTTCTCAGGCATTTGCTAGATTTTTTATGCGTGTTGGGCTTCCTATTGACATACCAAAATACAAGTAAAATGTTTAAATAAGGAGAAAACTCATGATGTTAAAGAGAACTCTCATTAAAACCCTATTTATAGGGTATATTTTCCTGACTTTCGGGAGTTATTATGCACTAGCCGTCACTACGACTGTCTGGGAACAAAACACTTATGGAGATTTCAGTGCTGGCAAGCCAAAAAACGTCTCGTTGACCAGCGAAGATCAGATCAGCCTTTCTAAAGCACTGACTCCCATAGATGGCAACATTTCTGAACTTCGTATATGGTGTCTTGCCCGTGACTCACAAGGAAATATTTACGCAGGTACCGGTGATAAGGGAAAAATATTAAAGATTAACAAGGATGGGCAGGTATCCTCGCTATTCGATTCGCCTGAAACTGATATAATCAGTCTGGTTATTGATAGCAAAGATAATATATACGCAGGTTCATCTCCCGATGGAATAATCTATAAAATAGAGCCTGATCGAATCCCAACGACCTTCTTCAAGTCCGAAGAGAAATATATATGGTCAATGGTATTCGACGATTCGGGAAACCTATACGCTGGAACTGGCATAAATGGCAAGATATACAAAATCTCTCCTGATGGAAAAGGAGAATCAATATATGATTCAACGGAAACTCATATAAAGTCCATGTTAAGCAGTGGCGGTAATATATATGCCGGCGGTGAAGGCAGCGGAATAATCTATAAAATATCCCCTGACGGAAAGGTTTTTGTCCTCTATGACACTGCTGAAAAAGAGATATCAAGCATCGTTATGGGGGCAGACGGAAATATATATGCCAGCGCAGTTATTGGCGAGTCTGGACCGCCGGCACGAGATCAACAGGAACAGGGTCCTCCGTCTCCTAGGGTAGGAAAAGAAGAAAGTCACTCGATTATATATCAAATAACTCCTGATGGAGTTGCAACTAAGATATGGGAATCGCCTGAACCAATAATATTCACTTTAATAGCTGATGGAGCAAACCTGATGGCAGGAACAGGCAATGAAGGGAGTGTATATTCAATCAAGCCCAATGGTGATTGGATGGCTATCGCAAATTGTGAGGAATCACAAGTCCTTGCACTTTACAAAGTAAACACCACAGGTGAGGTTTGGCTTGCAACCGGCAATCCGGCAAAAATATATAAATTCTCTACTAGCTACGTGAAAGAAGGAACGTTGGAATCAGAAAAATGGGACACATCTGTAATATCCAGATGGGGCAATATATCATGGGATGCAAATATTAACGCAAATACAGGAGTGACTCTGTCAACACGTTCAGGAAATACCGAAAAACCTGATGATACGTGGAGTGCATGGTCAGAAGAATACTCTGATCAGAACGATTCAGCCATCAAAAGCCCGCCAGCAAGATTCATTCAATGGCGGGTTAAATTAACCTCGACAGATGGAACGGCGACTCCAGTGCTAAAGGGCATATCTGTCTCTTATCTCCAAAAGAACCTGAAACCTGTCATAGATTCAGTAGAGATTGCATCTGAACAGGAAAAGCCCGCAGCCCCGCCGAGAAGGGCCCCAGGACCTCCGGGTCCAGGCGGAGATGAACAACCCAAGTCAGATAACACACCCATCAATGGTAAAAGAGCTATTAAATGGCAGGCGAAAGATCCTAATGATGATTTACTCGAATATAGTTTATACTTTCGTGGAGCCGATGAGCAAAACTGGAAACTTATAAAGGACGAGTTAAAAGTCGTGGCATATCCAATAGACACCGAATCTTTCCCAGACGGTGCCTACTTCCTCAAAGTTATAGCTGATGACTCTCCAAGCAACCCAAAAGATATTGCTCTTTCTGAGGAGAAGATCAGCAATCGTTTTGTTATAGATAACACACCGCCAACAATAGTCGAATTGAAAGCTATCCCTTCAGCAGATAGATACACAGTAGGCGGAAGGGCAGAAGATATTACCAGTTACGTAAAGAGTATGGTCTATTCAATTGACGGTGGTGATTGGAAGCCATTGTTCCCATTAGATCAGATTTTTGACTCAAAAAAGGAGATATTCTCATTCTTAACCGATCCACTAAAAGCGGGTGAGCATACATTCGTAGTAAAAGCTACTGACGCCGCCGGCAACGTTGGTTCAGCAAAGACAGTGATCGGTAATCAGTGATGAGTGTAATAAAAACTCATCACTGATTTCTCTCAGCGCTCTCTTGAATCAGGGAGGTGGTTAGCTTGATTTAATAATTCTGATCCCTATTTGGCTTATCTTTAAAATTTTTGGATATGGAAAGCTATTAATTTCAGGAGGTCTATGAAATGAAAAGAGTTTGCTGTCTTTTGAGTTTTGTTTTGATGCTATTGTTGATGGTTTATGGTGCAAAAGCTGAAATATGGTATAGCCAGAATTTCGATAACCTTAATGATGGTGATGTCGCAGGGCAGGACGGTTGGGAAAAAACTACCGATATGACAGCAGGTATAGGTTCTCTAACAGTGCAGGGCGCAGTTTTTAATGGTAATTCAGGCAAAGCCTTGAAAGCTGAAGCGGTGCAAGAGGTTAGAAGAAGCTTTACGCCGATTCACACAGGCACACAGTTCCTCATCATATCTTTCCGTAAGGAGGATGCAGGAACTGACAACACGATGCACATTTACATAGGGAAGGATGTTCACGAGTGGCCGGCTGGACCTGTTTTGAGAATCGGTAAAGACTCCGGTGGCGATCCAGACAAGGTGGGAGCGCATGATGGTGCTGACAGAAAGCAAGTTGCCACCTTTGTCCCCGGACAGTGGTACCAGGTACGTATCGTCGCTCATTATGATCAATTGAACTATGACGCATATTTTGATGGCGCTCTGGTAGCCCAGGGTTTCAAATTCAGAAATAATTCTCATGATGGTCTGGGATGGCTGATGATTGGATTTGATACCGGTGTAGGTGTTAATGGATATTACGATGACATCATTATGGGGGACGGTGATGGAGCGAATATAACTCAATCCGCTGTCTATCCAGAGAGTAAACTTGCAGTAACGTGGGGAAAATTGAAGCTTCAATAACATTTATACCAATTTTTGTGTTTATATACTTAATGGATTTTAGACATTAAGGGACGACCCGATAAGTCGTCCTTTTCTTTATAGGTTATAAAACATAATTGCATCAAAAACATAATAGGAGGTTAGAAATGAAGCTTCAAATAGTAATTGGCGTATTTATATTGCTTATGTGTGTATGGGGGATTGCTTACGGTGATGAGATAATATATAGTCAGAACTTTGATGAATTAAAAGATGGAGACCTTGTTGGTCAGGATGGGTGGAATCTTATAACTGCCCTTGAGGCAGGTATGGGTTCACTTACAGTACAAAGCAAAGTCGCTGTCAAAGGAAAGGCGGCCCAGGTTGATGCTCTACAAGAAGTTTATAAAACTTATCCGAAGTCTGTTAAAGCAGGTATATGCTATTTATCAATATTCTTCCGCAAAGAGGATAAATCAACAAGCAACACTATACACATTTATATGGGTCAGGGCGCTCTGGCATGGAGTGCTGGACCTGTTATCCGAATTGGTAATGATTCCGGCGGACAGCCTGATGATATAGGTATCCATGACGGTAGTGATGACGTAAGAGTTCAACCTGCAAAGTTTGTGGTTGGAAAATGGCACCATGTCCGTGAAGTAATGGATGTAGATAAACGGACGTTTGACGTCTATCTGGATGGCAAGAAACTTGGAAACTACAAATTCAGAAATGTGGCACACCAGTTTATTGAATGGCTGATGATAGGATTTGACGGGGGTGTCGGAACTCTGGGATATTATGATGATATTGAATTTGGTACAGGAACAGGTGAGAGTGCATATAACCGTGCCGTATCTGTAGAATCCGCAGGAAAACTCAGTATAACATGGGGTGAATTAAAGCAGTAGCCATTAATGCCACAGTAAGTAAACGGCAGTTTGGTCGGAGAGAAGGCTCAACCCGGAGCGGCGATAGATACACCAAATATCGCATTAATTATAGGCAATTCCTTTAATGCACAAAGACAATATCAAGGGACCATTGATGAGGTTAGGATGTGGTCAAGAGTATTAAGTGCCAGTGAAATCAAGACACAGACGGAATTAGGAATACAAAGCGTAATTTCCTCTGTTGACCCAAATTCAAAGTTAGCTACGACTTGGGCAAATATGAAAAAATAGCAAACATTAGTAAATGACTAATCGTCAACCGAATTAATTATTTATCTTAACCCTCATCCTAGCCTTCTCCCTTGTGAAGGGAGAAGGAATAGTTTCCTCTCTCGCAAGCGAGAGAGGATGAGGGTAAGGGAGATTAAGTATAAAAGTTAATTCGGTGAATCATTAAGCGATTTACTCGCTAAATTCGTTACTCTAATCCTGTGACATGATGATTTATGCCAAAGCTAGAAAAATCAAGGAGTGGATATATGAAAATTACAATTTTGCTTATCTCGGCTTTGATGATACTTGCTTGGTCTTTAGTTGCCTATGGTGAAATTGACAAAACTATGGTATTAGCGCTTTCTTTTGATGATATTTCCGGAAATGTGACAGCAGATTCGTCTTTATATGGACTTAATGGCAAAGTCAATGGACCTAAATTGGTCGTTGGAAAATATGGCAAGGCTTTGGAATTTAATGGAACAACAGATTTCGTTCAGGTTGACGATGATCCAAACTTGCTTTTGCTCAATGGCGGAACGCTCATGGTTTGGGCGTTCATAAAGACTACCAGTGGAGATGCAAGTTGGCCCAGAATAATGATCAAGTCTAATATCAATGGCGGAACGAATGGATATGATTTTCTCTTTGATAGAGCGTTGGGATACGCTGTCCGATTTTGCGTCGGCGGAGCCTGCGCCTCTTATACGGCATTTGCGACAGATTCCTGGCATCATGTCGCAGTCACATTTGATGGAAAGGAAATACTCGTCTATGTGGATGGCGAAAAAACTGGCAATCTAGCTCAACCGGGCGCTGCCATTGATACTAAAGGCTCTCCTTTGAATATCGGTAATGGAGTTGCGGTAGATAGGGCTTATCAAGGTATGCTTGATGAGGTTCGTATATGGAACAGGGCGTTAAAACAAGATGAAATCAAATTCCAGATGGCAAAAGGAACCCGTGATATAATTGCTGTTGAGCCTCGCCTTAAATTAGTCGGCACATGGTCTGCTATTAAAATTGATCATATTCAATAAGATAGTGTTTGACTAGATTAGTTTTTTACTTAGTAGTAGGATGGGCAATGCCCATCCTACATCATAGGAGAGGAATTCTTGGCAAACGAAAATCAGTTTAAACTAAACACTAAATTCATAGCGGTTCGCAACGTCAAGGAATATCGGGAGACCATACCTGTCTGGGTGAATGAAAATGATGTAATTCTGGAAATCGGATGTGAATGGGGAACAACAACGGAAGTTTTAGCCCAGCACTGCAAAGAGGTAATAGGCACAGACCTTAGCCTTGAATGTATACAGAGAGCCAGAGAGATGCGCCCAAATCTCCATTTTGAGGTACTTGACGGATTTGATGTCCTATCCGCTTTTAATATGGGCAAAAAATTCACAAAGGTCTACATTGATATATCCGGAATATCGGGTTATCGCTCGTTATTGGACGTGATCTCGCTTCTTACAATGTATTCAACTGTCCTTCGTCCAGAGGTGATAGTAGTCAAAAGCGGGGCGTTAAAACAATTTGCAGCTAATTGCATATACTGGCGATCAGAAGATACTCAATCTGCCAGAGAAAAGGAAAAAAAGATAAATTCGGATTCATAAGGAGATAATCAATGCCAAAATGGGAATAAAGGAGTGAATTATAGTGACGACATTAGTTAATAAGGAAGTTCTAAAAGATCCTTATGTTGCCTCTGTTGCTCTCTCATTATCAGTTGCCAATAAAAAAGCTATGGAATATGGGATTGATCTAAAAGAATCAATTATATCTATCACTCAAGAGAATTCAGCAGAAGAATCATTTTGGCGCATAAATTATGGTACCAAGAACTATATTAATCGTCGTGGAGGTGATCTGATAATTTATGTTTACCAAGAAAATGGTCGGATTCATAAGATATTGCGTGGTCAGTAAAAAGCAATGCTAATCAGAGAACAAATCGAAAATCAATACATAATAGGCGATTGTAAGGACATTCTAACAGACGTAGAGGATGATACTTTTGATCTAATCATAACTTCACCGCCTTACGCAGATCGAAGGAAAAATACCTACGGCGGGATACATCCTGATAAATATGTCGAATGGTTCCTTCCAAGATCAGAGCAATTTCTCAGAGTTCTCAAACCGACAGGGACGTTCATCCTGAATATAAAAGAATTGTCAGTTGATGTGGAGAGACATACTTACGTCATTGACTTAATAAAAGAACTAAAAAATCAGGGATGGCTTTGGACAGAGGAATTTATCTGGCACAAGAAGAATACATATCCGGGGAAGTGGCCTAACAGGTTCAGAGATGCGTGGGAGAGGTGCCTGCAATTTAACAAGCAGAAGAAATTTAATATGTATCAAGAAGCGGTTATGATCCCAGTTGGCGACTGGGCGAAAGATAGATTGGCAAATTTAAGCGAAAAAGATAAGATAAGGGATATATCCGCTGTGGGCAGTGGATTCGGCAAAAATATATCCAACTGGTTAGAAAGAAAGATGGTCTATCCGACTAATGTTTTACATCTTGCAGCAGAATGTGGCAACAAGAATCACAGCGCAGTATTCCCAGTAGCACTACCTTCATGGTTCATCAAGCTTTTTACATTAGAAGGCGATCTTGTCCTCGATCCGTTTGCAGGTTCAGGTACAACAGCATTAGCCTGTAAGCAATTAAACAGAGATTACTTGATGATAGATGTTATAGAAGAATATAAACAGATGGCAGAAGAAAGATTGGAATCTATCGGTGCTTTACAATTAGAATTAATGACATCTATTCGAGAAAGGTAAAGTCCAGTGCTGTTAATTGCTTAATAGGTGTGACTTAACGAGAGGGATGAAATATGAGTCGAAATGTAAAAACAAGTGAGGTTAAGAAATTTATTATTGATCATTTGGAATATAATGGTTTTAGGATAGATAAGTGGGAAGATAAATATAATGGAAAAAGACTAAATATATATAGTTAATAGTTTGGTAGGATTTTATTTTCTATCTTCAAAGATTCACCCACGTCTTTGGTATAACGCAACGAAAAGTGCTATGTCTGTTATCAAAGATAATCAGAAAGAAAATATTTACATAGACTATTTTTTATTTTTATGTGACATTTATGAAGAGGATGTTGGATTCTATCTCCCGGATAGATTTTATTTGATTCCTGCTTGCTTTATTTTAAGTGATAATATCTTCCCTAATTTGAAAAGATCGAGGAAGGATGGATCTTATAAAATTATCATAGTGGAAAATCCATATCCTTATGTGCATAAGGATAATTCGGAAGAAGATATAAGTGCATATAAAGTAACAATGGATAACTTAACAGAAAGAATCAGAGAGCTGTTATGTGACTCACCTTTACCCGAAGAGATTGTTGATTTGGAGAAATATCCAGAAGGGGCAAAACTTCAAATTGCAATAAATAGATATGAAAGAAGTGCTAAAGCTCGTAGAATGTGCATTGAGCATTATGGAACTAAATGTGCTGTGTGTGATTTTAATTTTTCAGACAAATATGGGGAAATTGGTACGGATTTGATATACGTCCATCATATAATACCATTATCTGAAATAGGCAATGATTATTCTGTTGATCCTATTAAAGATTTGAGACCAATTTGTCCAGATTGTCATGCAGTAATACATAAAAACAAACTACCATATACAATTGAAGAAGTTAAACGTTTTATTGATAATTCAAAACTGAAAACATAACAAACGATGATCGAGAAGGACCTTTGTGATAAAGATTAGAAGTGGAAAGGAAGTGGAAATATGGAAGCGATACGAATTAATAAATTAGTCGAAAAAGATGGTGAAATTTCATTGAAAGACCTACCAGTTAAGAAAGGTCAGCAAGTTGAAATGATTATACTATTAAAAACTCCTGACAAACCAAAAAAGAAATTTATGACAGCAAGAGATTTACTAAATTCTGATTTGATTGGTATGTGGAAAGATCGTGATATTAAAGACAGTGTTGCTTATGCTCGTCAACTAAGAGAGCAAGCTCAAAATAGACGGAGATAAATCATGGTTATTCTGGATACTGACATAGTTGTAGACTGTTTATCTATATATCAACCTGCGTTAGATTGGCTAGATTCACTTGAATTAGAAGAGATCGTCTTGCCCGGTTTTGTTGTCATAGAACTAATGCAAGGAGTTAGGAACAATATAGAGCAAAAACGTCTGGAAAAGAAAATAGAGATATATGAGATAATTTGGCCTACACCAGAAGTTTGTGATGAGGCATTATTAATATTTTCACGTTATCATCTCAGTCATGGTCTAGGAATCTTTGATGCCTTGATTGGTCAAACAGCAGTCTCATTAAATTTGCCACTATATACTTTTAATCAAAAACACTACGATGTTATTCCAAATTTGCGCACTGTGCGACCGTATGAGAAGTAAAATTGACTATATGGGAAACTCTTTTTCTGTGATAGATAAATATATCAATCAAATAATACACGGCGATTGTCTGGAAACAATGAAAAATATTCCAGATGACAGCATAGACATAACCTTCGCTGATCCACCATTCAACCTAAAGAAAAAATATAACGGATACAAAGACAATAAAGAGATCAACGGATATTTAGAATGGTGCGAACAGTGGATCCATGAGATGGTCAGGATTACAAAGCCTACTGGATCCATATTTGTCCATAATATTCCAAAATGGCTGACGTACTATGCAAGTTTTTTGAATGAAATCGCTTATTTTAAACACTGGATTGCATGGGATGCGCCAACTTCTCCTATGGGTAAAAGCTTACAGCCTGCTCATTACGGCATTCTTTATTACGTAAAAGACTTGAATAAACGTAAGTTTTACGAAATCAGATACTCACACAAACGATGCAGAAAATGTCAATATCTTCTAAAGGATTATGGCGGGAAAAAAGCAGGATTACATCCCTTTGGACCATTAGTCTCCGATGTCTGGACAGACATACACCGAATCAAACATAATAAATACAGAGACGAACATCCATGCCAATTACCTATACATCTATTGGAAAGAATAATCCTGATGGGTACTGACGAAAATGATATTGTATTAGACCCATTTGTCGGAACTGGCACAACCGTGATCGCCGCTAAAAGGCTTGGAAGAAGATTTATCGGGATAGACGTTGACGAGAAATATACAAATATCACTACTAACAAACTGTCTGAGGAATTACCTGATTCAAAAATTGGCAATGTCTGGGTCAGTATTTATTTAGATGAAATCGTTACAATTAGAGACAAAGATTGGAATGAACTTTCTCAATACTTCATTATACCAGAAGATATAAAGGATATTGATTTTAAAAGAATAAAGCTGAAAAAACAGACTGATATATCAAGCGAGCAAGAAAATGAACTTTTCCCAGAGTCATCCCAAAAAAAGTTTATGACAGCAAAGGATTTGCTTGAATCAGGATTAGCTGGTATATGGAAAGATCGTGATGATATTAAAGATAGTGTTGCTTATGCCCGTAAATTAAGGGAACAAGCACAAAATAGGCGGAGGTAAATTTGTGGAGGATATTCTCATAAGAAAAGCAAAAATATCGGATTTGCCAGCGATTGTAAAACTACTTGCAGAACTCATTGAATCCACTGAAAATAAAGAAGGTTTTGATGCAGACGTAACATACAGAAATTGTCAATTTTTCTTAGATGACCCCAATTCTCACATTCTGGTTTCAGAAGCGAATGGGGTAATTATAGCACTTGCTAATTTTGTAATCCGCAGAACGCTTCTACATCCAAGTTTTTCTGGTCTAATTGATGAATTTGTAGTCGCTAAGGATTATCGTGGCAAAGGAGTAGGCAGACAATTGATTTCTGCTGTCATTGAAGAATGTAAGGAACTCGGATGTTGCGAAGTTGAGGTAAGTACCGAGTTTACAAATACCAATGCAAGGAAATTTTATAAAAGTTGTGGTCTCGATGAAGTAGGTCCATTTTTCGAAATAGATTGTTAAACGAGGAAGAAAATGAAAAAAGTAAAAGTCATAGTCCTAAGAACAGCAGGCACAAATTGCGATTATGAGACAACTCATGCCTTCAAAAAAGTAGGCGCAGACGTTGACCTTGTGCATATAAACCAACTAATAAGAGGAGAAAAAGAGTTCTCCCCATACCAGATACTTGCCCTTCCGGGAGGATTTGCCTACGGAGACGATATCGCCGCAGGGAAAATATTAGCAAACGAACTAAAATATAAACTCCGTGATTCCGTTGAAAAATTCATCGCTGACAGAAAACTCATGATCGGTATCTGCAATGGCTTTCAGGTAATGGTCAAAGCAGGTTTACTGCCCGGCTTTAACGGTATTAGCGATGTTCAAGAAACAACCCTCTATACTAATGATTCTGGAAAATTTGAGTGCCGATGGGTATATATGAAAAGCGTTGAAAACAGCAAATGTGTTTGGACAAAAAATATTAAGCAGAAAGTGTATTTTCCAGTCGCTCATGGTGAGGGTAAATTTACAGCAATAGACGAAAGTATACTTGATAAACTAGAAGCTAACGGACAGGTTGTGTTTAAATATGTTGATGCTAATGGCAATCCAGCCAGCTATCCGTGGAACCCAAATGGATCAGATAGAGACATAGCCGGTATATGCGATACGACAGGACGTATATTCGGATTGATGCCGCATCCGGAAAGGCACATCAGCAAATATACTCATCCCCGTTGGACACGAGAAAATCTTGATGAAGAAGGCGATGGTTTAGCAATATTCAGAAACGCTGTGGAATACGCAGAAGGATTAGAAGATTGGAAGATTGGAAAATTCTAAGATTTAATAATTTTCAAATCTTCGAATCTTTAAATCTTTAATCGAGTCAATGGCGGTGCTGGGATTCGGACCCAGGACACCCCGGGTATGAGCCGAGTGCTCTTGCCACTGAGCTACACCGCCATGTAAAATATTATTATAGTTGATCTGATCCGAAAGGTCAAGGACAAAATCAGTTGAGCTTCAGACATAAGTTCGGACATTTCCCAAAACAATATCGCTAAACAGCAAATACGCACTGTTGATGACTGCTTTTAGCGTATCATCCAACATGCTGACTTTTCGCTTAAGCAATATATGTAAA
>Ga0315282_10005055_pt1 | contig 22625 bp, 33 predicted proteins | sample YL17G07_20_MG_FD_203693 | JGI IMG/M metagenome (GOLD analysis project Ga0315282, IMG submission 203693) | Sediment microbial communities from Yellowstone Lake, YNP, Wyoming, USA - YL17G07_20 | ecosystem: Environmental > Aquatic > Freshwater > Lake > Sediment | place: USA: Wyoming | collected... | reverse complement strand
AGAAGCAGTGTTGTGAAATCTTCGACATCATTCATTATGTCTTCTGCTTCAATTTTTATGACTTGCGGAAGAATCAGGTTACATTCTCCTATTTCTGTATCTTTTGAAAAATTCTTATTAATAATAGGCTGTTCGAAGATTAAAAACTTTTATATATAACTGTTATATTATGATTATTTGGTAGCTATATGGCTATTATATAATCCAGAAGGATGGATTTTCCATCCCTCTGGAGGAGTTGATAACCCGTGGTAGCGAGCCTCAACTCCGATAAATTCAGTCAAGTTCAGAGCGATAAATGTCTTTCGTTAGAGTTCTTGTTTGATAATGTTGATTTTATGTTTGTTTGGAAGATTGTTATGATGCGGTATCATTTGCGTGGGAGACCTCATGACCCTATTGCTATGTTTAAGGCTTTGCTTTTGAAGGAGATGAGGCAGCTTTCTTCTCGTAGAAAGTTGGTGGAGTTTCTTAGGCGTGATTCTTTTTGGTTGAGGAAATGCGGTTTTGAACAGCCGCCGAGTCACAATAGTTTTTCTGATTTTGTTGATAGGGTTGGTGCTGATGCTACTGAGCAGCTTTTCTATTACTTAGTCAATGAAATAATGAAGCTTAAGAAGACTGGGGAAGTGGTTTCAATAGATTCTACGCCTTTAAAGGGATATGCACATTTTTGGAAGAACAGGGAATGTTCTGACCCTGACGCTAAGTGGGGATATAGTCCTACGGCGGAATGGGTTTTTGGCTATAAAGTTCACTTAGCCGTTGATGCAGATTCAGAACTTCCTTTGGCGTTTATTGTTACACCTGCCAATGTTTATGACAGCGTAGAATATCCTGAACTTTTGAACAAACTAATTCAGATGGGAATGCAGCCAAAAATAGTTCTTGCAGATGCAGGCTACGACTCCAAGAAAAACTATCTCTTAACTCTAAAATATGGAGCCACTCCAATCATTGCACTTAACAAGAGAAAAATGAAAAGAAGGAAAACACGGGATTTCGAACGCATCTTGCCAATAAAACGAAACAGTGAACATTGGAAGGCTCTTTACAGAAAGAGAAGCAGTGCTGAAAGAGTCATTTCAAGACTAAAAGAAGAGTTAGCTTTGAGAGATGTGAAGGTGAGAGGGCTTAACAATGTACGAATTCACGTTGCATTTTCTTTAATAGCAATGCTAACGGTAGCCCTTGTTGCTTTTAAGACAGGAAATGGACACAGAGCCACAAGCGTGAACTCGTTCAGATTTTAGTTTCCAAATCAAACATTCTAGAATTTAGCATCAATTCGAAGTCTTCCACTTTCCCTTTTTCTGCATCGTTCCAAACCTCAAATGGACAGCATTATTAATGAAACCATCTCTGAATCTAGAGGATAGGAGAGTTGTTCAGAAGCTTCTCATAGTTCTTTTTCTATTCTTATTCTCAGCTTTTTGAGTTTAATCATACGTTCTGGAGTTTGGAGAGGCTCATAGATATGGGAAGTCTCGATTTCAGACATTACTTGGAATAGGAAGTCTTTTGTTACTTCGCTAAATCTCATTACAAACTTAAGATGTCCGATTACCCAATTTTCAGAAATGCGTCTGACACCTCTAACATATTGTTCAATATCTCCTCTTGCTGTCGCCTTACCCCATTCTTTCCCGAATATTGATACCATTTCCTACCCTTCTTTTTTCTCTATTGGAGGCGAATCTACTAGAACTTCCTTCTCGCCTCTTTTCTTTATAGCATCCTCTATACTTTCACCTTTGTAAAGTTTATACCATTTACCATGAAGTGGTGAACCCTCACGTGCATTACTTTTTTTATAGACCACCTTACCTATGGTCACTTGGCTTTTTTCACTCAATGGAAGGTTTTTTCTAGGGTATCTTCTCTCATAAGAATACACATACTTTCGACCTTGAGGTGCTATTGTTACAGTCATCGTTTTGGTAGGTGTAGGAACTTTCTGTTTTGCACGTTGAACCTTTCTTCTATGTGGATGTTTATCATCCTTGTTGTAAGTTGTCTGTCCTTGAGTATCTACTTGTTCATTACTCATCTACTTTTCACGATTCTAATTAATTGCTTCGGTTCTGCTATAAGTTTTTACACTTATAGCTTGACTCAAAATTCATAAATAATTTATTTGTAAATGGAGGGCTTCCAATTGTCATGAAAGAGAGAAAGAAATTCAAAAGATTTTATTGTCCTAAATGCGGAATGGAGACAAAACATGAAAAAACAGAGTTTAATCCAAGTTTCCGTTCCAGTTTTGATGCTTGGAAATGCAAGAAATGCGGAAATGTGCAACCAGTAACCGACAAGCTTCATGTGAAAACAGATGTTAAAATTTAAAACCAATCAAAAAAGAAGATGACATTCTGCTCCCTCGCATCTTTCATTTTTCTGAACTGCGAATTAATAGGCTTATGTATCGCTCCATATACAAAATCTTTTTTAATGAACTCTAAGCAATATACAAAAAGGAGAAAAAGAATTTGAGTGCGAAAGTTGTTGGTGGGATAATTAAAAATCAGTTGAAGCCAATCAAAGATGATTTAGAATACATCAAAAAACAGGTCGACGCTATAAGAGATAGGGTCAATGGGCTCGCAACACGAATAGAAGAGATTGAGAAGGCTCTCACAAAAGTCAAGGTTGCGTAGCGTTGTCGATTACTAAGATTTACTCTCGGAAAGTCGAGAGAACCACTAATTTCACTACTTTAGAGAGTTTAATCGAGGAATTAAATGTCTTCGAAAAACAAATGGGCTGGTCGCTGCATGAAATTTTGAAGATTCTCGAAGAAAAAAAAGCAGATAGTCTATCTATAACTAAAGAAAAGCCATTTCATTACTTTTATGCTCGACTGAGCGAAAACACCATCATTATACGCTTGCAAACATCAGAGGAAGAAAACGAGTTTAGGCTGCCAATAGCAGCTTTGAAGCGAAAACCATAAACAAAACCATTTATGAAGATGGAAATGATGAATGAAAAGAAGACGAAAATGTTTGCAGGAGTTCGTGTTCCAGAGTGGCTTTACAGAGACCTAATCGAATATTCAAAGAAACACAAAGTTAGTTACAGCCACGTTTGTAGAGATGCTCTAAAACTATGGTTACAAGCAAGCCGAGAACCATCCAAAGAAGAACGATTCATTGATGATATACCTAGAAGACGACAGAAAAAGTTATCATAATCCTCTGAATGTTGTCGAAACGTTTGACTCATATAAGCAAAGTTTTTCTTATATCGTCCTATTGGATTAATCAATTGCAAGTGGGAGCAAGAATGAGTAAACTCAGAAGAAATGAAAGGAAAGCTGAAGTAAAAGATATTGCTTCAGAAGCTGCAAAACAAAGATACAAGGGATTTCTTGAAAGCGAATTTAATGCACAAGACATTCAAGATAAAGGGGAATATGTCTTATTACACAAACGAATAAACCTTCCAGAAAAGAAAACAATCGACATTATTGTTTACTCTACTGGGACCATTTACGTATCCGGTTCACCGCTTATCGACCCAAATGAATTTGCAACAAAGGCAACAAGGATTATTCAGTTAGCACAACAAGCAACGGTTCCCTTGGAACAGATACGTCCAATTTCTATTCAGAGAGCTAAATGTATTTTGGACTTTGCACAAAAACTAAACTTAGACAACGAATACGAGAGAATGGTGGCGATTATTCTTTCTGATACATGTAATGAGATAATCCTAAGGGAGCAAATGAAAGCCCTACAAATAGAAGGGGCACCTCTTGACGAGGGCGTTCCCGAGAAAATCCAAAGAATAAAAAACAAAGGATATGCAGTTGTTGCAGAAGAACCAATAAAGAACCTCAGGGAAACACGAAATCGTATAGTTCACTATGGAGAAGTGCCTCATAAAGAGCAAGCAATAGAAGCATTAAAAATTGCAGAACAAGTTCTCAAGTCGGTGTTAAAGTGAACATCAGAGAATTAGGCAGGTATGCTGCTTTTGTTGGGTCGGACGAGGCTGGGAAAGGTGAATGGCTTGGACCCCTTACAATAGCAGCGGTAGCATTATCGGAAAAACAAAGCTTATACTTAGTAACACAAGGAGTGATGGATAGTAAGAAGCTCCGACTAGAGACAATTATAGAGTTGGCTAAAGTTATCAGGTCTTCATGTTTGAGCTACCATGTAATCACAATTTCTCCTCTGACATTTAACAAACTAATGGAGAGAATGAAGGAAGAAAAACAAAGTTTAAACGATATTTTGGCTTGGGGTCATTCAAAAGCAATAGCTAACGTTTTAGAAGAATTAGTGAAAAAAGGATTATCTGGAAGGATTAAGCTTTCCATTGACATGTTTGACAAAGTAAAGACAGAAAAAAGGCTAAAGAGAGTTCTAGACTTAGGCAAGTTCGACTTAGACCACCGTCCCAAAGCTGAGGAAGAAACATCCGTCGCAGCAGCAAGTATCATAGCCCGCTCGGTAAGAGAACTATGGGTTGATGTGAAATCAAAAGAACTCAAAATTGACCTAAGAAAACTTTCAACTATAGATGCAAAATCCAACCCTAACGTTAGATACTTTGCTAAGGTCAATTTTCTCAAATGAAGGCTATAGGAGACGATGCGGCAGGAAAATGGTATGCCTTCAACGTTAAAGGGAGACTTAGAATAACGATGACTCATTAAAAAATATTATATAGGCATCCTTTATATAACAAAACGCACTAGGAGATATGTTCAAAAACTGGTAGTGTGCAAATCTGTGAGCTTTGAAAGAATTGAACCGAGTTCACAGGATGAAAAATTCCGGAAAACTGTAAAAGACGCTATTGATTCTGGAAGAAATGAAATCGTCGTAATAGCTGGTGAACTGGGTTCCTATGGATTTCCAGAACTCAAACAAGCAGCAGTGCAAGCGTTATCTAGAGGCGTTAGAGTAAGAGTCTACGCCACAAGAGCAGCTCCCGCCGATGTTGTTAATGAGATTGGCGAATTAGGCGGAGAAATCTATATCGGCAAGGTTCTTGTTAAAGACCATTACTTAGTAATTGATAGAAATACGTTTATAATTTCAGAAAAAGAAGAGAAGGGTCAACCTAGCAAAATCGGCACAAGAAGAGCTCGCCTCTATAAGAACAATTCTAAAGACGCTAAAAGAATTATAGCCTTTTTTAATGACTTGATTCGTAGTGATTTCATGAGTAGAGCTAAAGAAAAATCAAGGATTATGAGATTCGCTGACCTCATCTTTAGTGCGTTCATCCCTAACTACACAAGACCCCAAAAGGAGCCGGAGATAAGATGAGTAAAAAAAGAAGAAAAGCAATTGAACCGATAGTCAAGATTCGTGTAATCACAATAGTAAGAACATTGCCGGTATTTATTTCAATCATTAGTTTTTTATCTTAACCATTTGCTCAGTCTCTCCCTCTGGTTATGCTGCTCTTCATTTAACAATACTTGGTAGCACTAATGGTGTGTCGCTACTAATTTCTTTCCTTCTCCGCTGGCGTGATAGGCGAGTAAGGAAGTTCTTTGAAATGATGACAAAAATAGTCCTCTACGACCTGCTCTATATAATTTTAAGCACAATAATCTTGGGCATAGCCATGAACATTAACATGATTTCAGTTAGTGCTGATAACCTGATACTCTCATTGTTGGTTAGCATAGGCTGTGGTTTGTCGTGGGTCGCTACTTTGATTCCCATCGGCATCGTTATTAGCCTAATCAAGTTTGTAGAGAAAAAAAGATAAAATTTCAATGGGCTCTTGCGGTTAGCCAACAATTTCCTCTACAACATCTTGTGGGGACTTTAATCGATAAGTTCTTTTTCTGGCATCACTAGCGTCCAAATGTGTTTCAAGCCATCCGTGCTTTCTTAAATCAGACAAAACTACACTGAGAGTCTTGGCATCTTTCTCCTTCAACAGGCGTCTTGCTTCATCAAAATCAAATTCTCGATTCTTTTTTTCCTTCCAAAGCTTAGCGTAGCGAAGGAATAACCACTTCGGAAGAGGTTTAGACATATTATCCCAGTCCGTTAGTTATCTGTTAAGCGGTATATTTATATAATGCGTAAGCAATTGACTTGTATGACAAGCAAATAGCATAACATATAAGTGAAATGTATGAGTGTTGAAAGATGCCCTGTTTGCGGAGGCTTTCCAAGCCGATATTTGATTAACAATGCGAACCTAGGCTTTCTAAAGGACTGTGCAAATAAGGGGCAAATGGATGAAGCCATCTCTGTAGCTCGAATCGTTTGGAGTAGGTTTCCAGAACTCCGCCTTAACGCCGATTCAAAAATGATTATTGAAGGCGTGTCAGCTAACATGCTCAAAGCACTGCAAGTGCAAATAAATGAAACATTGGAACCGGCAAAAATATTTGCTGAGAAACTTCCTGAACTCGTTTACAAGCTGCCTATAGAGGTGGACAAAAACATAGGTGAGAAAATTGAAGAAATCAGAACTCTATTAGCTAAGGAGTTTAAGGAAACACTCAGCAACATGGGATTTCCTGAACCGGAACAACTGAAGTTATTAAGCCAACTCATACCGGCTGTTTTGCCTCTTCTACAAGACCTATTGACACTTCAAAAAGTTCCAAGTGAAAAGGGAAAATTCGGGGAGCTAGAACTGTTGAAGGAGTTAAGAGACTTCTTCCCAGAAGATGATTACAGACATATTGGCGGTCCTGGGGACACGGACATCATCGCCACACCAATATATGGCGGTTTTCAGCTAAGCCAAAGAGTGCTTATCGAATCAAAGAAAAACAATAGTGGTTGGAACAGGGATTTCATTGATGAAGTTAGAAGGCACATGCAAGCTTATTCAAATCGGTTTGCTATACTCGCTGTTGAGGTTATGCCAAAAGGAGCAAGAGGTTTTCTCATCGAACATTTTAATGAAGGTGCTATATTGGTCACAAGCAGAAAAGATGTTTGCATAGCTTATGGGGCTCTTAGGGCTGTTTTCATCGCTACATATCCTTTCGAAGTTAATGTGGGAGAACTTCGGAAATTGTTTGAGGAAAAAAGAATCGAAGAAGCTATAAAAGACGCATTGAATTATCAGGAATACCTAAAGAGGATTAAAACGAAATCGGCAACTATAATGTTAAATGCAAAGAGCATTGTAGAAATTTCAGACGACCTCAACACGCATTTAAGAATTTGTCTCACAGAGCTTCAGAAACGCATAAGAAATGCGGTGGAAGAAATCGAAGAAGCTCGACCAAATGCTAACAGTAATCAACCAAACATATTAAAAAGGAGTTAATGTTACCTTAAGTAGATGTATATTGGGGATTTGAAACATTGCTTGAAGCTCCTAGGTCTATGGGTGAGCCGATTCTTGACTGGATTCTAAATGGCATACCTGTGCGTGTTGATGTGAAGCTTTTCGACGATGTGAGTCTCATTTATGAAGCCCAGCTTGCCAAAATGGAGCTATCAAAATGGTGGAATGACCTTGAAAGTTTTAGAAAGAGAACTGCATACTTTGAAGAAGTCAACGGTGAAAAGTCGTATCACTATTTCATCTCGGATATTAAGGGGAAGGGGCAGATAGGAAGAACGTGTCAATATCTCACTCATTGGTATTATCCTTACAAAGCAAAGTTTCATCCACAAATGATTAAAGCATTAATCAACTGGATGGGTTTAAAGAAACCTCAAAAACTACTTGACCCATTTGTAGGAAGCGGAACTGCTTTAGTTGAAGCCAAAACAATGGGCATAGATAGCATAGGAATCGACATAAACCCCGTCTGCACTTTGATGTCCAAAGTTAAATGCGACCTTTTAGATTTATCGCCAGACGATTTGAATTCAGTCCCTCGAGAGAAGGCATTTCGTTTCTTCGATAGAAAAAGGAGGCAACTTGGAGGCTCTACAAACCTTGAAAAATTTGTAGAAAACAATTCTGAACAAATAACTGAACTATCACCAGATAAGAGAATAGCCCAGTTTTATGAACTGTCTTATCTTTATGCGTTATCTGACTTCACTTACGTAAAAAGAGATATGTGGAAAGGGTTCAATGAAAACATAGATGCCATCATCGAGACTGTGAAAAGGTTTAGCCAGCTAAAAGAAAAACTGCCTTTTGACTTAGCAAAAGTTGATGTAAGACCAGGTGACGCAAGAAACTTGCCTTTTAGCAATAATGCAATAGATGGAATCGTGACCTCTCCTCCTTATAGTATCGCTGTGAATTACATTAAACAAGATTTACACGCTTTGGATTATCTGAAAGTCAACATCAGCAACTTAATCAAGGATATGATAGGTCTGAGAGGGAAAGGAGAAGAGAGGATTGTTAATTACTTTGCCGATATGCTCGTTGCGTTCAAAGAAATGCACCGGGTCTTAAGGGAAGGAGCATATTGTGTGATTCTCATAGGAGATGTAACCTTTAACGGAAAGAGGTTGCCAATTCATAGGAAGTATATTGAATTTGCTGAAGCTGTCGGTTTTTCCCATATAGGGATAATAAAGCGACCTATACTGGGAGGGTATGCCAGACTTAGGTATGAGTATATTTTAATGTTCCAAAAATCATAACTTGCTCAAACCTTGAACGTAAGGGTAATAGGAAATAAGTCTCTTTTCCTGTTCTTTTTTATCCTTTAGGAGATTTCTGACAAATGGCTTTTTCTTTACGCAATTGTAATGGTAATGAAGTTCCTTTTCTTCAGAAGATTTGAGAACTCCTTTATACGTTACGTAATTGCACTTTTTGAAATTACTACATTCTTTTTTGCAACTTATCTTTATGTCTTCAACTTTCTGTGAGTAGTCAGAAAATCTGTTTATGATTTCATCGCAATAAAGTATCCATTTTTTGCATATTGGGCAACGTAAAGGAACGGTGTTTGGAACACGGGCTACTACGACTGGAATAGAGGTTTCTGATGAAAAATCAAATATGTGGTCAGGGGTTTCTTGAAAGGCTTGCTTCACTTCCACTCCAAAAATTCGACCATTTTTGACTATCAGAAAGTCTGGAGCTATCAAATGTGAATCACGGGATAACAATCGTTGATTGAGAAGCATTGGGATGACGTATCCGAAATTATGTCTTATTAAATAAGCATAAACAATAAGCTCAATGGTTGCACCAATAGATTTGGGAAGAAGAGAGTCTACAGCATAGTAAAGCTTCTTTGTTTTCTTATCTTTGTATGATAAGTCTCCCTTGAACTTTTTGGCTTCTTCGTAGATTTTCTTGGCTTCTTCATCTTCAAAGAAGTGTGAAATATTTTGTTTTTCCATGAAATTCATAAGGCGTTTTCGTTCTGAAAAATAGGCGGAAGTTGTAACTGGTTCCTGAATGAGAAGTTGGTTTACTGAATATAATATTATCTTGAGATATGCTTCTCGATGAGTTTTTGTGAAGCCCCAAATAGACCCCCTTGATGTTAATATATACATGAGATAATCGTATAGAATCATTTGCCTACCATCTTTGCCCACGTAAAGTTCTTTTGAAAACTTTTCGTAACCTCCAATTGAATCCATCTTTCTCCGCACTAGTTTATACTCAAGGTCATTCATAGCGAAAAATTCATCAGCAGTTAGAAGATGTCTCGCTGCAGATAATGCTCTTTTTAAAAGCTTGTCCAAACTTTCCACCGAATATAACTTTTAACCTTATTGGATAATATGATTTGTGCAGGAATTCACTTATTTGTAGATTTTACCAGCCTGAGCTCAGCCATCTCTAATAAACAGTGACATGCAAAATAACAAATGAAATTTATACCAAATATATGTAGAATATCAACTGTTTTAGATTTTCTTCACAGAAATTACAAAAAGCCTCGTGTGCCATGCAACTTAATAAACCTCATTGAAGTTCAACATTAATTTACAAAAATGGAGAATATTTTTATATGCAATAAAAACCAAATAAAAAGTGCTGGTGATATTAGCTTGGATGTTTCGCCATCACAAATACTTGTGGGGGCAAATCTAGCTGCGTGGCTCGTATCAATTTCTTTGACATTCTACTATCTTTTTGTAATGAGCAGTAAAACCGATGATGACCGGAAGAAAAGAGCTTTTTACCTTTGGGGTATAAAAAGGTTCTTGTTTTGCATGATATGGTTTACTGTTGGAAGCAGTTTCATTTTGATGACTTTAGATGATTGGCGATTATTTTGCAACCTTATATCATACAACATGCCATACATCATCGGAGTTTCTTTTTGGGTAGGTTTTATATCCTTTGTGATATACTTTTTTAAATATCGCCTTCCAAAAGAAAGAAAGTCAAAAGGTTTGGAAAACAACGGTAAAACACAATCCAAAATCGAGGAGGAAAAAAAGGCGGATGAGTAAATATTCACGATTCGTGTTGTGGCTTTTGCTGACAATCACGTTTTGGGTCATTGTCCTTGTAAGTTTCTCTCTAATAATAGTAAATGTTGAATCAAGAATAGTTATGCTTTCAGTAGTTATCGTTTCACTTTCTACTGGCGGTCTTGTTTCTCTTTATATGTGGGTAAGAGACCGAGCTAAACATGTAGAGACACTTTCCATGCAATTGAAAGAATACGAACGTATATTGGATGAAAAATCCTACACCTTTCACATAATCGATTCTAAAAAAGAGATTAGAATTTTGAGCAAAGATGGAGATGCATCTGTTAGCTTCTATCTACATTGTGTTAACACCTCTGAAAAAACACTAAAGCATATCAATGTCAACATAACTCATGATGGAAAATTGGAGGAAGATTCTCTTCGCTGCACGATTAATAGACAGGAAGTAAAACCGATGGATGCCCAGCAATTGGTTACTCGGTATTTGAAAACCGAGAAAGAAATAGAAATGATGCCCTATACGTTGAACTTTAAGATTCCAATAAAAGGTGAAGGAATAAGTCCAAATGAGAAGTTTGAGTATGGTTATTCCTACACTGCAAGAAAACTGTTTCCAAAAGTCACTGAAGAAAACAAAGAGTACGCATCAACTTTAATTCTACATCCCACATCAAGAATTACTGTTACAGTTAAAGCTCCAGACGACTGCATTTTTGTTGATAACGGAAAAATAGAAGTTTTTGACCGTGATAAGCATGAACATGTTAAAGAAGAGAAACGTATATTATCAGATTCACCTCCTATTGTGATTGAAGATGGAAAAATTATGCTGTGGACCACTATAAATCCTCTGTTAGCAACCACATATAAACTTTATTTTACCCTAAAATGCGCTTCTTCCTAGAATCTTCTAGGACATAGTTCTGAAAGATTTTTTCATAAAGTATAAATTTATCATACACATTATTGTTAATTAGCAAGTAAAAGGAAAAATATATAAGCAAAAAATGGTGAAAATAAAGAAACACTATATTTGGTGAGAGTTCCATGGCTGAAGAAAGCAACACTTGATTTTCGGCTTCCACCTTTTTTTTATATTTTCACCACTTAAGGCATATTAATGGAAGTATTCATTCGACAATCTAGATACCTGTGCGGTAGTCTAAAATAGTTTCGTTTGTTGTTGTTTGGTTTTTCTCCATTCATCACTGGCTTTTTTGATTTCTCTTAAAATTGCTTCAAAACTTCCGGGTCCTCCAAGCTTATCCCACATTTCCTTTCCAATTAGCACTTCCTTTTCCATGTCCATGATTCGTTTCGTAAAACTCCACTTATACAAATGACGTTCAACATAAGGATTATATGTCAAGCCAAGAAACGATTGAGCTCGCCTACTTTCATTGGCAACTAGAAACAGTAACATCTTCCTTTTCGATTCGGCACATTGGTCGAGATTAGGTAGAGGAGCCTTGATTTCCATGAATAATGAACCGTCTTCATGGTCGCCTATGTATAAATCAGCTATTATTCTAACTGATGTTCTTTCAGAACTGGAAACAGACATTATTTCCTTCATTTCTTCCAAGTGATTGGGTTTTCGCATCCCACTACGAAGACTATTTACTATCGTGTCAACTGCTGTAACTTTTGCACTGTCAAGTTCGACCAAGATTTCATATTCTCTATGGACATCTGAGTATTGTCCCTTGGCAACAATCTCCGCTACCGCAGGCAGAAAACGAGTTCCCACAGTTGTTTCTACTGAGCTTACCAAGTCGCCATGAAGTATTGTTTCATCAGTCAAAAACGCACTGTGAAAGGGCTTCGCTTTCTTAACTTCTTCAATAGAACGCCTAGCTTTAGTAGAAAGGTCGTCAAGGACCTTCTTAACGAGATTTGCGATTTCTCTTTCAGTGTTCTCATCCAAGTTTTTCACTCTGTCTAACACATTTTATGACTAAATTAATAAGACCTACTATAGACGTAATGTTTCTAGTATCAGAAGGTGGAAAATTGTCTATCCGCAATATTTGGTCTCTACAGCCGGGGGAATGTTTTGTAGCCGAAGAACTTACAAAGCGAGGCTTCGAAGTATATTTCCCATTACGTGATATAGGTGTAGACTTGCTTGTAGTTAATGAAGAAAAGCATGTCGGAATTCAGGTAAAGGAATCTCGCTACTATATTAGTCGCAAATGGAAAAGCGGGCATGTTGGACATAGTTGGCACCAAATACGAATGAAAAAGCTTCTCAAAAGCAAAGTTGATTTTTACGTTTTTCTTACCTATCTGCCTGTTCATGGCGAACACAAAGTTAGTCGTTTCCAGAACAGATTTTTAATAGTGCCTAGAAGCGAATTAGAGAAAAGAGCAATAGTTAAAGATGCAGGTAAAAGAGACATTTTCAGTTTCTGTTTTCATTCTGAAGGTAATCATGTATGGGACGAAAGAGTAACAGTTTCGCTTGAAGATAAACGCACAGATTACAGCCAATTTCTGGAAGCGTGGAATTTAATAGACCAGTCAATTCAATAGGTTGATAAACATGAAGCGGAATCTTAGGATGAAATGTCCTAACTGCGGTTGTTGGAATCGTGTTCCAGTCAATAAGATTTTCATTGAACAGCCTACTTCAGAGTCGAAGGTTAAGGCTTTCTTTCCAGTTTACGAGCCTTTAAAAGTTTCTAAGTGTAAGAAATGCGGAAACATTATAGCAGGACCAAAAGAACTAATTAGAATTCGGAAAAGTGAACTAAGCCATGACACAATTTAAAGCAGTAAAATTTGAAATCATGATAGGTATGTGTTCAAACGTATAAATCAGTCAAGTGCGATTCGATTAGTGTCCGTGTGTCAAGGTTATTGACATTAAGAAAACAATGCTTATAAGGACTGATAAAAGAACCTTCTAGATGTTACTACTCTTTCTTACGATGTAGAAACCAGATGCAATTAGAATAATAGCCATGACTAATCCAATGCCATACAAATTCGATGCTCTCGTCATCGTAAAGTAGGCTACGAAAATGCCAGCAATTATAAGTATGACACCAAGCACAGTCACCAGCGGAATATTGCCTTCATTATCCAAATTCTATGCCTCTGTGATTAATCTGTCTGCTTCAGTTATAACTTCTCCGCAAATCGAGATTTTTGGCTTGTAGGAATGGAAGTCAATTAAGTCAAAAATGTGGGAAAATGAGAGTAATGTTAAAGCTAGGGAGATTTATGAAACCTTAAACTAATCTGATTCGGCTTTGTCAATAAAGCCAAAAGCTAGGAAGCTTTCAAAGCTTTTCAGATTTCGGAACGATGGAACATCTTGATACCTAATGACTTTATAGTTCTTCTTAAATTGCCTTTTCTTCTTCTGTTGAGCTTTTGACAATGTAAGCGATTTCGCAAAATTTCCAAATCCAAACGGGTCATTTTCCTTTGAGCGTTTTCTACTAAATTCAAATTAACCTATTCATTTTGAATGAATTAGAAAAAGGTTTTCTAATTAGTAATTTAGGTTCTGCTAGGTTTCCACACTCTTGCATATTTCAGAATTATTTCTTGAAATGAAGAGTCAGAGCAACAATTGAGATAATCGTTAGACACAAGAAGAGAGCAGCTAAATTTTCGGGAAAAGTGGAAATTTTAAACTCTGCAAAGGCATTTACAAAACCTAACACAAGAACGACTGCAATAAACTTGATATATCTTGCTGGTCCTTTATACAAAAAATAAGTCGTCTTCCGTAAAGAGAGTTTGAATTCCACTTCTGGTTTGCGGTGTCTTTTCCGCTTTTTCTTTTCCGCTTCTTCACTTTCGACCAGATGCAAGCACCACTATTAAGCCCAATATACCCGTGATGAGCGGTCCTACGAAACTCAGTCCTATTGCCGTCATACTTAAAGCGAAGTAGAACACTCCTAGCAATATAGCACTTGTAATAATCATTATCGATAGAATAGAGTAAAGGCAGTATCGGATTTTCAATTGTTGTTTAGCAGTTTCTTTTTGTGCCAAATACATTTCTCGTGTCATACGAAATATCTCAAATATGCTCATTGACTCTGGAGTTTTTGTTAATATGCCCATTATAATTTCTCCCCAAATACCTTTTGGTCTTTGTTCAACTACTCCTACTTCTTTCACCTCTGAAATTGATTCCGGCGATATAGTTTTCTTACCTTTTTTGTCTGACATAATTCTCACCCAAAATACTACTCTTGCGTTGATATTAGTATTTTGCTAAGAGCATTATAGAATTCTTTCACGTTTTCGGGTTTATCACTTGCAAGAATAGCCTTTCCTTCTACAAAATCCTTTGAACTTGCATACATAACTAAAATGAATTTGTTCTCAGCATAAGAGAACAGAACCAATGGTATCATTAATTCGTGTCCAAGTTGATTCTTAATGGTTTCTTGTATTTTCCTATCAAATAGCTTAGACATATCAAATTTTCCTTCAAAAGTGGCGAACTCTAGCTTCAGTTCTTTGAGCGTTTCTGGTTTTACTTCTTTTAGGTTCTCTCCCATTATGATGCCCTTCTCATATTAATGCTAATGTGAGAGTTCAATAAATTGTTGTCTATTATCCAAATATAACTTTTGGCTTAGGGATTCTGATTAGTCTTCAAGTTTAACATGTTAGAACATGTAAAAGGCTCACTTTAGTCCCTATTTTCTCACTCGAGAAAACAAGAGTTAACAGGACCGTTACTGCTAATCACATTTGAGATGTTAATTGTTGTAGTCGATAAGATTGTGCACGTTCAATCACTTTGCTTCTTCTTTGCGAGACCATTTTGCCTTAACTGAAAGTAACTCTTGTATATACTCTTCTCTTTTCTTTGCATATTCCTTGATGGCATTTGCAAAAGCCTTCCCTATAGTGTCTTCTAACCCTAACTTAGTTAATTGCCGAGCTAAATTATAAGCTTCTTCCGGAACTGTCACAGATTTATACCCGTTTAAAGGCATTTAACACCACTTTGCTGTAAATATGTTGAAAAGGTAAATATAGGTTATTACCACAAAACCTTAAATTAGTATGGTAAAATGGTAGAGTGTGTATAACATGAAAACCGAAGCTCCATCGGACATTTCTATAATAGATGGGCGATATGCGGAAGGCAAGAAAATCGATGTAGTATTCCCAAAGGCAGATACTGAGACGGATATTATGTTCAAAGGTCTTAAGTTTTCTTTCAGTGGTGTCCAAACGCCTGGAAACAGAATTTTGCTACAATGTGAAAGCGACTCCACTGAGAAGGGGGAGCTTATACTCTGTAAAGTTTCCTTATTCAGAGATTTCCATACTTATTAGGTTTTTATTGTTGATAAGAACCCATTGTACTTTCATCAATGAAAAGCTACAAGTAGCAACTGCTACTATTTCAGCAAACCTGTTTTTAAAAACTTTTTTGAAATGATTTATAAAGTCAATGTAAAGATTCTTTCTTGGGAAATGAAAATGAGAGAATCGCATGTCGCTTTAATTTTGTGCAGTGTCTCTATTGTGCTTTTCTTGATAGCGTTGAGACCTTTGCTTCCCTTCTACGCAGACCAAGAAAACATTCCACAACCAGTGGGCAATTACGAGATTGCATTCATTACTGTCAAAGTGACTTTGAACGGGAAGCCCTTAAGCGGTGCAAAAGTCTCCGTGTATCCTTTTTGGACACCTCAGGGAACTGACCCAGCAAACTTAGGCAGTCCTATTTTTGGACGTGAAGCGTTCACAGATAGTAAGGGTGAGGCAACTTTTACATTAGGTCTTGGAAACTACACAGCTAGGGCTGAATACAACAATCAGTGGGCTGCAAAGAATATTGAAGTCAAGCATCTATATCACGATGTGGAGATAGACCTCTCAACTGCTCAGCAAACACAGAGGCTTTCGTTGGGATATACAACCGTTATTATTCTCTGCGTCGCTTCTGCTTTGTTGGCAACAGGGGTTACGAGTTTCATACAGTCCCGCAAGAACCGCTGAAGTGCGGTTACGTCACCGTGAATACATCCATGAAGTATATTCGCTTGTTGAGCTGAATGTTTTGTCTATGTAGTCTGCAAACACTCTATACACTCGCACATCACTGCCTAAATCGGGCTTCCAGTAGTTAAGCCAGTCATTGATTTCGGTTGATATGTCTTTGGAGACGATGTTTCCCCATATATCATGTGTATAGTAGTTCCCTGCCGGGTCAAGTATGACAAGCTTTCCTCCTGAAACAGGTATTTGAACGCCTACATGAGCACTTTTAGAACCAGTTATCCAAATACATTCTGTCCAGTATCTTCCCTCAGTGTAGTATAGTATCATGGAGCACAGCAAAATTGCCATATCTTCACAGTCTCCTTTTCTCAGGTTTAACGTTTCGTTGGGAAACTGCCACATGTCTGTGGTATAATAAACACTATCTGATAGCGAGGCGGGAAGCACTGGAAAAAGTCCGTCAGACCTATATTCAATGTTGTTTACAACCCAATCATACATTGTTTTGACATCTGTCCAGAACTCGTTCCAATCAGATGGATTACTCCAGCCCCCGGTGACTTGATTCACAATTTGTTGTAATGATGGGTCATTTGGCGTGACAAACTTTGTAACATCATAGTGTTGGCTTCGTAGATTTATTTGATGTCTCAACTGGTCATATTGGGAAATCAGAAGATTGTAGATACTTTGCAAAGAGTCATAGCTGGCTTGCAACGCATCATACTGCATACTTAGCGAATCATAGCTTGTTTGCAGAGAAGAGTATTGTAAATTTAGAGCATCGTAAGCCGATTTCAAGGAAGTGTAGTTTTGCAGCGGAACGTATTGCGAGCTTAAGGCATCGTAACTTGACTGCAAGGTCGCATATTGCGAACTTAAAATGTCAAATTGGCTACATAGAGCATTGTATCGTGACAGAAGAGAATCATAATCGGCTTTAAGTGCATTGTAGGAAGATTGTAGCGAGTGACGCTGAGATTCGGAATTCTGATAATTGGACTTTAGAGTAGAATTTTCTCCATATAGATTCACGCACAGAATTGCCTGGAGACCAACGACAAGAACCAAGATTGATGTCAGAACGTGCCACTTTGTTAGCTTAAAATTCTTTCTAGATTCGGACACATGTTTGCTTTTTCTACTCGTGCCCTCTTTTTCTTCTGCACTTCTGGTGAAACATGGTTTTTCTTCAACTGTCTGTTGTTTTTGACTTGTCTCTTTTCCATATATTTCTTCTTCTTGATTGGGTTGCGTTTGGAAAATAGTCTGCCAGGGACATTGGTGGTCTTTTGGGTTTCTGTGTTCGGTGCAGTATATGCGACCACAATATTTGCACTCAAAAGGAAAAGGAAGTTCCTTTCCACAAACTTCACAGTTTGGCATAGAATCGCCCTTACACTAAAAGTTTACTTGCAGAATTATTTTTTACGAATCACAAATTCAGTTTAAAAATTCACGCTGTATTACGACAAAAACCATCATTGCTAATTTCAACTACCACCTTCTTCTTTTCGCCACCATTCCATTTTTTTCTCACGGCTTAAAAAAGACTTAAAACATGAATCAGAAGAACAGAAATGTTATACCTAGATGGCGAAAATTAATCGTTCTAGTGCGTAGGCATGAAGGTTAAGGATGCCGAATTAAGGCTGATTTCTGAGTTAATGAAAAATAGTCGTAGAAGTGACCGAGAGTTAGCTAAGGCAATAGGTGTTTCTCAACCGACTGTTAGCAGGATGATTAAGAAGCTAGAAAGTGAAGGAATCATTAAAGAATATTCGTTGATTCCAGACTTTCATAAGTTAGGGTTTAAAATTCTAGCCTTAACCTTTCTTGACATTAATGATGAACCGAAACTCGACAAACTTCAGAACGTTATAATGTTTGAAAGAGGATTAGGTTTAAGGAACGGTTGTTTTCTCATTTCATTTCATGAAGATTTTCCTTCTTACTTAGAATTCAAAAGGCAACTTGAATTTTTGAATCTGTCCAAAGGCGAAAGTTTCCTAGTAGATTTGACTGATTACCACGGTTTTTTCACGTTTTCAAGGCTAGCAGAACATCTAAAACGAAAATAAACTAAAGAAGTAGCAAACATAAACCTACAGCTTGAGCAAAACAAATGAGAGTCACTCATAAAGCAGAGTGCAAAATACAAAAATGGGAAATTAGGCGTTAACTCAGATACATTGCTTTTCTGGCTTAATTTCTACGTAAAGAAAAATGCCTACATCTGAATTCTGACTCCATAAAATACATATCGGCTGAAGTGAAACTAGCTTATGGGTGTCTATCCAGACATCTCCCCACAGTGCGTATCCCAAGGGAAAAACAACCACCACCATTGGGATACGCTTAGGCTTTAACCAATTGCTTGGTAATCCTGTTTTGAATCTAGCGTTACTTGGCTTAGGGTTGCTGGATTATAACCAAAGATAGTTTCTCTCCTTCAACTTTTTGAGTGCAGATATCCGACAAATTTAATATAGTGCCTATGCAGAAAAAACATAGGGAGTGTGATTCAATATTGAATCTTGACCAGCTATTGACCTTAAGAAAAAACAAAGATGGAGATTTGGAATTTTTACTTGCTTCTAGTGATTATTCAATCAAGCCTTCAAAGGAAACCCTTGGTAGCATTGAAAGGGATTTATCGGCTCAAATTAAAAAAGATAAATATCCGCATGATTCAACTATTTGGTGCGAAAATATCCTTAAAGAGATTCGGAAAGCACGAGAGAAAAAATGAAAATAACTTGACACTTTTATTTCAGAAAATTTTAACAATGAGAAAAGCAAGAAATTGCGGGTTTACCGGAAGACAAATTCTACAATGGGATTATGTGTGCATCGTTTGAAAGTTGAGATACGTCAATAACCAGAGAAGCTGTAATTATGACTTGGATTCCCAAATCCTTCAGCTCTGCAAAAAAAGGAACTACCATGTTTTTGGTAAGTCTCTCAAGAGAGTCGTCAGCTATCAAGCATTGATAGCCTCTAGTGTAGTTTTGGGCACTGTACATTCCAGTTATACTTATAGAGTCTCGGTTCGGAAACAGTCTTAGCGTTATTGCTCCGTCATTAAATACTCTATTCGTGAAATAGCGGTGTTTTATGCCAAATGCAAACATAATAGACCTTATTATGGTTGATTTGCCACTTCCACAAGACCCATGAATTATGTTAGTTGAGTTTTTGTGAAATTTTGCTTCAAAGTTATCAAACAGTCCGACTTTAGTTAATCTCAGCGATTCTATTTGAAAAGGCAAGAAGTATGTTTCTCCGTAAAAGGAATTTTCGCTTCCTACCTCAGCCAATAGTCTTCGTAGATGCTCTTTGGCAGTTTTTGGTGTCGTTATCTCTAAGGCTTGTTTTAGTGCCTCCTCAGTGAGTCTTGAAATGTTGAGGTTCTCCCTCTTTGCTCTTTCAACCAAATCGCTGTCAAGGTACAACAAAGTATTCTTCTTCATGAAAGAAAAATACATATGACCATATAGATAAGCTCTTCTTAAGTTTGATGACAATGACAATTAAAGTTGAACGTGGTAACCATTCAAATTGGTAAAGACTTCTATAAGGCTAGTTATGTGCTTGAAGGCAGTTACCAATATTACGACTGCTACCAGAGGCATCAAGTAAAATAAAAACATTTAATACAAGAAAATGTGTGTCCTATTTAGAAGAGCGAGGTGTACTGGTTCTTGGCAAAATCAGAAGATAAAGAGCTTATCAAAGAGTTAGAGGAGATTCCCATAAAAGAATTCTATCTTACACTCGCTCAAGGCTTGAGGCTAATTGGTGAATATGTCAAGAAGATGGCTGAACTCCAAAGAAATCCAGTTACTAAACTGACGATGATTTCACAACCCTCGAGGGACTATGCGACTGCTTTAGGATTAAAAACGATAAGAGAATTAGATGCAGACAAGATAGGTCCTCTATTGAAAACGTTAACTGATATGCCAGCACCAACACCTAATGCTTTGGACCCTCGACAAGGCACGCCAGAAGAGAAGACGGAATATGGAGACAAGTGTATAGCTCTGGCAGAAAAAATAGAGAGGATATTGGAGTGACAGAAAATTTAAAACGGAAACTTGGACAAGTCACATTGGAGAAAGTTGAAGAAGCAGAGCTTGCAAGCAGAGTAGCTACAGAAGTAGCTCAAAAAATCGGAGCATTTACTGATTATCAGAAAATGGTTATTGCTGTTGCAGTTTTGGAGAAGTCAAGGTCTGCAAGTCTTCCTCAAGTAGACTTGCGGAAATTGTTTCCATATCATCTGAGTGAAGAGCTACCAGATATTGTACAAAAATATGCCACTTGGTTCAAAATTCGTTCGTTCTGTACGTGGGGTTCGATTTCTTCAATAGTTTTTTTGGTTTCTGGCATCTATCTTCTGATTAGTGGTCATATTGCCATGGAAATAGGTGGTCCTTTAGTCATCCTATTTGCCTTGTTGTCATCCGTGTTCACAAGAAAACTATTGCAATGGAGAAAACCATGAGATGGGATATAAGACTGGAGAAGAATATCTATGGGAGTTAAAACTAAGTCTCATCAAGACATTTCCAGTTTTTCTTACAGCATCATTGGCATTGTCACAGATTTTTGGTTCTAGGGAGTTTGCAAAAAACTCCTATCTATTGCTTACTTTTGGGATTTTGCTGATGTTTCTACTAGCGGTAGTGGAAATTATCGCATTTAGTAAGGGAACCAAAGGTAGAAAGAAGAGAAGAGGAAAGCGAAACTAACACACCCAAAGACTATTGACGTTATAGACGCTAACGGAAATCTTTTAAACAAATTCTCAGTTACTTCTCTTCGTGGTCTGAGTTGACGCTAAATCTGTGTTTGAAGGGAATAGACGGTATAGTGCTTGCATCTGATAGTAGGGGAACATTTGGGGACCCTAGAGGTGTCACAGCTCAAAACGACAATATGCGAAAACTCTACGATGTTTCAAAGTACGTTGGAGTAGTTGTTGCTGGGAGTGGAGAATTAGGTGCTACGATTATGGATGAAATTCCGAATCGCATAAGAAGCTCAAACATAGAAGGAGTAACTCCAGTAATGAACGAAATCAGAAGGATACTCATGGAACGTTATGAGCAATGGTTCAGAGGCTTTTCAATTGTTCCTATTCAAGGCGTACCGAATCCCGTCAGACCTACTCTTCTTATCATAATAGGGGGATATGAAGTCGATGCAGAGGGAAAACCAACGGTTCAGAAGATATACAGTCTGAATTGTCACAATAATTTCGCACCTATGCTACACGATTACGGTTACGCTCTCAATGGCGTGGCTCAATATGCACTTTATCTACTAAATAGGTTGTACACACAGAATTTGACTGTGGAAAAACTGTTGCCATTAGGAGCTTACACCATTACGGAAACAGCTAGCCAAGATGGAAAAGTAGGTGGTCCCGTCCAGTTAATGAAGATTATACCAAATGAAGGATGTGTGATTCTAAAAACAGAAGATATAAATAGAATCATTCAAGATAATAATTCAAGGAGCGATAAGCTAAAACTATTGTTCTATGGGGAAGAATAAAGTGCCAGAGAGTGAAATCAAAGTAATTAAGTCGCCCATTGTGCCACTAGATATTCCAGACAAAGACAGAGTGATATACAGCAACGAGTTTACTTATTATGTGCGACTTTCTAGTGGTATAATTGCGACAAAGCCAGAAGATTTTCCAGATGACGAGTATGAGATGGAAGTCGAAGAAGAAGCAATTGACGATTAAAACTCAGAATAGCATTTTTTCAAGGAAATAATAGCCATCGAGAAAGAAATTGAAAAACTCGAAAGTACTTGTTTTTCTAAAAGCTAGATGAATCAGAAAAGGGCTGTTTCTTAACCTTCAACTATTTTTATTTTCTTTCCTCTAATCACAAAACCATCACGGGAAACTTCTATCCTCGGTTCTTCCACAGACGTTATAATCATCATCTTACGATATGGGTCAATTGTAATTTTCACCGTATCTCCAGCCTTAAAGGGATAATTAGAATCCTGAACCATAACAGACGGAATAATCAAATACTGTGTATGTGCATTCTTGCTTTGCACAATCTTAATTTCAGCCTCTAAAACCATGGACAACCACCAAACAGACTTCCAAATAACAACTGTATGAAAACTATATAAAAACTTTATTAATCTTCGAACAGCCTATAATAATATTATATAAGAAAAAATCCAAAGATAATTTAATCCTAGTACATCCCATAACAAGTTGAAACGCGCTTGACCAGAAACTGACATTTAAGTAACTTGCACTTCGTGCACACGAGCCTACCT